>Ga0116171_10003926_pt1 | contig 13594 bp, 13 predicted proteins | sample AD_JPNHW2_MetaG_FD_89798 | JGI IMG/M metagenome (GOLD analysis project Ga0116171, IMG submission 89798) | Active sludge microbial communities of municipal wastewater-treating anaerobic digesters from Japan - AD_JPNHW2_MetaG | ecosystem: Engineered > Bioreactor > Anaerobic > Digestate | place...
CCCGACTCCTTCTGCCGCTCCAAAAGAACAGCCATCTTTGAACTGCTTAACATTGATTTTTTGTAGGGGAAGATAATCGGATCCTTCCGTTAGCAAAATATGTGGCAGACCGAATGCTTACATTTGTTCAGGAGCAAAAGAGAAATTTAAACCTTCTCAGAGATATAAGAAACTTTGAGTTTTCCGAGAAGGAATATATTCAGAAAAGGGAAAGCGACTTAAACAAGGTCGCTAAGACCAACCTTAATACCGATCAGTCGTTTGTAAAGGAAAAAGCAGATAAGATAAGGTCAGTTGCAGAATCCTTTAGTCAGCAGAAGACTGTTATTACAAATGCAGCAACAGTAGGATCGACCGGGATTGGAGCAGTAAAACCTCATAAGTTTCATGGTGGCTCTGCTTTAACTCAGTGTCGCCAGAGAGTTAAAAATCATTATGCACTTTCTTCATACCAGAAATACCATATTGATAAAACATATAATTGTTTCAAAACAAGGATTAATGATGGAGTACTCGTTTGTACAGGAGAAATTCAGCCAGATCCTTCGTGCAAATCTTATAAAGTAAGAATCGAATATATGGCAGGAAACCAGCCTCAGGTTTATATTAAATCGCCAGAATTGATTGAAAGTAATCAGATACATGTATACAGAGAAGGATTCCTTTGTTTGTTTGACCCTTCAGAAACCAGGTGGAAAGACAACATGAAACTTTCTGAATATACAATTCCCTGGTTGGTTGAATGGATCCTCTATTATGAACTCTGGCAATTAACGGGCAAATGGGAAGGGCCCGAATCCAGCCATACTTTACCCAGCTGAAGCAAATCCCTGTTACTTAAAAAAGACGTTCTTTTAAATTCTGCCTAATTAGAGAGGTCATTTCTTCAAGCTTCATTTCAAAAAGTTAGAATTGTTCTATCTTTATTGAATGGATCCAGGAGAAGTACCCATAAAGACAATTCTGAATGAGAAGGTTATCATCCGGTATTATGATGATCTGAGGGCAGCTTTTGTTTCGTATTTCAGGAAGAAATATAATATCGACACTGAAACAATTACAGACATCTATCAGGAGACATATTATATAGTGTTCAAAAAAGTAAAACACAAACAGCTTGCTGAACTAAGTTGCACTCTTAAGACCTATGTATATTCAATTGGGTCTAACCTGCTTCTGAACGAATTAAGGAGTAAGAAGTTCCTGACTGACAATCTGGAAAAATCCTTGGAGAGTGAGATTTCTCTTGATAAGGATGTTATGGAGGAAGAAGAAGAATATATTAAAAGGACATCAATAATTATTGAGGCCGTTAACAGGCTGACAGATATTTGCAAAAGCATTATTAAAATGTTTTACTGGGAAAAAATGAAATTGCCAGATATATTATTTAAGCTCCCAGGACATCAATCAATTGATGCACTTAAGGTGCAAAAATATAAGTGCATGAAGAAATTAGAAGAGTCTGTCAAGGCTCGATTTAAAGCAGAGGGATTGACTTAAAAACTCCGTCATGGAAAAAGAAATTACAAGGCAGGAGAAGATTGATGCTTATTTGTTAAATCAGATGAGTTCATCTGAACGTGCTGAATTTGAATTACAGCTTGATTCTGATACGGAACTTCAGGAAGAAATCAGAATACAAAAAATGATCGTTGAAGAAATTAATGATAGAGAATCTTTTCTTTCATTGTTAGATCAAAACAAGACGAAGAAAATTATAACAAGGAAAATTTGGAGAGCGATATCAATAGCTGCAGTATTTACAGGATTATTAGGATTTTTTATTATTCAACCAACAACAACATCAAATAAAAAGATTTATTCAGCATTTTCAGATATTCAACCCGAGAAAATAGAAAAGGAAATAGTTACAGACCCATTAAGAGGAGAAGAATATATTATCCCTGGTCTGCCGACAACTGATTCAGAATATGGCATCAAAGGATTGGACTACTTTGAGAGAGAAGACTATATAAATGCTGCAAGTTCATTTCAACAGATACAGAATATTAAGTCACATCCTGAATTAATGCTATACATGGCAATTTCACAACTGAAATCAAACCAATCTTCAAGTGCTTTAATAAACCTTGAATATTTATCAAGTTTAAAGAACTTTAAATCTGCAGAATTGGCTAAATATTATTTGTCACTTGGGTATATAAATACCGGGAAGGTATTAAAGGCCAGGAAAGTTCTTAAAGAAATAGCCAGAGCGAAAGGGACATATTCGACAAGAGCTTCAGAAATGCTCTCTAGTATGCGTTGGTTTTAAATTACAGGTCATGATATATTTTTTAGTCGCATTAATTTGTTTTATCATTTATAGTCTTGTTGTAGACTGGCTACGGTTTAAGGGTAAAAGTGAAAGAGCATCTTATGAGGTTGATAAATATAATTACCTGATAGAAAAGGAACCATCAAATCCAATTTATTACTGCAAGAGGGGCACAGCCTATCAGATTAAACAGAATTTTATAAACGCAAACCTCGATTTTAGAAAAGCTTTAGAACTAATAGAGGGAGGATCTCCTGTTGAAAATAAAGATATGATAATTGGTAAGCTGAAAATGAATATTGCATATACAGCTAAACCATTATCATGGTCGAAAAATGGTCCGAAAGATCATAGTAAGAACTTTTTAATGTATTCTTTAATTGACAGATTAGGGAACATGCGATATAATTTTTAAATCTTAATTTATGGTCTGGATAGTAATTATTTCTTTCCTGGTATTAATTATCGGTAAATTCCTTTGGGATCGTGCAAAAATGGAACGCAGGATTCTAAGAGAGGGCGGGATGAGAAAAAAGTATGAAACCTTTATAAATCTGATACTTCAACAAGATAAGGAAGCCAGAGTGGTTAATGAAAAACCTTCAGATATAAGTATTGTCCTGACTACAATGAGTGGCAGAGTAATTATCAATATACTGGCAACATTCAGATCAGTTACTGTTACCTGGTTACTGGATAGTTACCTGCTTGGTAATCATAAATTAATGTGGGAGTTTGACAAAGATGAAGATCAGGAATATATGTTTGAAAGGATGAATAAAGAAATCAATGTATATATGGAAAACAAAGATTTTGAAAATCGTTTGCAGGATGGTATAGATAAGGTTACAAGAAAATACCTTGAGGATCAATAATTATTAGGCTTATAATGCTAAGAGTTAAAAACTTACCCCTGCTTCTGATTTCTTTCTTTCTGTTGTATATTTATTTAAATCTGGAGCTTCTTATTTGGGATATTCTTAATCCCGGAGGTTTTTGGGGTATTATCTGGTTCTATCTGCTTTCGTTTCTCCTACTGGCTTCCTTTTTCATTATATGGGATATTCTTGATCTTGTAATAATGATGAGGAAGGTTGAGAAAACCAAATTTCGAAATCTTATATGGGTTGGAGTTTTTCTTCTTTTAGGTACAGGAATTTATTATGGAAGCGCCATTGCACTTCCATGGATTTTCTATAATCGATATAAATATATTGAGAGATCAGAAAAATTCTTTGATAAAGGCAAATATTCGGCCGCCTTGGAATATTCTGAAAAAGTACTAAAGAAGGCCTCTCTGGAAAATGATCCTCATTCAAAACTGTGGATTGTACCATATCTGTATGGCAAATCAAAAAAGGGGATAGAAAGAAAACACTTTAGATATTATCAAGCAGCAATAAATAACGCCTACTGCCTGCAAGCAATTGGAAATCAAAACAGGCAAGCTGTAGAGGGATATGATGGAATAATTAATTTTAGTAAAGAATACCTTTCGGATAAACCGCAATATCTCATTTTACCACTAATGGGCAAGGCAATGATTTATCTGGCTGATGGCAAAAATATTGAATCAGAGAGATGCTTTAATGAGCTTACAACATATGTTAACAAGATAGACAGGAGTGATGTTGATAATATGGTCCAAACTCTATTATTCTATTCTATTTATGCTCAAAAAAATGGCGATTATGATAAATCTTTCAGGCTCAGAAAACAAGCGCAGGAAGTTTATTTAAATTCTGGCAAATCTTTGGAAAGTACAATTTATTTGTCCCTTGTACTTAATGTCGCTTCAGATCTCATAAATAGAGCCAATTACGAAGAAGCAAAAAAGATTCTTATAGAGAATAAAAAAACTGCAAGAAAAAGAAATGATCGTGTGATTTATCTTAATTACCTTAAGCTGGAAGCTCAAATTGCAGAACATGAAGGAGATTTAATAAAATCAGAAAGAATACTTAAAGATATTCTCAAAAAAATCAAAAAGAATCAGGGTAAAAAGCATCTGGATTATGCAAAAAGTTTGTATGACCTGGCTTTGTTTGATTTTCGGAATGGTAAGATTAGTTCTGCTTCTGAAGAATTCTCTGAAGCTCTTAATTTGATAAAGGAAAACAGTCCGACGAGTAAGCCTGTTTATTACAAGATTCTTTTAGGCAAAGCTTTAAATGACTTTGCAGAAAGTGATTTTGGTGAAATAGAAACGAACCTGAGTGAAATAGAGAGTTTCTTATATGATCAAATCAACGAAAACTTTTTATTCCTGACAGAAGATGAGAGAGAAAAGTACGTGCTCTCACTTTCAGGACAGATTGATTTAATTAATTCTGTTTATATAGCTATTAACAAGCGGGAATTAGCCAGTAAGATCTATAACAATATCTTATCCACAAAAAGCATTGCACTTCAGTCAAATCAATATTTGAGGAGGATAATTTTAAATTCTCAAAATAATGATTTGATACAACTATTTGAAAAAGTTGTCCAAGAGAAAGAGAAATTATCTGCCATAAACTTTTCGGATCCCAAGTACCTTTTAGATTCCAGTCAACTGGAACTGTCATTATTAAAAAAGGAAAAAGAACTATTCAATGAAATACAAAGACTTCCAGGGTTCAGGCAGTTTGATGTAAATGCCATCTCCTGGGAAGATGTCCGAACATCTCTTAAAGAAAACGAAGCAGCAATAGAGTATATTAACCTGCCCTCAAAGCCAAACGATTATTCAGAAAAAACGTACTATGCACTTATCCTCAGGAAAGGCTACGATATACCCTTACTAATAAAACTATTTGATGAAGAAAAGGTTGTATCGTTGTTAACCAGAAATGGAAGCACAAAAGAAAGAATTTCCGCAATTTACAGTGATAGTAATATAAAAGATCTTTATAACCTGATTTGGGCACCTATTGAAACCAATTTACAAGGAATCAGCAAAGTTTACATTTCACTTTCAGGAATACTTCATCAAATTTCTTTTCCAGCAATTTTGGCCAAAAATAGAGAAGAAATAGTCTTCCTGGGAAGTACGAGGTCAATTGCTGTAAGCGGTGCTAATGGATTCATTAACAAAGAAACATCTACCATCCTTTATGGGGGTATAGATTATAATTATGATTCAATCACAACCTCAGACATATTGATAGATAGGTCTCCACTAAATGATCTTCAGTCTCTGATTTCCAGAACAGGTTTTAAAAATCTTCCAAACACAAAGGATGAAATTGAAAAGATATCAATTCTATTCAAAGAAAAAGGTTTTTTCGTAAGTCTTATCTCTGGAAGGGATGCAACAGAAGAATCTTTTAAAACACTCTCGAATAAGAATGTTGGCCTAATCCATTTTGCGACACATGGATACTACTATCCAACACAAAATAAGTTAGAATCTTTAATTCCGGTTTTAGGGAATGAGATCAATTCCGAGATGCAAAACCCTTTATTCAGAAGTGGGCTTTTGCTGGCTGGAGCAAACAATCCCCATAAATTGGGAGGTAATATGGATGGAATTCTTACAGCTTTTGAAATATCTAACAGTGATCTGCACACGGTTGATTTAGTTGTTATGTCAGCCTGCGAAACAGGGCTGGGCGATATAAAAGGTAATGAGGGTGTATTTGGTCTTCAGAGGGCATTTAAAATGGCTGGTGTAAGAAGTATAATAATGAGCCTCTGGAAAGTCCCGGATTTACAGACTTCAGAACTCATGGAATTATTCTACAAATATTACATCTCAGGAAATTCTAAACAGATGTCCCTTACAATGGCTCAGAAGGAATTAAGAGACAAGTATGAAAATCCTTTCTACTGGGCAGCTTTTATTGTTATGGAATGATTTATTACCGGTGATTGAAAAGTTGAATTACTTTGACGGCTGTGTATACAAGAGTCCTGGAAAGGGTTTTAAATAAACGGTTATGGCCATATTTATGAATTAGCATTGGAGATATCCCATAATAACCATCAACAATAAATCTCCCAATTCTGCTGTTTGATAAGAATTTGTCCCGGAAAAGTCTTAATTCAATGACTTCAGGTGAATCATAACTACCATAAATGTAAGTTGAAATAAAACACCCTGTAGTCGGTTTGAACCTTTTCTCTATCTGGGAGATTGTATTTAATAAACTGGCTATTTGAGATCTTATCTCTTGGCTTAATTCCAATTGTTTTAAAGATGTTAGTACCCAGGCAGATTCTGAAAGATCTTTCTTAATTTTTTGGACTTCAGGATCGCGGAGGTGTTTTCTGAAATCACTTGCAAAAGTTATCATTTTTCCATTGTTGACTGGGAAATTTATTATGCCTATCACTGCATAGGCCACCCCCTCACTTAACTCAATAAATGAGTTATCGCTCGTATTTACCTTTTGCTTTAACCTATTTAACCTTTCCTTATTCCGGTTCAGGAAATCAATTGCCAATGGTAAAGGATTTTCATGCAATTTCATGGCTATCTCATACGCCTTTTCTTTGTCAGCATTAGTTTCAGCACCCATCATTGCACCCATCGATTGACCAAGTTCCTCAACATCATCACGAATTTCATTTGCAATACGGTTGGTCTCAGGATCAGAGTATATTATCATAATTTAGGTTATATAAGTTATATATTGAGAATATCTAAGTTGATCATTACTCTACACTTAATCAACATTTATATTGTACTGCTTTATTTTACCGCGAAGTGTGTTGATAGAGCCATATCCTAAAGTTAACCATGCCTGTCTTTGATTCCCTTTTTTAAGTTTCAAGACTTTCTCAATATGTCTTTTTTCTACATCTTCCCATTTCAAGGATTCTTCAATAGGCACTTCTTTAAATCTAACTGGAATATCGGATTCCTTTATAGTTCCAGAGTAACAGGCATATAAATTTTCAATAAGGTTTTCAAGTTCACGTACATTTCCAGGCCATGGGTAACTTAAAAGAAATTGATGCACCTCATTACTTAATTTTAAGGGTTGATTCTTTTTCATATCCAGTTGCTTCTTTTTAATAAAAAATCCTATTAATTCTTCCAACTCTTCGGATCCTCTTTCCACAAGATCTGGAAGTCTGAGTTCTGTAACGACAAGTCTGTAAAAGAGATCCCAGCGAAATTTTCCTTCGCGACACATATCAACCAGATTTTTATTAGTGGCTGAGATGATTCTTACATCAATTTTTTTTGAAACTCCTCCAATTGGCTGAATTTCTTTCTCCTGAATAACCCTGAGAAGAGATTGTTGCATGTATGGTGATATATCACCAATCTCATCAAGAAAAATGGTTCCCCCGCTGGCAATCTCGAATAATCCAGGCATATCTTTATCAGCTCCTGTAAATGATCCTTTCTTATATCCAAACAGCCGTGATTCAAGGAGATTATCACTAAAAGCAGAGCAATTTATTGTTTCAAAGGGTTTCTTTTTCCTGGGTGAATTTAAATGTATAAATCTTGCTAAATGTTCTTTTCCGGTCCCGGTATTTCCTTGAATATGTACTGTTGTTAAGTCATTCTGTGCAAGCAAACCTGCTAAATCATAGACTGGCTTGATGGACTTTGTTATTACATAATCCTCTCTCATGCCCCTTTCCTGAAGAAGTTTCTCCTTAAATACCATCGTTATGGGAGCCGCAGACTGTTCTACATCCATAACTATAAGATCAGGTTTCCCTGACTTTGATTTTTCTGCTGGTCTTGCTTGAATAATTCTCGTATTTAGCTTCAACGTGGTGTGGCAGATGTACCATGCTACCTGCATTGTTGGCGTACCCGGTGAAGCAAAAATATCTATCTCATCATTACCGATTTCAAGTAAGAATTTCTCCACTTTGGGTTTAATCTCGGACAAGTTTATTGGGTCATCTATTCCCATTTCAATTTTATCTATCTGATGATCCGGATATTCCCTTTTTATCTCGTTAATTAGCATTTCGGCTCCTGTTTTATCCCCTTTACCAGAGAACAGAAGCAAGTGTCTGTCGTAATTCCAGAAATGCTTATGCATATTGAAATTGGGACCATTTTTTTTCACACCTTTTAGTGCCCCATTTTCAGGAGAACGTTCAAAGTCATTATTGTATGCAAGCCAGGAAACCAGAGTTTTCATAATATCAAAATTTGATATAATATACAAATTTTTGATAAGATGGATACAATATCACAAAAATTATCGCTAATTCCCTTTTTTCTCTGGATCAGAAAAAAGTTAATGAGATGGATCTGTTTTAAAAAAATTCAATAGTCTTCAGTTATTCCTTAAATGATTCCAGAATTTACTTTACTTAAATACTCTTGATATTATCGTCACTTTCATTTTCCTCATCGGTGTCATATAGTTCAATATTCTGATCCCTTGAGGCGAGCATTTTTTCAGCATCTGCAGCAGGTAACTCGTGGACATTTATTAACTTACGTCTGATAGCCCTGGCTCTAGCACCAACGAGTTTCTCAATATTACCACTAGCCATATTAATCTGTTTTTGAGCAGCATCCAGGACTTTCTCAAAATTGCCAAATTCCGTTTTTACTGCACCCAGAATATTCCAAACTTCACTTGACCTTTTCTGCACTGCAAGAGTACGAAAGCCCATCTGCAGACTACTCAGGAAAGCTACAAGGTTAGAAGGACCCACAACAGTAACATTATAATCACGCTGCAGTTGTTCGAATAAACCCGTTCTGGTTAGTATTTGAGCATAAAGACCTTCTGTCGGAACGAACATTATGGCAAAATTTGTTGTCACAGGAGGAACAATATACTTTTCACAGATAGTTTTGGCAGATTTCCGGACACTATTATCAAAGAGTGTTTCAGCCTTGTTGATCTCTTCTTTTGAATAATCGGAAATATTTTCATATATCTCAACTAATCTTTGGTAATCTTCCATAGGAAATTTTGAATCAATTGCCAATAAGATAGGTTCATCGGGATTTTCATTTCCCGGCAGTTTGACTGCAAACTCAACACTTTCCGTGCTCCCTGCTTTAATATTCGCATTCCTGACAAACTGATCAGGTGATAAAAACTGTTCAAGAATGCTGCCTAACTGAAACTCACCAAGAATACCTCTTGTTTTAACATTGGACAATACCTTTTTCAGATCTCCCACGCCTACTGCTAATTTTTGCATATCCCCCAGACCCTTATATGCCTGTTCCAACTGGCCCATTACTACTTTAAAAGACTCTGTGATCCGGCTCTCAAGTGTTTTTTGGAGTTTTTCATCAACTGTCTCCCGCATTTTCTCCAGTTGAGAATTGTTATCGAGTTGAATATCTTTTAGTTTGCTTTCAATGGTCTCTCTCATCTTTTCGAGCCTACCTTCGATGGATCCAAGCGATTTTCCCAATTCTTCACGGTTATCTTTAGCGACCTTTGAAGATTCATCTCTGCTGCGTTGAAATTCATCTTTAAGAGAACCTTCAACCTTCTCAAGGCTATTCCTGAAAACTGCCAATGATTCCTTTATTACCTGGAATTGTGCAGGATTCTTCTGGACTATTAAAATCCAGACAAGAAGAAAGATAGTCGTCAAAAAAAGAAGAGAAATGATAATGATTGAAATTGTTGTCATAGAATTGAGTATTTGAATTAACATATAACATCCTTTCAAGGAGCAGAAATATAATTTCAAAATGCACGCCAATTTGTAAATTCCTGAAATTCAGCAGTTACAAAAATATCTAAATATTAATAAATGACATTATATATCATTTAATGATATCTATATTTATATTGAATTAATTAAACTCTACGATCTAATAGCATTTGAAAATGTGAAATCCGTCATAGACTATCTTCTTAAAAAAAAGGAACAGTTCTTACAACTGGCTTTTTAAAATGGTAGTGCTTCATCTTCAATTACAATATTATTTTCCGGGATGTTTACGCACCAGGCCGCAGGGTAATTTTTCTTAAGTTCTGTGTTGTCAATCTGAATACGATATATTTTCTTCTGTGGTAGATAAAACAGACTTCCGATACCACCTTTATGATTAATACTTCTATTTTTCACATATACATAGACAATATCTCCGTAACCAGCAGCTTCAAGTGCCTTAACACGATCTGCTAAACAGGGATTATCTTTTAAGATTCTAGATATTTCAGTTTCAACTTGAATGATTGTCTTGTTCATAATTACGCTGGTTTCTTAATGTTATTTTACGGTAGACCAACCACCATCTTTATGTATTACTAATTTAAATGGCCTCGTATTTACTTAATTTACAAGACTATTTGAATTGATGAGTCAGGCTAATAATACTAACCTCATATTAATTTTTGGCGGTTAAGATGAACGGTCTTCTTGTGATACATCGGATCCATTTAATAACTTGTTATTGGATTTCCTCTTAGCTTCTTCCTGCTCTTTCCAATATTTGTTGTCATCTTCCCAGAATTTTTTATTTTGTTCGGAGGTACTGTTAAATAACTTTGGCGAGTACTTTTTAAAACATTCCTGGCAGATGAAATGTTTGTTTATAATTGGCGAATCCGGGAATGGTAATCTTGTGGCTTTTTCACACATATAACAGTAGCTGTACCAACTATCAGAAATATACTTATTTGCGTTATCTTCTTTATATATCTTAATTGGATACATTCCGATTATCAATTTTTTTCTTACCTCTTGGGATTTTATTAATTCAGGATTTGAAATTGTTACGTCATCTTGAGTCAAATTTGGCCTAATTCGTTTACTTGCATCAATGTAATGATCTAAGGCAGCAAGAAGGATTTCCTGCTCTTCGATTGTTAATTCTTTTTTGTTTTTCATATATTTTACAATTATTATTAATAATATTCTCTCCCTCCAATTAAAAGGGTATTTCATGATCTTTTGCCTCTTGGATATTCAAAGGACAGAATGTTAATATTGTCATTGTATCCAGCAGTTCCAAGTGCTTTAACACGATCAGCTAGACAGGGATTGTCTTTACTGATTGTAGATATTTCAGATTCCACTTGAATGATTGTCTTTTTCATAACTATGATGTTTCCTGAATGTTATTTTTCGGTAGACCAACCACCGCCTTTTTATAGTGTCTCCTGCATTTAATTACTTTCTTCATGTGCACTAGATTCCACCAATAATGCTTGCAGTAATACCATATTAATTCATACCACCGGCTGGTTCTCTCGTAGTCGCAAATGTATATCGTACCATTGTTGTCTAACAATTTTTCATTTTTTGGTACACCGGAATTTACGTAAACTATGCCGGCAATTGTTTTGCCCAATTCTTTAAATGATTTAATTTCATAGCATTCATACATAACATCATCGAAGAAGTGCCATGCCCAATCTTCAGATTCTGCGAAAATGTAACACCAGTTTCCGCTTTCAAACTCTGCCTTAAAAACTTTCATTCCTGGAATATTTAATGCTCAACTTATTTATTTATCATAGTCATCTGTTCGGCTACATTAATAAATAGGTTAGTAGACGAGCAAAAGGATCTATTTTAACATTATTTAACATTTGCTCTCCAAAACTATAGCCTAAATCAGATTTTGGATAATTATTGCATACATATCTGGCGGTTGGTTTCAACCTAATTAAGCTAAAGTAACTTTAGTCTTAGAGGAGAGGAGTAAGCCTGATTCTATATTCCGCAAGCAATAAGAAGATATTTTATTCGACAGGGAATTGAGGATTTATCCAGCAGAAAAAATAGTTTTCATTTTTTTGCTTCTGTCGTTTTCATTTTCTGAAGTTTCTGATTTAGATTCTTATTCAACAATTCATCATTGGCAAAATTTGAATACTTCTGTAATGTTCTGAGGTTTTTGTGACCGCTCATCTGCATTATCTGTGCATCGGTATATCCATCCAGGAATGCGTTGGTTATCATGCTTCTTCGGCAGCTATGACATGTTATTACATCATTCTTCAGTTTTTCTTCCTTCAGATCATCAATAACATATCTCTTTTTTACTGTAAGAGGCTCTGTAAATAGGTCATGTTGCTTGAAGAGGTTCCGCAGAGTCCGGTTATAAAGTGAATTTGCTTTAAGGTCAAAATGAAAGTTATATTGTTCAATTATCTGGATCAATAACGGATTAACAATAGGGATCAGACTTTCAGTAGCAAACCTTTCTGTATGCTTATGTAGTTCTATTTTTAATATATAACCATCAGGGATCTTTGTGAAATCAGATTTGTTTAAATGGCTTAAATCCTGAAACCTTAATCCACATTCGCAATTGAATATAAAAGAATCAAAGACAAGTTTATTGTACTCTCCTTCTATTTTACTCCTTGTTTCAATTAAATTTTCTATCTCCTTGTTTGTGATATAGACAATTTCTTTGTATGTCTTTTCAATCTTTGGGAAAAGACTGCGAATGTTAAATTTCGCTATGTTTTCAGCTTCCAGCCATATCAAAAATTCTTTGAATACATCTAACCGTTTCTTTACCGTATTTATCTGTAAGTGGCCTTTACTTACATATCCATCCAGATCTCTTAAATCAATCTGACTGAAAGTAATCATAAGATTAATGAGGTCCTTATTTACATGAAACAAGTAGAACCTCTGTTTCTTATATTTCTGGAGATCTTTTAAGAAGTTTTTAAATGATACGTAATTTTTTAAAGAAATGGGTTTTAAAAACGGCAGTGATTTCTTTGAATCGAGAAACTTCTCATAATAATCTGATAAACTTGTTAAAATAATTGCTTTTGATGCAGGAGCCTTAATTGCGTCATATTTGTGTTCTTTTACATATTCCATGCATTCCTTCTGATTAATTGGCTTATGGCCACCTATCAGATTAATATATGTATCAACTGCATACTGTATTTCACGGATTTCTGTGTTGATCTTTTCGTGATTCTTCATTTTTGAGTTGTACAAATTGTCTGTGGTCATTTTATTTTTGACGTACTCATACCTGGTATTTATTCGAAGTGCAACATTGTTCTCTTTGTAGTACACATAGATGTACTCCTTTCCATTATTATTGAATATTTTTAATTGAGAGGTTTTATATGATTTCATGGATCAGGAACTTTTTACAAAAGTAGTAAATTTTATGAACGATTTATGAACTTTGCAGTAAATGCCCATGAAATAAGGGGAAGAAGTTGTTTTATGATGTATTTTAGCTGATCATTCTGGACTCTCGGTAAAATGGGCTTAAACCCACATATGATGGTTATTTGCGAGGGCTTAACAAAACATAGGTATGAGTCTTCTCACCCCGACAAGAGAAAAATGACCACCGCCGGTTTTCCGGTGGTGGTTTTTTTATTGTCCTGTAGCGTCAACAGCTTGCTGTTGTAAGAGAAAGGGCAGTAAAAAAGAACCTTTGAG
>Ga0116171_10003930_pt1 | contig 13578 bp, 8 predicted proteins | sample AD_JPNHW2_MetaG_FD_89798 | JGI IMG/M metagenome (GOLD analysis project Ga0116171, IMG submission 89798) | Active sludge microbial communities of municipal wastewater-treating anaerobic digesters from Japan - AD_JPNHW2_MetaG | ecosystem: Engineered > Bioreactor > Anaerobic > Digestate | place...
CCGCCACCAGCAGGCCGCGGCGGGGCGGCAGCGGGCGCGGCACCACCGCGGCATTGCGGATGCCGGCGTGGAAGCGCTGGCGCCGCCGGGCGATGCGTTCCACCGCCACCAGCGCGAACATCGCCCCCGTGCCGGTGGCCGAGGAGGTTGCCTGGTCGTCCGACCCCGAGCGCTACGCGGTCTTCCTCCGTGAGCTGTCCGAGGTCAGCAAGCAGATGATGGCCAAGCTCGCCAACGTACCCCTGCGCTACGACTCGGCGCTCCTTCCGCTGCTGCCGGCCGACACCTTCATCTTCGCCGCGGTTCCCAACATCACCCGTGAGATCGCCGACGCCGGCGCGGATCTCGAGCGCCGCATCCAGGCCAACCCGCAGCTCAAGTCGTGGTTCGATCAGTATCGCCAAACCAACCCCAACGCCCCGGACATGGTCGAGGTGCTGGCCCGCTTCCGCGAGCTGGGCTCCTACGCCGGTGACGAGATCGTGCTGGCGATCACCGGTGCGATCGGCGAAGGCCACCCGAGCTTCCTGCTCCTCACCGAGGCGCGGGACGAGGCCGGCCTGCGCGCGGCGATCCGCGACAACCTGCAGCGCATGCGGGCCCAGAGCGGCGAGGAGATCCCGGTCGTGCTGGTGGACGACCCGGCCAGCCTGCCGGCGCAACCCGGCAAGGCGCTGTACGTGCTGGTCAGTGGTGGTCTGGTCGTGGCAACTGACTCGACGGAGGAGATCATCCGGCTGGCCGGACCGCATGCCGGCGCGCCGGCCGCTCCCGCCTCCTCGCCGTTCTTCTCGCAAATCGCCCGCTGCTACCAGGACGGCGTCACCTGGCTGTTTGCCGCCGATCTCGACCGGCTCACCACCGCGGCTGTAGCCCGGTCGACGGGCGGACCGAAGGCTCTCATCGCCGAGGATCTCGGCCTCCACGACATGCAGGTCGTCCTCGTCGAGCACAAGCGCATTGCCTCCCAGAGCCAGTTGCGCGGCGTCCTCGCCTTCTCGCGCGAGCGGCGCGGTGTCGCCGGGTGGCTCGGTTCGCCGGCGCCGATGGGCGCTCTCGAGTACGTCTCGCCGAACGCCTACGCGGTCGGCTGCTTTCTGGCCAAGGAGCCGAGGCAGATCGCCGACGAGGTGCTGGCCGTCATGAAACAGCGGGACCCGGAGGGGCTCGGCAAGCTGGCTGATTTCGAGAGCCAGCACAACTTCAGCCTGCGCGACGATCTCGCCGCGCCGCTGGGGGGCGAGTTCCTCGTCGCCATCGACGGTCCAGTCCTGCCCAGGCCGGCCTGGAAGCTGGTCGTGCTGGTCGAGGACCAGGCCCGCCTCCAGCAGGCCATCGAGAAGATCGTCGCCGAGCTCAACGTGCGGCTCGCCGCCGAACAGAAGCCGACGCTCGCCCTGAGCGCCTTGCCCGAGAACGGCACGACGTTCTTCACCCTCACCTCCTCGGACGGCCTGGTCGAGGTCCACTACACGTTCTGGGACGGCTACTGGCTGATCGCTGCCCAGAAGGTCATCCTCACGGACGCGGTGCACACCCGTCAGTCCGGGATGTCGCTGCCGGCCACGGCAGTGTTCCGCGGCGCCCTGCCGGTCGACGGGCAACAGCAGTACTCGGCGCTCGGGTTCGTCAATGCCAGCTCGCTGGGCACCGCCCTCGCGTCGGCTGTCCCGAGCGGCGCCGACGCCACGGCCAGGGCCGGCCTGGGGGAGCTCAAGAAGCTGCTCGCCGAAGCCTCGGCGATGACAGTCTGTGTGACCGCCGAGCCGGACCGCATCGTGCTCACCAGCACCGGCCTCGACCTCCTCAATCCGAGCCGGGCGCTGTCGTTGCTGTCCGGCCTCGGGCCATCGGTGCCGCACACCTCCGCGCCAGCCGGCGGGCAGAGTCGGCCGCGGGTGGAGATCTAGATCGTCCACAATCGGTTGGGCGGGGCGACCTCGGTCGCCCCGCCCGGCTGTGAGGGGGAGCATGAACCTGGCAGGCATGATTCGCGTAGTTCGGATGGGGCAGGCCACCTGCCCCAGACGGGCAAGGAGCCGGGGATGACCGACACCGACGACAGCGCCGCATCGACCCCGGCGCCAGCCCTGTTCGAGCTCGACCGCCTGGAGGTCCGCTTCGGTAAACGGGTGATCCTCAACGCCCTGACCGCCGCGCTGCACGGGCGGTCGATCGGCCTCCTGGGGCCCAACGGGGCCGGGAAGACAACGCTCCTCCACACGCTTCTCGGCTTCCATCCGGCCTCCGGGGGAGGTGCCCGGTTGCTCGGTCTCGACGTCTGCACCCAGACCGCCCGGATCCGCGCGTGCACTGGTTACATGCCCGAGAACGACGCCTTCGTCGCCAGGATGAGCGCGGTGCGGCTCACCACCATGCTCGGCGAGCTGGCCGGGCTGTCGCCCCAAGGCGCCCTCGAACGTGCCCACGAAGCGCTGACCTGGGCGGGGTTGGGCGAGGCCCGCTACCGTCCGATCGGCACCTACTCCCTGGGCATGCGGCAGATGACCAAGCTCGCGCAGGCGGTGGTCGCGGGACCGAAGCTGCTGATCCTCGACGAGCCCACGAACGGCATGGATCCCCCGGTCCGGGCACGCATGATCGACCTCATCAAGGAGGTGCGCGACTCCGGCGCCACCCGGATCATCCTCTCCTCCCACCTCCTCAAGGACGTCGAGGACTGCTGCGACGAGGTGCTTATCCTCAAGGACGGCGAGGTGGCCTCGACGTGCAACATCGAGGCCGAGCGCCGCACCAATCGCAAGTTCCTCGAGCTCGAGGTCGAGGGCGACAGCGGGCCGCTGGAAGCGCTGGCGCGCGAGCGCGGCTGCGAGTGCGCCGTGGCGGCGGGCGGGCGTATCAAGATGATCCTTCCACAAGGCGTCGAGATCGCCGACTTGTACGCCGTTGCCGCCAGGTGCGACCTGCAGATTCGCCGGCTTTCCAGCAAGCGCGACTCGCTCCAGGAGATCTTCCTCAAAGCCATGGAGGGCAGCAATGGCCGTCTACCGGCGTAGGTACCAGGCCCCCGAGCACGCGACCACGTCGGGCCGCTTCCGTTTCCTGGTGTTCGCCCGCTACGCCCTCCGCGAGCTGCTCGCGGTGCGAGGCTTCGCCCTCTACTTCGTGCTCTGCTTCGCAGCGCCGCTGGTTGGGGCGGTGGTCATCTACCTCCACTTCAACCCTCTCGGCCTGAAGGTCCTCGAGACCACGGTGCGCGAGCTGATCCCCATCGACCGCCAGTTTTTCCTGCTCTTCCTGCTCATCCAGACCGGGGCCGGTTCGCTGCTCGCCGCCGTGGTCGGACCGGGTCTGGTGGCGCCGGATCTCGCCAACAACGCCTTGCCGCTCTACCTCTCGCGGCCGATCACCCGCCGCGACTACATCATGGGCAAGCTCTCGGTGCTCGTCGGGCTGATGTCGCTGCTCACCTGGATCCCGATCATGCTGCTGTATGTCCTGCAGTGCGTCCTTGCCGGCTGGGCGTGGCTCGCCACCAACCTGCGCATCCCGGTCGGCATCCTGGCGTGCTCGGCGCTATGGATCCTCGTCGTCTCGCTCCTCACCCTCGCGCTCTCGGCCTGGGTGCGGTGGCGGCCGATTGCCACGCTGTCGGTCTTCGGCGCCTTTTTCATCTCGGCGGCGGTCGGCACACTCGTGTCCGAAACCCTTCACACGAGGTGGGGAAGCGTGCTCAACGTGTTCAAGCTGATGCGCTTCATCTGGAGCGACCTGTTCGGCGTCGCTCCGATGCCCGAGGCGCTGCCGGTCGGCGTGTCGATCGCGGTTGTTGGTCTCTGGTGCCTGCTGTTCCTCGTCATGCTCGGGCGCCGCGTGCGGGCCTACGAGGTGGTGCGCGCATGACCACCGACCTGCGTATCCAGCTTGCCGAGGTCTCGAAGTTCTACGGCGAGGTGCTCGGCGTCAACCGCATCAGCATGGTGATCGGCCCCGGCATCACGAGCCTCGTGGGCCCCAACGGCGCGGGCAAGACGACCCTCTTGAACCTCATCACCGGCCTCGTCCGCCCCACCCAGGGGGAGATCACGATCGGCGGCGTGGCCATCGGCGACGCCGAGGCGGTCTTCCGCCTGGTCGGTTACTGCACCCAGTACGATGCCTTCCCGCATGGCCTGAGCGGCATCGAGCTGGTGCGTGGTGTCCTCACGGTCCACGGGATGACCACCCGCACCGCCCACGAGCTTGCCTGCGAAGCGCTCTCGACCGTCGGCCTGCTCGACGCCGCCGACAAGAAGATCGCCGCCTACTCCAAGGGCATGCGCCAGCGCGTCAAGCTCGCCCAGGCGCTGGCCCACCGGCCGCGGGTGCTCATCCTCGACGAGCCGCTCAACGGCCTTGACCCGATGGCGCGCGCCGAGGTCATCGCGCTCCTCCGCCGCATGGCGACGGAGGGGAAGATCGTCCTCGTCTCGAGCCACATCCTCCACGAGGTGGACGTCATCTCCGATAGCGTCATCCTCATGAATCACGGCTACGTGGTGGCCGAGGGCGGCATCCACGACGTGCGAGGGGAGGTCGAGGAGCATCCCTTCGAGGTCCTCGTGCGCTGCGACCGCCCGGCGCTGCTCGCTTCGCGGGTGTTCGCGCTCGACCACACGGTGGAGGCCAGGATCCACGCCGACGGCCGCGGCCTCGTGGTGGCGACCCGCGACCCGGCGGCTCTCTACCGGCTCGTCAATCGTCTCGCGGTCGACGACGGGCTCGTCATCGAGACGGTGCAGCCGGCCGACGACGACGTGCAATCGCTCTACGACTACCTCATCGGCCACGAAGGAGGTCGCTCATGACCGCGCGGCTCGAACCCGGCGCCTGGACGCTCCGGCTCCGCCAACTCCTCGCCGTGACCCGGCTCGAGCTGCGGAAGTGCTTCCGCGGCCGCCGCCTCCTCGGGCTCGCCCTGCTCAACCTGGCGCCGGTCGCCGTCCTGCTGCTCGGCTACTTCGTCCATCACCAGGAGGTCGCCCGCGCCGCGACGCCCGCGAGCCTGAGCCAGGTCTATGCGGTGATGTTCGCCACCTGGATGCTCCGCGTCTCGGTCTTCTTCACCGCTGCCGCGCTGTCGATCCAGCTCTTCCGCACCGAGGTGCTCGAGAAGACCCTGCACTACTACCTCCTTGCCCCGGTGCGACGCGAGGTCATGGTGGCCGGCAAGTACCTCTCGGCGAGCCTGGCGAGCAGCCTCATTTGCGGAGCCTCGGCTGCCGCGGCGTACCTCGCCCTGTTTGGGCAGCTCGGCCACGGCATGGGGCGGTTCTTCGCCGAGGGACCGGGTGTCCCGCACCTGCTCGCCTATGTCGGCGTGACGGTCATCGGTTGCTTCGGCTACGGTGCCGTATTTGCCCTCCTCGGCCTGCTGTGGCGCAACCCGATGCTCGCCGTCCTGGCGCTTTTCGGATGGGAGAGCGTGTTGTTCTTGCTGCCGCCGGCGCTCAAGGCCGCCACCGTGCTGTTCTACCTCGAGTCGCTCCTGCCCCATCGGCCACCAGTCGGACCGCTGGCGATCCTGGCCGACCCCCCGCCTGTGCTCGCCACGATTGCGGGCATGGCCGTGTTCACTCTCGTGGTTCTCGCCCTCGCCGGCTGGCGCGCTCGCCGCATGGAGATCTCCTACAGCACGGATTGAGCGTCCATCTGGCCATTTGGGATTCTCAGGACACGGCTGACCGTGTGGATCACCGCCGTGCACACGGCGGCTCGACCGAGCCGGTGCCGCCCACGTGGATGGCCGTGGTCCTCACGCGCGGGCTGGGGAAGCGATTGGTCCTGCTGAGGTCATGGGTGCGGAAGCGGGCCGGGGTCGAGGGTCACGTTGTCGAGCACAACCGAGCCGGCGTCGACAAGTCGGCTGCCGCGCGAGACGTTGCGGAAGACAGAGTCGCGGATGACGATCCCGGCGACCGGTGAGCTGTCGATCCCGGCGATCGACCAGGCAAGCGCTGCCTTGCCGACAGTGAGTCGCTCCACGCGGACGTTCCAGACCACGGGCAGGTGTGGGCGGGAGAGGTCCTCGTCCGCGAGCATGTAGAGCATGTCGATGTCGATCGCCGAGCCGACCTCGAGGATCTCGGTATCACGCATGAAGATGTTCTCGATGACGCCGCCCCGCGCCACGTTTGTCTTGATGCGCAGGCCGCGCTCGAGGTCTGGGCTCGACATCGTGTTGTGCTCCGCGTAGACATCCCGCACGCCGCCGCTCACCTCGCTGCCGATCGTCACGCCGCCGTGGCCAGCCCGCATCCGGCAGTTGCGGATGACGACCCTCTCGGACGGGGCCGCCAGCCGACGGCCGTCCGCGTTGCGTCCGGACTTGATCGCAATGCAGTCGTCGCCGGTGTCGAAGAGCGTGTCTTCGATAAGGACGTCGGTCGACGATTCGGGGTCGCAGCCGTCGCTGTTGGGTCCGGGGGAGAGCACCGAGACCCCGCGCACGATGACGTTGGAACAGAGCACTGGGTGGATGACCCAGAAGGGGGAGTTACGGATCGTGACCCCCTCGACCAGGACGGTCCTGCAACGGTACACCTGCAGAAGTGGCGGCCGGAGGTAATGACCCGCGCCGTAGATTCGTTGGGAGGGCTCGACGCCCTCCTCCGCCTGCCGAAACAGCCGGTCGCGATCTGGCTTCTGGCTTTCGGCTCCGGTCTTCGCCTTCCACGGCCACCAGTGGGTCGCGTCCGCCTGGCCGTCGAGCGTGCCCTCGCCAGTCACGGCGACGTTGTCCTGCCCGAAGGCGGACACCAGTGGCGCGTAGTTCATCAGCTCGACGCCTTCCCAGCGGGTGAGGACGACGGGAAGGTACCTGGACGGATCGGTGCTGAAACGCAACGTCGCTCCGGCGGCGAGGTGGAGGTTGACGTTGGAGAGAAGGCGGACCGGCCCGGTGAGGAAGTCGCCGGGCGGTACGACGACGCGTCCTCCACCGGCGCGGTGACACGCCTCGACCGCAGCTCGCACCGCGTCGGTGGCGTCGGCCGCTCCGTCCCCGACAGCGCCGAAGGACGTGATCGGGAAGTCCCGAGGCAGGAAGGAAGGCGGATGGATTCGCGCCAGGATCCTGGGCAACCTCGTCCATGGGTCGACCGCGCTGCCCCTGTCGCCTGCCACGGCCAGGGCAGGCAGCACGGCCAGCAGCAGGAGAGCGGTCAACGTCGCAGTGGATCGACTCGTACGTGGCATTTCCCTACCTCAGCCGGTCGGTCTCGGCGACCTGCATGTCCTCGAAGACCTGATTCTCGCCGCCCATGCTCCACACGAAGGCATAGCGGCCCGTGGCCACCCCGAAGTGCATCGACCAGGAAGGTGCCAGAACCGCCTGCAGGTTGCGGACGATGAGGTGCCTCGTCTTGTCGGGCGGTCCCATGACGTGGAGCGCGAAGTCGCCTGGAGCGAGGTCGAAGTAGAGGTAAACCTCGGTGCGGCGATGGTGCGTATGAGGCGGCACCGAGTTCCAGACGCTGCCCTCCGCGAGGGTGGTCACGCCCATGACGAGCTGGCAGCTCGCGACACCCCGGGGGTGGATGTAGCGGCGCAAGACCCGAACGTTCGCACCCGCCTCCGAGCCGAGCCTCACTGTCTCGGCGTCGCTCTCCGGCACCACGGCCGGTGGCAGGGCGGCGTGGGCGGGGTGGCTCACGAGGTAGAACAACGCGGGATTGTGCGGGTCGACACTGGTAAACACGATGTCGCGTGCGCCCCGGCCGATGTAGAGCCCGTCTCGACGTCCGAGGCCGAGGACCTGCCCGTCGACAGCCACGGTTCCCGCCTCGCCGAGGTTCACCACGCCGAGCTCCCGGCGGGCCGCGAAGAACGGTGCGGCAAGCTCCTGGGGCGCCGGGAGTGAGAGTGGACGGCGGCGCGGCACCGCAGAGCCGAGGATCGTGCGGTCGGCCTCCCAGAAGACGAGGCGCACCTCGTCTGGCGCGAACAGCTCCTCGACGAGGAAGGTCGCCCGCAGCTCCTCTCCGGTCATCCTCTCGTAGTGGATCGGATCGACGAGGTACCGAGTCTGCATGCTGTGACCTCTCAGGGCGTGACGAGTTCGATCTTGAGTGGCGAGCGCCAGCGGTGCGCCTGATCCTCGATCATGTTGTCCCAGATGGCCACGCTCGAAACGTCGCCACCCCTGTCCCAGGCGGAACCGGCGAAGTAGGTGATGGGCCCCGGGCCATCCGGAGCCACGACGAACAGGACGTTACCGTCGACCTCGGCGAGCGAACGGATGTGGGCCGGGTCGATGACGATCGCGCACCCAAGGCTCCCGTTCGGCTCCTTCAGCGACTCCCACGTGCGCAGGATGCCCAGCTCCCGGGCACTTCGAATCTCGGCGCCCTTGGCCTTCTTGATGCCGACGGCCCACGTCGTGTCGTTGGAGCCATTCACCGTGACGACGCTCTCGATCCGGTTGAAGTGCGAGCTCGCGTCGAGGACGACGCGTTTCGTTTCGGAGACCTGGGCTGCCCCGGCTACCCATGGCGGGTACTGCAGCTCGAAGACGAGACGAATCGGGCCGTTCGCCAGGACCCTTGACGAGCGGAAGTTCCTCGACACGAACAGGTGGCCGTCCTTGAAAACGCCGGTTCCGCCGCAACCACGGCTCGGTCCGACCGAGTAGAAGTCGCCGCCCTCTCCGTGGTCCTGGTGGTAGTCGTCGACCATGTACCAGTCGTTGACGACGAGCGCCTGGGTGCGCTTGACCCAGACGTCGATACCGCTGCTGGTGAGCGGTTCCTTCTCCCAGGTCTCGAGGGCCAGACCGTAGACCCGGTGGGCGACCCGGTCGTTCTCCCACGCGAAGTCGTCGAACCGCTCCCGAACGAATCGGCCGTAGACGCGGAAGTCCTCCTTCCGGGGGGTGGTCCTGCCACCCAGGGTGAGGACGAAGGTCCTGGTCGCCCTGGGCTCGAACCCCGTCTGGAAGACGACCTGGTCGAATGCGCCGTCGCCGTCGAGGTCGACAGCCTGTGTGAGCTCTTCGTGGGCTCCTCCCGCTGCGGTGACGTGCACTCGCGGGAGGTCCTCGGCCCGGAACGCGGCCCGCAGCAGCGCCGCGGGAAGCTCGACCGTCTCGGCTGGTCGTGCGCGGTCGAGTTGGTTGGTGACGTTGACCCGGAAGGAGGGTTCCCCAGCGAGCAGAAAGCTCGCGGCGGGGATGAGCACCGCCGCGAGGATGGAGGTGGATGGTATGTGCATCATCGGTTGCAGTCTAGAACGTCAGGCGTCCGCCGAGCTGAATGTCGCGAGGCGTGTTGCGCGTGGTGGTGAACGTGCCGAACGTCGAGTTTCGAGGGTTCAGGTCCGGCTGCCACCACACGGTGTAGTTGAGCGCGTTGATGAAGTCGGCGCGAATCTGGAACTTGACGGTGCGACCGAGGTCGAAGTTCTTCGAGAGGCCCATGTCGAGAAGGTGGAGGGCCGGCATCCGCATGTTGCTCAGGATGGACGGGAAGTAGCGCGCGCCGTTTCCCATGTTGATGCGCGGATCGGACCGCTGCTTCTTCGGATCGTCCACCCCGTTGGTCTGCACGGCGGCATCGTGGAAGTAGAAGCAGCTCGTGTCCCAGCCGGGCACTTCGACGCCGATGATCTTGCCGTTGGCGTCCCGCGATCCAATGGCCCGCGTCCTGAGCTTCTTCCAGTCGCACGAAGGATCGAAGTAGACGTTCCCCCAGCCCGTCGGGATGCCGTTCGAGGTCGCGTTCATGGGGAAGCCCTGCTGGTACTGGTAGGAAGCAGAGAGGCTCCAGCCGCCGAAGACGGCCTGCATGACCGAGCCCCACTTGTCACCCCACTTGCGGCCCTTGCCAACGGGGATCGGAACCGTGACGCCGATCGTGGCGCGGCGCGGCCGGTCATCCGGCGAGGTGCGGCTCTCCAGGCTGGTGTCGAACCCGTTGAGATAGCTCACTTTCTCCGTTGACTTGGACTGCGTGTAGGTGGCGATGACCGACAACCCCTTCTCAAACCGCTTGGAAATCGTGAGCTGGCCGGAGTCGTTGGCATCCGAGCCGTTGTACTGCATGACCGCGATGTTCAGGAACTGGGGGTACGGCCTGAGGAGCTGATACCTCGTGGTGGTCTTGCCGTTGAGGGTGGTGTTGGGGACGAGCCCGACGAACGGATTTGACACGCTGGCCGAGAGGTAGGCCTCGTGCGCCACGTCTCGGTAGCGCATGAACGACACGTACTCCGCGGGGAGGGCGTTGAGATCACGCCGGACCGGGAGGTTTCTGCCGCGCGATGAGACATAGTCGAGCTGGACCATCCAGCCGGCGCCCAGGTCGCGTTGCACGCCGAGCTGCCACCGGGTGTAGAGGGCAGCCTTGCGATCGTTCTGGTTGACGAGCATGGCCGTGGTGGCATTGGGCACCAGGTCGCGCCCGGCAAACGTGGCCAGCCCCAGCGACGAGCCCGGCGGAATGCCAAGGCCATTGGGGAAAGGGTTGTTGAGGTCGGCGATGAACGTCTTGCCGCTGTCGGTGGTGGAGACGAGGAGGGTCGACTGCGAGAAGCCGGGCTGGTTGATGGCGTCAAAGACGTAGGGGTAGGTGAAGAGGCCGGCCCCGCCTCGCACGACGGTGCGCTGGTCCAACTGGTACGAGAGGGAGGCACGTGGCAGCAGTGTCGTGATCGACTTGTAGATCGGGTTGCCGCCGAATCGGAGGCCACCGCGGACGTGGAACTGGTCGGCCGCAATTTCGGGGATCGGGTTGGCCGCGTAGGCGGCAATCGCCGCAGCCTCCAGCGGATTGGAGGTTGAGGTGTCGAAACCGGTGGTGTTGCGGTTGTGTGCCTCGCGAAGCCCGGCGTCTCTCTCGGCGCGCAGACCGATGTGCACCGTCAGCTTGGAGGTCAGCGACCAGGTGTCCTGAGCAAACAGCGAGTGGTTGGTGTTCGTGTACTCTCCGTACGTGTTGACATCGATGTAGCTGTTGCCGCCGGAGGTTGGAATGCCAAGGAGGAACTGGGCGAGAGCCTGTCCGCTCGAGGTGGAAGCACTGCTGCTCGCGCTCGTGTAGGCGCCGGTGAAGTTGTAGCGACCCGCTTCATACCCGTTGTCCGTCAGCGTCCACTTCTGCCAGCGCATCTCGTAGCCGGCGCGGAGCGTGTGGTCGCCGAGCGCCCAGGTGACCGTGGGAGCGAAGGAGAAGTTGATCAGGGGCTGATCGGTCCCCAGCTCGTAATTGGACCGTTGGGAGCCGAGAGTGGCGTAGGTCACTCCGCCACTCGCAATGTCGAAGCGGGGCAGGTAGTTGTAACCCTTGAAGAGATTGACGGTCGCTGCACTGAAGCCGAGACTCGCGGGATCGAAGTTCTGCGCGGGGGTTTGCCACGATCCCCACTTCGCGTAGCTGACCCGGAGGTCGCCGATGAGGTCGGGGGTGAGGACGTTCGTGTAGGTCGTCGTAACCCCGAAGTTGGTGCGGTAGTCGAAGCCCCGTGAGACCGCAAAGCCGTTCTGTACTCCGGCCCAGTTGTAGCGATCCTCTTGCCGCTTGTTCCAGTAGGCTGAGAGAGCCAGCTTCTGGTCCATGGTGAAGTTGTGGTCGAGCCGGAGCAGGGTCGCGTTGTACTTGTAGGGGCGGCTCTGGTCCGAGAAGTAGTTGTTTGACCCGTCGGACTTCGCCGTCTGGTTGGGCAGTGGGTAGTAGGAGAGGAGCTTGAGTGCGATGGAGTTGAGCCTGTCGGACGGGATGATGTTGCCGGCAAAGGGAGTGCGGTTGGTGGTTCCGGTCAGCGGGTCGTAGATCATGATGTTGGACGCCAGCAGCTCGGAGAAGTCGCCATGGCGCATCTTCTCCGTCGGCACCGTGTAGTTTGCCGGCTCGGTCTGCACGTCCTTCAGATACTCGTACGCCACCATGAAGAACGTCTTGTCCTTGAAGATCGGCCCCGACAGTGTCGCGCTGGCTCGGTCATAGGTGCGGGGGCTGGCCTTCTGTCCCGAGAGGTCTTGCAGGGTCGAGGTCGCCGAGCGTTTGTCCGAGCGGTTGAAGTACGCCACGGTGCCGTGGAACTCGCTGCCGCCGCTCTTCAGCGCCAGGTTGACGTTGGCGCCGGCGGTATGACCCTGCTGCGCATCGAAGTCGTTGGTGTTGATCCTGAACTCGGCGATCGAGTCGGCGGGAGGGGAGAAGCCAACGCGCGCCCCTCCATAGTTCACTTGCTGCCAGGACACGACGTTGGGGGCGCCGTCGATCGTGAAGTCGTTGCCGCCCTTGGCGCCGTTCGCGATGAAGCCGCCGAGGCCCGCGTTGTCCATCGGCCGCGCGAAGTGCAGGTCGGAGTTGTCCACGACGCCCGGGCTCAGACGGGTCAGCATGTATGCCGTGCCGTCGCCGAGGGGTAGCTCCTTGATCTGCTGGCGGTCGATCACCTGGGCAATCGTCGTCGAGGTGGTGTCGAGCCACGGGGTGCTCGCAGAAACGGTGATTGACTCGGACGCGCCTCCGACGGCGAGGACGAGGTCGACAGTCAAGTTGTCACCGACGCGAACCTGGATGCCGGACTTGATCATGGGCCGGAAGCCGTCGAGGCTGGCTTCCACCGAGTACATGCCGGAGATCAGGTAGCGGGCCTGAAAGACCCCGCGTTCGTTGGTGACGACCCTGGTGGCGACGTTCGTGTCGGTGTTCTTCACCGTCACGGTCACTCCCGGGAGGGCGCCGCCGGATTCGTCCTTCACCGTGCCCGAGATAGCACCGCGGAAATCCTGTGCGGCGAGGTTCGGGTGCACGCCTATGACCAGGATCACCAAGAGCAGGGCACGGACGACGTTGTACGTCTTCATGGTTTTCCCCTTCCTCCTCCACGCGGCTTGACCGTGGCATCAATCTTGAGGAAAGATAATACCTCTGTCAACAGCTTGTCAATAGTGGTCCTACCACTTCGTTTGAGGGTCGGGAGGGGCGGCGTCACCAACCAACACACAATATGATACAAGCAAAGAAGTTATGCGGAACGCCGTCGAATGAATGGCCTCGTTGTAACCTCAGAGTCGTGGCTCAAGACCAACCGGACCTGTCATCACAATGAGACTGGTCGGACCACTGCACTGGACGCCGCGGCCGTCGCAGGCGTCGCCGAAGTGCATGCTCTCTCATTCAGATAGAGTTCGAGGTTCGAGATTCCGGCGGGCCCGATGGTGGCTCCGTCGGACGGATTCCGCCCGTCGAGGTCGTGCGCGGCCTCCCAGGCGTCCGACATCCCGTCGCGGTCCGAGTCGGCGGGTGGAGGAGCGGTTTGAAGCTCCGGCCAGCCCCCGACCTCCTTCTGGGAGTTGACGAGGACGCCTGTCTTGGCCGCGACCGATCGGAGGATGGAGAGATCGACGCCGTCGCGGGCCAGGGATGCGCCTGCATCTGCCAGGACGTGGTGGTAGGCGGTCACGGCGTCGTCGGTTGCGACCGCTGGGAACGGGAAACGCTGGGCGCACGGCCGACAGCCGTTGGAAAACAGGCCCAGCTCCCCTGGAACGCTCGCCAGGGGTCCCCTGGCGGTCCCGTCGACCCGGTTGCCACGCTGGAATAGCTGCGTCTGATCACTGCCGCAGGTGAAAGC
>Ga0116171_10003931_pt1 | contig 13576 bp, 8 predicted proteins | sample AD_JPNHW2_MetaG_FD_89798 | JGI IMG/M metagenome (GOLD analysis project Ga0116171, IMG submission 89798) | Active sludge microbial communities of municipal wastewater-treating anaerobic digesters from Japan - AD_JPNHW2_MetaG | ecosystem: Engineered > Bioreactor > Anaerobic > Digestate | place...
CTTGAGGATGACGCGCGTGATGAATTTTTTACCACCTCAAAGCGAGAGCTTGAAGACAGTGTATACAGGTCTCTTGGGATTCTCCTCTACTCAAGAAGAATAAATTATGCTGAAGCGCTGGAGCATCTATCACGGCTGAGGCTGGGTGTCGTGATGTCAGTAATCAAGGAAACAGATGTCATGTTTATCAATGATCTCATGGTGCGGGTACAGCTCTCCCATCTCCAGGAACATTTCGGTGTAAGGTTCAGAAGCATCCTTGACAGCGACGATTTCAGGGCTATGTTTTTAAGGGATGAACTTAAGAAAACAGGAGAGCTTAATGTTTGAATTCACCAAGAAATCTAAAAAAATAATTGAGATATCCTCCCAGAATGAAGGTAAAAGACTTAATTCTGATTTGCTTGGACCTGAGCACATTATGCTCTCGCTGATGAAAGATGAGGATTCTGTTGCAGCGCGGATATTGAAAAACCTGGGAATCAATTTTGACAATGTCATAGTTATTATCGAAAGAGCCATAAATCCGGGCTCGAATACAGTTTCAGAAGGGCGGATACCCGTAAGCCCGTCATTTAAAAGAGTTATTGAGATTTCCAGGGATGAAGCCAAAGAACTTAAGAATTCATATATCGGTACTGAGCACCTGCTGCTTTCAGTTTTCAAAGAAGGGAGCTGTGGTGGTCTTCCTGAACTCGAGAAGGGAGGCATTGCCTACGAGAGTGTAAAGGATGAAATACTGCGTGTATTGGGAATGAAGAGCGGCACCAGGCCGGCAGGAGTCAAGGGAGAACATAAGGCAACTCCGCTTGAGGATTTTACTGTAGACCTGACTGCTATGGCTTCGCAGGGACTTCTTGATCCTGTAATAGGACGGGATATCGAGATATCAAGGGTTATAAGAATCTTATCCCGTAAAAGGAAAAACAATCCCATACTAATAGGCGAAGCAGGTGTAGGTAAAACTGCAATAGTAGAAGGACTGGCACAGAGAATCGTTGCAAGAAGTGTTCCTGAAACCCTATTCGATTACAAGCTTCTTGTTCTTGACCTTTCCGCAATTGTAGCAGGGACCAAGTACAGGGGGGAATTTGAAGAACGGCTTAAAAAACTGCTCAACGAAATTATAAGCAGGGAGAAACTTATTATCTTTATTGATGAACTGCATACAATATCCGGCGCCGGTGCTGCAGAGGGAGCAATAGACGCAGCGAACATTCTGAAGCCCGCACTTGCCCGGGGTGAACTGCAGTGCATCGGTGCAACTACGCTCAACGAATATAAATTGTACATTGAAAAGGACACCGCCCTTGTCCGCCGGTTTCAGAACATTGTTGTCGAAGAGCCTGACGCAGAGCAGACTCTTGCAATCCTCAGGGGGCTAAAGGAAACTTACGAAAAATATCACAAGGTGCTTTACTCCGAAGAGTCCCTTGAAGAAGCCGTGATGCTTTCGGAACGATACATCACTGACAGGTTTTTCCCTGATAAGGCTATAGATGTAATTGATGAATCCGGTGCCATGGCACGTTACGATAATATCGAAAAACCAGCCGAGATTGCTGAACTTGAATCAGAGATTGAAAGGCTGAATGAAAATAAGATTGAGCTGGTGCAGGCGCAGGAGTATGAGCAGGCCGCACGCATACGTGATATTATAGCAGAAAAGAAAGAGCGGCTTGAAACCGTAACCAGCGAATGGATTAACAGGGCAAATAAATATGAAATAATTGTGAAGCCGCAGCTGATCGCAAAGGTTGTGGCAGAGATGACCGGAATACCTGTTGAGGATATTGAAGAGGATGAATCTGAAAAACTCCTGCGCATGGAGGAATATCTTGAGAAGAGGGTGCGCGGTCAGAGAACTGCTATCGAGTCTGTGAGCAGGGCGATACGGAGGTCACGCGTTGGTCTTGGACGGGATAACAGGCCGAACGGTTCATTTATTTTCCTGGGACCTACCGGTGTCGGAAAAACCGAGCTGGCCAGGGCGCTTGCCGAGTTTCTTTTCGGCGACGAGAGGAACCTTGTGCGCCTGGATATGTCCGAGTTTATGGAGAAGCACTCAGTGTCAAGGCTCATCGGATCCCCCCCGGGATATGTCGGTTACGAAGAGGGCGGTCAATTGACGGAAAAGGTGAAGCGTAAACCTTATTCAGTAATTCTTATGGATGAAATAGAAAAGGCGCACCCAGATATTTTCAACATACTGCTCCAGGTGCTTGATGAAGGGGAACTTACTGATTCATCTGGAACCACTGTGAGTTTCAGGGATACTGTAATTATCATGACATCTAATATCGGCAACAGTGAGCTTGATAAAACAGGGATGCTGGGATTCGGCAAGACCGGCAGCAGCGGATTCAGCAGTGAAAGAATGAATGAAAGCCTCAAAAAAGGTTTTTCTCCTGAATTTCTTAACAGGGTGGACGAGGTAATCACTTTTAACAGGCTGACACGTGAAGATATGTCAGGGATCACTGATCTTATGCTTGATGAAATTTCAGAAAGGCTCAACCGTGAAGGTGTGGAACTCTCTGTTCCTAAAGCGGTGAGGAACTACCTTCTGGAAAAAGGTTTTGATGAAAAAACAGGTGCAAGAAGCCTCAGGCGCATAATACAGCGTGAACTTGAAGACGGCATAGCGGAAAAACTCCTTCTTGATAAATCAGGAGTAAAGGTTAAAATCAGGACGTTGATGAAAAACGGCGGTATATCGTTCAGCATAAAAAAAGCAGATAATGAAGAATATGATTACGAAGATGAAAATCCGGTAAAAGTTCAAAAAAAATAAAATAACTTGATTTTTAACATCCCTGCGATCAATTGTCTTCCCATATTATAAATACAGGATGCCTATATGGGAAGAACAATCACGGAAAAAATTTTTGATGCTCACAGAGTTGACGAAATGGCTGGCGGAGTCAACGTGCTCAGGATTGACGCGGTCTTCTGCCATGAGATCACCACTCCCATCGCAATTAATGACCTTGTTTCAAGAGGCAAGGACAGGGTATTCGATCCGGATAAAATCAAGGTTGTAATAGACCATGTTACTCCTTCAAAAGATACAAAAACCGCGCAACAGGCAAAAATTCTTCGCGAGTGGGCCAGACGTAATAAGATAAAAGATTTCTTTGATGTGGGTCGAAACGGCGTTTGCCATGCGATTTTTCCTGAAAAGGGATTTACCAGACCAGGTTACACCATTATCATGGGCGATTCACACACATGTACTCACGGTGCGTTCGGCGCATTTGCAGCCGGTGTAGGCACAACTGACCTCGAGGTTGGTATACTTAAAGGTGTGTGTACTTTTAAAACTCCAAGGACCATGAAAATTAACCTCACCGGAAAACTTAAAACAGGTGTTTATGCCAAGGATGTCATTCTTTACATAATATCAAAGATTGGTGTAAACGGTGCAACGAACATGATCATGGAATTTACAGGCGAAGCTGTTGATGCCATGACAATGGAATCGAGGATGACGCTGTGCAACATGGCAATAGAAGCAGGCGGTACAAGCGGTGTATGCTATCCCGATATGACAACAGTCGATTATCTCTGGGAATTTATCAAAGGCGAGTATAAGTCGAAGAATGATGCACTCGCAGATTATAAAAAATGGATTTCTGATAAAGATGCGTCTTACGACAAAATTATTGATATAGATGTAAGTAAACTGGAGCCGATGGTTACGTACGGCTATAAACCTGACGAGGTTAAACCTGTAAGTGAAATGACGGGTACACCGGTTGACCAGGTCTATATAGGGTCATGCACTAACGGAAGGATCGAGGATCTTCGAATTGCAGCATCAATACTTAAGGGCAAAAAAATAAGCGATAATGTGCGAGGTGTAGTTTCACCAGCAACCCCCGTGATCTTTAAAAAAGCTCTCGCGGAGGGTATTATAGATATTTTCATGGATTCCGGGTTCTGTGTGACAAATCCCACTTGCGGTGCATGTCTTGGAATGAGCAACGGGGTACTGGCTCCCGGTGAATCATGCGCTTCAACAACAAACCGTAATTTTAACGGAAGGATGGGGAAGGGCGGTATGGTACACCTGATGAGTCCGGCAACTGCTGCCGCTACAGCAATTGAGGGTAAGATAACAAATTCACCGCTTTTTAAGAAGAACTGACGGAGGATCACAATGAAACAATTTAACGGAAGAGTTCTTTTCCTGGACAGGTCTGATATAAATACTGACGAAATTATACCCGCGAAATATCTGACAGAAAATACGAAAGAGGCACTACAGCCCTTTCTCCTGGAAGATCTGAAAATGGATGGATTCACTCACCCTGCGGATATTTCCAGCCGTGGTGTGATTATAACAAGGGAGAATTTCGGATGCGGTTCTTCGCGCGAGCATGCACCATGGGCACTTGAGGTTAACGGAATTAATCTTGTGATCGCAGAAAACTTTGCGCGCATATTCAGGCAGAATATGTACAACTGCGGGATGATGGCTGTGGAACTCCCGGCTGATGTGCTGGACAGTATCTTTAAAAAATTCAAAGGGAAAGAGACCTATATAAAAACAGACCTGGACAGATCAGTATTCATAATTACATCCGGAGATATAAAAGATGAGGTACCATTTACTGTTTCGGGTTTCGACATGGAACTTGTCAGGTCAGGGGGATGGGTCGATTACGCGGATACGCGTTACTGATTTTTTTTAAGTATCTTGATATTTTTACTATCAGTGATACTGCCGTTTATCGCAAATGGAATAATGTACCAGTTCCCGCTTGCGTACTCACCAAAAACTGTCACAGCAGGACGGGGTATATCCTTTATAAAATGATTGTTAAACTCAAGTTTAATCGACATATTCTTCGCAACAAGGTCTGAATCGATTTGCCCGTTCATTAGAAGCCGCACATCCTCTGCATTGAAAATGAATGAATTAATTATGAAGATGTTTCTATTGATATCTATGTTGCCGTATATTTTCTGGAATTCAAGGTCTTTCAACTTATAGCGAAGCTCTGCAAGGAATATGATAAGACCATTCTGCACCCCCGTATTCACTACTTTCCCGCGTGTTATGGAAAATGTTGTGTTGCCCTTTACAGTTGAAAGCATATTTTCTTTAACCTGGAAGTTAAGGTTTGCTGCCCCATCTGCGAAACCAAAGAATCTGTCTTTCATATTTTCATTTTTTAAAGCTATATCCTGAATCTTTATATTGTTATACTTAACCTGTATCTGTGCATCCGGGATACTTCCTGAAATATCAATCTTTCCTGATCCATATAATTTTCCGCTGAATATGTCAGCAGTTAGTCCAGGGATTTTTATGCTGCTCCCCGAAGCCCTGAATTCAGAATCTATATTTCTTACTATGTAGTTTTCGTAAACAAGTTCCCTGACCTGAACCTTGCCTGCTAAATTAAACTTTATATTGATACCCTGTCCTGAACCACTGACTGAAGAACCTGAACCGCCTGCAGTTTTTCCTGAACCTGCGGATTCTTCCTGGAGTTTTGATTTTTTGAACTTTATTTTATCAGCTTCGATCCTGTCGCTTCTGATAATAATATAAAAGTTTTTGAAACTGCTGTCTGTTGTTGCAACCGATATGGTGCTGACGTTGCCGAAAATTTTGCATGGGATAGATTCTTTTTTTATGTTTCCTGAATTAATATCTATTACAGTGTTGATGTCACTTACAAATTCAGCATTTCCATTGTACCCCGTGTTTGCCAGTTCAATCCTGCCTGAAAATGAGTTTCCATCATATGACAGGTTCCCCCTGACGGAACCATACAGTCCCGCAGGAATCAGTTTCGAAAATGAACGTGCATCATCAAAATCGACAGAAAGGTCGGATGCACTGAATTTTCTGATCCCGCCTCCCGCTGAAGAGATGGCCATGGAATTAAGGCTGGCCGATGATTCATTAAGCTTGCCTTTAATGTCGCTCAGGTATGTCATCTTTGCAGGTATATCAACTGTGCACCAGCCGTCAACATTCAGAACTTTTGACGTACCTTTGAGCGTTGATGATCCCTTTGCGTGTCCCTTGACTGATGTTCTGGTAATCTCGAGGTTGTCTATATAGCAATTGGCTGTCTGGAAAGGAAGATTTATTTTGTTCTTGGCAAAACCGTATGTCCACGGGATATCCAAATTAACTCCCTTTACCCTGCCTAGGATTGTGAATACGCCGGTTGTATTTACATCAACCTCGGGATAAAGCTCTCCCCGTTTATCAGGGAGAATTATCTTTGAATCTGAGATGCTGAGTTTATTGTTTTCTTCAATATTTATGGTGCAGTCGATTATGTATTCACCTTCGAGGGGCTTGTATTTTTCAGGTGGATTAACAAGAACAAATGAACATTCAGAGAGAAGGATTCTGGATATTTTTATTTTTTTCTTTTCACCGCTGCCGGTCGATCCCTGTGCCATGTCGCTGAAAAGACGCTTCAGGTTGTTGTCCCCTTCTTTTGCGAATTCCCAGGCAAGGCGGAATTTTTTACAATAGATAGTGTCTATCCGTATATCTTTTTTTAGTATGGATATCAGGGAAAAGTTAATCACAACTTCTTCTGAGCGGACAAGTTCGGACTTGCTTCCATCGGGGAGTGTTTCATAAACTGTCACATTATTAAGTAAAACACCGCGTATGCTGTATTCAAGCGACTCGATAGAAACCTGGCGTTTGAGTGCTTTTTCGGCACCCGCTTTAATCATGGCCATTACCGAATCTTTAGGGTAAAAATAGAATATCAATGAAGCAGCGGCCGCTGATATAACTGCAAGTATCACTGCTGAAATTATGCTAATCCGGATAAACTTAAATATTCTGCGTGTCATTGTTTATTTTTGCTGGCTTCCCGTTTTCTTTCCATTGCAGTCTGTTTCTTGAAATACTGAGATGTTTTTTCAAGTTCTGATATATCCGCACTCATGATTTTACCTCCCTCAAGGGACATGTTCTTGTCTTCAAGGAGCTGTACAATCAGGGCTTCACCCTCTTTCTGCGGCAATCCGACCATGTTTATCAGTTCTTTTGATCCGAACTCGAAGTTGTGGGGCTTCTTGAATTCAATCGGAATTTTCTGCTTTTCTATCTGTATCAGCAGTGTGTCGTAAATCCTTCCAAGGGGATGGCGGATAAGAAGGTTCTCGAGCTGCCTGTATGCTGTCCAGAGTCTTTCACTTAACAACTGGATCAGGCGTGTGGCCAGCTGGGGCTGGGCCTGAACCATTCCCTCGAAGTTGGACTTGTTTATGGCAAGAACTGTAACTTCGCCGTAGGATATAGCAGAAGCACTTCTGGGTTTGTTGTCAAGGAGAGCCATCTCTCCAAAAATATCGCCTGGTTTGAGTACAGCCAGGAGAATCTCCTCTTCCATGACCTTGGTTATTTTTACACGCCCGTCCTGAATAATAAAGAGTTCATCACCAGGTTCGGATTCGCAGAAAAGCATGGTGTTGTCCGGGTAAACCCTGTTCATACCCTTATGGTAGGGCATTTCTGGAGATTTCATTGGAGCCTTGAGAGTCTGGAGCCTGCTGATAGAATCGTTTCTGAAACTTCCATTGGGACAGTTTATTATATATTTCTGATATGCATATATGGCATAATTAAAGATTCGTTTTTTAAGATAGTATTCGGCAATGTTGAAAAGATGTTCCGGGTCCTCTTCACCGGCTGTTTTCAGAGTAAGACTTGTTATTGCATGGTCAAACTGACGCAGTTTACGGCTGAAGAAACGTATAATCTTCATGGCAACAACAGGATTTTTCTGGATGAGCAGCCCGAAAAGGTCCTTTTCGACTGATATCAGAGATACATTTTCAAGGGCTACAGCTGATTCCTGTGCAGCGTGACCGCTCATGCATGAGACAACACCAAAGAAGTCGCCGGGTCCGAGTATGGAATATGGTTCTTCTGACAGGATTGGATTTTCCTTGGAAACTTTTACCTTCCCGGATCTGATTATGTAGAAATTATTAACGGTCTTTTTCCCCTCTACCATGATAAAGGAGTTTGCTATATAGTTTTCAATTTTAAACTGGGTTGCGGACATTCTTCCTCTGGGAAAAGCGTTATTACTACATTATTATAACTTGTCGGTAAAATTTCAATAAAATTACATCAGTAATTGTATTGAAAGATATTATTTATCTGCATTTTATATAAGTTTTTTCAATCTGCTGAGTTCATTAAGTGCTTCGACCGGTGTCAGGTTATCTATGTCAATTTTTTCAAGTGTCTGCAGGATTATATGATTGGATGCATTGAATATTTCAAGCTGACCTGAATCCGACGTTTCCCCGATTTCACGTTTCTTGTCTGAACCTGTCCTTTCAAGTTTTTCAAGTATCTTCGCAGCCCGTGAGACAACTGTTTTAGGTAAACCTGCCAGTTTTGCAACATGGATTCCATATGATTTATCAGCACTTCCCGGTACAACCCTGTGCAAAAATTCAACGCTGTTCAGCGTCTCCTTGACGAGGACATTGTAGTTTACAATGCCGTCTTTTCCACCGAGACTTGTCAGCTCGTGGTAATGGGTTGCAAAGAGTGTCTTTGCCTTAATATATCGCAGAATATACTCAACAACTCCCCATGCGATTGAAAGCCCGTCGTAGGTACTTGTACCGCGTCCGACCTCGTCCATTATTATGAGGCTTCGGTTAGTAGCGTTGTTAAGGATGCCTGCTGTTTCATTCATTTCGACAAGGAATGTTGACTCGCCGCGTGAAATGTTGTCCGACGCACCGATACGGGTAAATATCCTGTCTGCAACGGATAAGTCAGCGGATTCTGCCGGTACAAATGATCCGGTCTGCATCATTAGCTGAAGTATAGCGCACATCCGGATGTAGGTCGATTTACCAGCCATGTTCGGGCCGGTAATTATGTTAATCACGTTGGATTGATCATCGAGCAGAATGTCGTTGGGTATAAAAACTTCGCGTGTGTAGTATTTTTCGACAACGGGGTGACGGCCTGATTTAATAGAAATGTAATTGTTATCATTGATCATTGGCCTGGTAAACCTGTTCTCGGAGGCTACTGCTGAAAGTGAACATATAAAATCAAGATAACCTATTGTCGATGCGGTATCCTGTATCTCCCGGCTTTGCTGGAGGATCTCAAGCCGCAACTTTTCGATTTCGGCCTCTTCTATCTGCTTTATTTTATCTGCTGAGCCAAGTATGTCGGACTCGAATTTCATCAGTTCATCCGTGGTGAAGCGTTCGGCACCCACGAGTGTCTGTTTCCTGAAATATTCTTTCGGCGCTGATCCTGCCTGGCCCTTGCTGATCTCGATGTAGTATCCCAGTATCTTGTTGTACTTGACCCGTAATGTATTTATGCCAAGACGCGACTTTTCATCCTCCTGGTACTGGAGCACCCACTTTTTGCCATCCTGTTTCAGTTCATGGAGATGGTCCAGTTCCGGGAGGTACCCGCTCCGGATTACCCGGCCGTGTTCCGGGGTAAGTGCAGGTTCGTCATCTATTGTATCGTGAATGCGGCTGACCAGTTTATCCAGGTCGACAATCCTGTCATGAAATGCGGCAGCAGATTCGTGTCCCATGCCTTCGTCCAGGAGCAATGACTTGATCTTCATGGCAGATAAAAGAGACTGTTTAAGCGCAATAAAGTTACGTGTGAGCATACGTCCCATCATGAAGCGGGAAACAAGCCTCTCGATGTCAAGGACATCTTTAAGCTGAGCCGTTATCGCGGCAGTGAGATCCGGGCGTGTATAAAAGAATTCAACTGCATCAAGGCGTTCAATGATTTTTTCTTTTACAGTAAGGGGCTGAAGCAGGCTTCGTTCAAGCGTCCTTCGCCCCATCGGGGTCTTTGTTGAATTCAGCATTGAGAAGAGAGTCATGTTGCGTGTTCCGTCCTGCTGGTTGCGGATTATCTCGAGGTTAGAGACTGTTGCCTCGTCAAGGTGCATCGTTTCACTTGAAGCTATACGGTGGGGATTCTTTATGTGTTTCAGGGCGGTTTTCTGTGTTTCTCCAAGGTACTGCAGAACTGAACCTACGGTGATTATCTCAATATCAGATTCAATCCCCAGACCTTTAATCCCATGGACCTCCAGCGCCCTGCATATTACGCCGGTCATGTAATCCCTGTCATAGTTCCACTCGTTTAGATGGCCTGTTGAGATATTCCTGCTCTTTATGTATTCAAGGTACTGGGAATCTGTTTCAAGTGATTCTGCACGGAAGATTACTTCGCGGGGCATATACTTTGTCATTTCACCGCGGAATAGTTCAAAATTTTTTGGCGCGGTCAGGTAATGGAAATCACCCGTTGATACATCTGCGAAGCCGAGACCGAGTTCATTTTTCCCAAGGTAAACCGAGCAGAGGTAGTTGTTGTCGTCGCTACCCAGGAGGTTCGATTCGATCAGCGTACCCGGGGTTATTACGCGCACAACCTCGCGTCGAACAATACTGCCGGTCGTGGGGACAGTCTCGAGCTGTTCACAGACTGCAACACGTTTTCCTGCACGTATTAGACGGGCAATATAACTTTCAGCTGCATGGTACGGGATACCGCACATCGGCACTTCGTTCTGGCGTGCTGTAAGCGCTATATCCAGTATCTTCGATGCAATTTTGGCGTCGTCAAAAAACATCTCGTAGAAGTCACCCATGCGGAAGAAAAGTATGTCCTCTTCGTGTTTATGTTTAATTTCGAGATACTGTTTCAGCATCGGGGTGAGTTTTTCTTCCATGTCAGTCCCCGTAAATATAGCTTTTTGATTTATTTTCCGAAAAGCGTACAATGGCTCCGTTGATCCCATACTCCTCTGCAAGTCTTATTCGAACAGCAAGAGCACTGTCCGTATCAGTGAAGCGGCCAAGGAATATTGTATAACCGGCACCTGTTTTGACCACGCGCGATTCGTCATAGCTTCCCAGGAGCCGTATAATCTGTTCGGTGTCGCGCCTCTTTGTAAATGGCCCGATACTGACGCAATAATATGAGTTACCCGATGCGGCCTTAGCCTGGTATTCGGGTTCGATATCAATCGTATCAGCCTCATCGACTGTTTTGCTGTCAGGAAGATACCTGACGTAGACAGGTTTTTCATTTTTCAGGGATTCAATTCCGGACAGGGCCAGGTCCGATTCGGGCGAATCAGGGTATTTCTTTAATATATCAGAATATGCTGAGTAGGCTTTATCCTTATCGTTCTTCTGCTCATAATAAAGTCCAAGGCTGTAGAGTGTCGAAGGTGATATTTTTGCTTCGCTGAATCCAATGACAAGTTCACGCAGGAGAGAGATGTATGATTTCGAATTGCCGGAAGTTTTCTTCTCCACTTCTGCCAGAAGGTGAGTGGCTCGTGCCAGGATTTCAAAATCATGCGTTGATTCTGTAATCCTGATGCACTCCTCCCGGCATGAATCAAACTCCTCGAGCATAATGAGTGAAGTAGCTCTCATGACTCTGAATTCCATGGTATACTTTCCCTTTGGGAAGAGTTTTATGGCGCGTGCGGATTCTGATTCCAGCTCTTTCCACCTGGATTTAAGATCAAGTACCTGGCAGAGTTTAAAATAAGCATAATCCCGGCTGCTGAAATCCGGATATTTTTTTACAATTGAGTTATACATTCCAATAGCAAGGTCAATATCATTTTCACGTCCTGCCTGCAGGAGTTTGACATCAGGTATCAGTTTACTTGCCGGATATTGTTTTATGAATGCTTCAGATTCATTTTCAAAATTTTTAGTATCTGAAAGTGGAATGCTTTTGATATGACGATATTGTTTCTGTTCGCCGGACTCGGCATGGAGCGGGGAGGTTGTAATGAGTACTGACAGCAGAAATATGAATGTAGAAATCACCGGATTATAGTGACGCCGGCAATAGGAATTTTCGGCGTATATGGAATAAGTATCCGGCACCCCCGTCAGGGATTTATTAATAAAGTATGGTAAATTAAATCTTCTCTGCGACAAGAGTCGAACCCCTGACATCAAGTATGCGGATAAGTGATTCTTTTCCAATATCGTTTTTCTCTCCGTTGAATACAACAAAGTGATTTAATACCGTGCGGCCAGAAAGCTCATTGCCGGATTTCTTACTTACTTTATCAGCGATTGCCTTCTCTGTTTTATTGATCCTTGCTTTAAGTTTTTCAAGAGAAATTTCTCTCTGCATGTAAATTAATTCATTGAGCCGTGCAATCTTTTCCTCGTGCGTTATATCCTCCCTGAGGCTGAACGAAGGCGTTCCTTCACGCGGAGAATATGCATACATAAACGCGGAGTCAAAACGTACCCTGCGAACCGCGTCAAGGGTTGCATGGAATTCTTCAACGGTCTCACCCGGGAAACCTACAATCAGGTCAGTTGATATTGCAAAGTCACCGATAATTCTGTGCATGGCATCTATTATTTCATGATAACGTGTCATTGTATATTTGCGGTTCATCAGTTCAAGCACCCGGTCTGATCCGCTCTGAAGGGGAAGGTGAATGCCGCGGGAGATTATGGGATTCCCGGCTATCACCCGTATAATTTCATCGTTGAAGTCCATGGGGTGCGATGTGAGAAAGTTTACCCGCACAAGTCCTTTTATTGAAGCCGCTTTATCCAGAAGGCTCCAGAACGGAATGTCTCCCGAATCAAGCCCGTACTGGTTAACGTTCTGTCCAAGGAGGGAGATCTCGGTGACTCCAGAATTCACAGAATCTTCGATAAATTTCAGGATCCTGTCCGAAGGGAACGATATCAGTTTTCCACGGACATAGGGAACAATACAGTACGTGCAGAAGTTTTCACATCCGTGCGTTATTGTTACCCATTTGTGCCAGGGATGGAGTTCTTTTTCACCGGCCAGAGCAGATGTTATGCGTTCGGAAAAATCTGCCATATCCTGCGATACAAGTATGAGTCCCTTGCTCTTTTTTGTCTGAACGGATGATGTGATGATTTCGCCGATTCGGGGGGACTGGTAAGGGCCGATTACGATATCTGCCATGTGAGATTTAAGAAGATCGTCCCCCATTCGCTGGGCCATGCAACCCGCTATAACAATTGTTCTTCCCCTTGCGCCTGATCCTTTTTCCTGCCTGATACGGGCAAGGGCCCTCTCTTCAGCGTGTTTTCGTACCGAGCATGTATTGAATATGCATATATCTGCATCGCGTATTGAAGCCGCCTGGTCGAATCCGTTCTCCTTCATGGATAGCGCCATAAGGTCTGAATCGCCTTTGTTCATCTGGCAGCCGAATGTTTCTATGTAGAATGTTTTCATTATATTAAGTTAATATTTCAGTTAAGGTGTATTTGAAAATTATTCTGTTTGTTTTCAGTTAGAACATGCTAATATAAAAAATTATTGATTAAATGTCAATCCCATGATGCATTTCAGGAAAGTATATGATTATAAAAACATTTTACCAAACGGACTTAAATCCCGGTTATTCTGATGAATCTTAAGTAATAATTTAATTGGCTCTTCTGGAATTATAGTGGAAAAAAAATAGTGGAAATGCAAGAATAATTTTATGAAAGAGACATTAGAAGAGTTTTATAATGCAATTTTAGGTATTGA
>Ga0116171_10003932_pt1 | contig 13573 bp, 11 predicted proteins | sample AD_JPNHW2_MetaG_FD_89798 | JGI IMG/M metagenome (GOLD analysis project Ga0116171, IMG submission 89798) | Active sludge microbial communities of municipal wastewater-treating anaerobic digesters from Japan - AD_JPNHW2_MetaG | ecosystem: Engineered > Bioreactor > Anaerobic > Digestate | place...
CCTTCTGCAGGCAACGATCCAGCGCTTAAAAGGCGCGGTGGATCCGGCACGCATCTACATTGTCACCAATAGAATTTATTTTTATGAAGTTAAGGCGCAAATTGCCAAGTTGGGTATTCCGGACAAAAATATAATTTTAGAGCCGCAAGGCAAGAATACCGCCCCGGCAGTCAGCTTATGCGCAAAATTAATCAGCCGGATCGATCCTGACGCCGTGCTTTTGGTTTTGCCTTCGGATCATTATATAAAAAATGTGGTAAATTTTAAAAAGACGCTTAAAAAAGCCATCGTTTGCGCTAAGCATAATCTTTTAGTGACATTGGGTATTAAGCCGGTTACGCCCTCTACCGGGTACGGTTATATAAAAGCAGGTAAGAAAAATAACGGTTATTGGCAAGTGGAAAAATTCCTGGAAAAACCGGATTTAAATAAAGCCAAGCAATATTTAAAAAATAAAGGTTTTTACTGGAATAGCGGAATGTTTATCTGGAAGGCCTCGGTTTTCCTGGAGGAAGTTAAAAAATATTTGCCCGGATTATATGCTAATTTGCAATTAATAAATTCCGCGGAGGATATTATCAAAGTTTGGCCCCGAATTGAAGCTATTTCGATAGATTATGGGGTGATGGAACATTCTAAGCGTATCGGGCTTATTTTAGCTGATTTCTATTGGACGGATTTAGGCAGTTGGGAGGCTTTGTCTGAAATTTTTCCCAAAGATAAGAGCGGTAATATTACCAGCGGCGATACTCTAAATCTGGACAGCCGGGGAGTTTGCGTGTTCTCTAGAGGCAACCGTCTGGTTTCGACTATCGGTATTAAAGATACAGTTATCGCGGATACTCCGGATGCTCTTTTAGTATGCGATAGGAATAGAACTCAGGATGTTAAGAAATTGGTAGAGTTAATGAAGTCAGTCAATCGCAAGGAACATCTGGTGCATTTAACTGAACGCCGTCCCTGGGGATCGTTTACAGTTTTGCAGGAAGGGGCTGGTTTTAAAATTAAGCTGATCGAAATCTCCCCTCATAAGCGCTTAAGTTTGCAGCGGCATAAAAACCGGGCTGAGCATTGGGTAGTCGTTAGCGGCCTGGCCAAGGTCGTTAGCGGCCGGAGGACTTCTTTAGTGCAGAGCAACCAGAGTATTTATATACCCAAAGGCAAAAAACACCGCTTAGAAAATACCGCTAATCAGCCTTTGAGGATTGTGGAAGTGCAAACCGGAAATTATTTGGGTGAAGATGATATTGAAAGATTTGATGATGATTTTAAAAGATGAATAAATTTTTAATTATCAATCCTTTTGGCATAGGAGATGTTTTATTTACCACGCCGGTAATCAAAGCGATCAAGCAGCGCTACCCGGATAGTTATCTGGGTTACTGGTCGAATTGCCGGGTGGAGCCGATCCTGAAAAATAATCCTCAAATCAATAAAGTTTTTGCTCTTTCCCGCGGCGACCTTAAGAAAGTTTTTCAGGAGTCGCTTTGGAAAGGATTATGGAATGCCGGTAAGCTTATCCGCTGGCTAAAAAATGAACATTTCGATATTTGTCTTGATTTCTCTTTAGATCACCGTTATAGTCTATTAGCCAAATTAATCGGGATCAAAAAACGGGTAGGATTTAATTATAAAGGCAGAGGAAGATTCCTTACCGAAAGCTCTCATCTGGAAGGCTATCAGGATAAGCATGTTGTTGAATATTACGCCGATTTGATGAAGTTTTTGGATATTCCGGTTACGGATAAGAAAATGTTTTTGGCTACTTCTTTAGCTGGCGAATTAAAGGCCAGGGATATTTTTTCATCAGCCGGAATTGAAGAAGCTGATCGGGTAATTGGCATCTTCCCCGGTGCCGGAGGCAGCTGGGGCAGGGATGCTGCGATAAAACACTGGCCGGCATTAAAGTTCGCTCAAGTAGCCGGTAAGCTAATGGATAAGTTCGGCGTAAAAGTCGTAATTTTAGGTGATGAGTCGGAACAAAAAATCGCCGAAATGATTACGCATGCTATGGCGCATAAGCCAATAGACCTGGTGGGTAAGACGGATCTGGAAATTTTACCTGCGGTGATCAAGAATTGTAATTTATTGATTACTAACGATGGCGGTCCGATGCATATGGCGGCAGCTTTAGGGGTAAAGTCAGTCTCGGTGTTCGGCCCGGTCAGTGAAATAGCTTACGGGCCGTATCCGGTTGATCATCAGCATGTAGTTTTGAAATCAAACCTTGCCTGTCGTCCATGCTATAAGAATTTCCGGTTGAGCGTTTGTGACAAGGATAAAGAATGTTTACGTCAGGTTAGTGCCGATGCGGTGTTTGATGCGGCGGCTAAATTATTAGCTTAGAGGGAAGACCATGAAAATACCCGCTTTAGATCTTAAAAAACAAATTATGCCGATCCGGGCGCAGCTGGAGGCGGCAATTAAAGAGGTAATTGATAATACGAGTTTTGTATTGGGGGCGGGTGTAGATAAATTTGAGCAAGACGTGGAAGAATATTCCGGCGCCAAGTATGCTATCGGAGTTTCTAACGGGACTGACGCGATAAGTTTAGCGTTATTGGCCTTGGGTGTCGGCCCCGGGGACGGAGTAATTTGCCCGACATTTACTTATTATGCCTCCGCCGGGGCAGCGGCTAATATCGGGGCGCGGCCGGTTTTCGCGGATATTGATCAAGATACTTATAATATCTCGCTTAAAAGCGTCGAGAAAATACTGGTTAAAAAAAATAAACTTAAGATCAAAGCGATTATTCCGGTCCATCTTTATGGAGCTTGCGCGGAGATGGAAGGGATTTTAAAGCTGGCGGCAAAGTATAAGATTAAAGTGGTCGAAGATACGGCTCAGGCATTTGGCAGTCAATATAAAGGTAAAAGCGCCGGAACCTGGGGAGATTGCGGAGCGGTAAGTTTTTATCCCGGCAAGAACTTGGGAGCTTTTGGCGATGCGGGATTAATTTTGACGAATAATAAGGCGATCGGCCGCAAGCTAAAGGTTTTACGTAATCAAGGCAATGAGAATAAATATTATCATCTGGTTTTAGGGCGCAATAACCGTCTGGATACGATTCAAGCGGCGGTGTTGGATATTAAACTTAAATATTTAGATCAATGGAATAAAGCCAGGCAGGAGATTGCGCAGTATTATAATAATAATTTATCCGGGCTGGGTATTAAATTACCGGTGGTTCCGGATAATTCTACGCATATTTATCATCAGTATGTGCTGCGGGCGTCAGGTTCCAGTAAATTGTTTATGAATTATCTGCAGTCAAAGGGAATCGATTCCCGGGTTTTCTACCCGGTTCCTTTGCATTTACAAAAATGTTTTAAGTATTTAGGATACAAGCCCGGAGATTTTCCTCAGGCAGAAGCGGCAGCCCGGCAGGTATTCACTTTACCGATCTATCCGGAATTAACTAAAGAAGAAAAAGATTATATTATTCAATCTGTAAAGGAGTTCGCGCATGGCTAAATTATCGGTGATGATCTTGACGAAAAATGAGGAAGCTTGTATTGCTCAATGCCTGGAATCTGTGCAGTGGGCAGATGAAATTATTGTAGTGGATGATGAGAGTACTGATAGAACGGTTGAGATCGTAAAACAATATAATACCAAGATTTTTTTCCGTAAGATGGATATTGAAGGCAAGCACCGGAATTGGGGGTATGCTCAGGCGAAAAATCCGTGGGTTTTAAGTTTGGATGCGGATGAAAGAGTGACCCCGGAGCTAAAACTCGAGATCGAGCAGGCGATTGAATCCGCGGAATTTGCCGCCTATGATATCCCGCTGCGTAACTATATTAGTAACTATTGGGTTAAGCACGGGGGTTGGTACCCGGCTTCTAAGGTGCGGCTTTTCCAAAAAGATAAATTTAAATACGAGGAGGCTAAAGTGCATCCGCGGGCTTTTATTGATGGGCCATGCGGGCATCTAAAAGCCGATATTATCCATTTAGGGTATCCGGACCTGGAACATTTTTTAAATAGTGTTAACCGTCAGTCTACCCTGGAAGCCCAGAAGTGGATTGAAACCGGACGTAAAATGACCTTGTTGTGGGCTACCTGGAGAGCGATAGACCGTTTTTTCAGAAGATATATCAGGAAGCAGGCTTATAAAGACGGGATGTACGGGTTTGTTATCGCTTATTTCGATACGCTTTATCAGATATTAAGTTATGTTAAGTTTTTGGAGATGCGCAATAGAATTAAGAATATCTCTTAAGGTCCAGGCTAAGCGCAAACAAAAAGTCCTCCTTTTAATAAGCAATTGTAGATACGCAAGATTTTGCGTTTCTACCAAATATCAAATTAGGTCGGCGTGATGAAGATTATATTTCTAGACAGAGACGGAGTCATTAATAAATATCCCGGCGATAGATTATATGTTACTTCGCTCAAGAAATTTAGATTTCTGCCGCGCGCAAAGAAAGCGATTGTTTTGTTAAGCAACGCAGGATTCAAGATATTTGTGGCTTCCAACCAGGCAGGAATAGGAAAGGGTATTTATGCACAGAAAACTTTAGATCTGATAACCGCTAAAATGCTTAAGGATATTGAAAACGCAGGCGGCAGATTGTCTAAAGTTTATTATTGTACGCATCGTAAAGAAGCGCATTGCCCATGTCGTAAACCAAAGCCCGGCTTGCTAAAGAAAGCCGCCCGGGAATTTAAATTTAGTTTAAAGAGTGCTTATTTTGCCGGCGATACTATGCGCGATGTAGCTACCGCTAAAGCCGCCGGATGCAAATCTATTTTAGTGCTGACCGGTAAAGAGAAATTGTCTGATCAAGGAAATTGGCAACTTGAGCCGGATTTTGTATTTAGCGATCTTTTGGCAGCGGCTAAATTTCTAACTAAATGAAAGTATTAATTATTCACGCTTCGGCAGGTGCCGGACATCGCCGGGCAGCTGAAGCGATATATAACTATTTAAAAGAAAACTCTCCGGATCTGGAGTTAGTTCTTTTAGATGCTTTGGATAAGACTAACGCCTTATTCAAGTTTGATTATACTAAAGGCTACTCTTTTTTAGTACATTATGCCACCCGGATCTGGCATTGGGCATTTTTGGTTACCGATTCTAAATTCCTGCGCCCGGTTAGCCGTTCCATTGCCCGGATAATTAACTGTATTAACTCGCAAAGACTGATCCGCTATTTTATCCAAGAAAATCCTGATGTAATTATCTCTACACATTTTCTTCCCTCGGAATTAGCAGCAGGCCTTAAGAAGAAGCACAAGCTTAGTTCAAAATTAATCACGGTAATTACGGATTATGGAGTGCATCCTTTTTGGATCTCTGCCGGAACGGATTTATATGTGGTCGCTTCGGATTTTACCCGGGATAGGTTAGTGCTGGAAGGGGTAAGCTTAGAAAGAATCCGGGTTTTAGGGCTGCCTTTTGACCCGAAATTCCTGCGGCATTTCGACCGCCGGGTGCTTTGCCATAAATTCGGAATAGACCATAAAAAATTTACCGTACTCTTAATGACCGGTTCTTTTGGTTTGGGGCCGCTAGAGGAGATTATCGAGGTTTTGCATAAAGATTGCCAGATCTTGGCGGTTTGCGCCGGGAATGAGAGGCTTTATTCTAGATTGATCAAGCGGAATTTGGAGAACGTAAAAGTTTTTGGTTTTGTTTCGAATGCCGAAGAGTTGATGGCTGCCTCTCAGGTGATCATTACTAAACCCGGTGGCGCTACTATTACCGAAGTTCTAATTATGGAATTACCGGCGATATTTATCAGTGCTATTCCGGGCCAGGAAACCGCTAATGTTGAAGCTTTAGCCAAATACGGTATTGGAGCCAGCCCCAAGAATATTGAGGAGCTTAAAAAAGTTGTTTTAGATTTAAAAAACAATCCGGAAAAGATCCTGGAATTAAAACAAAAGATCCGACAGGTCCAAAAGCCGTTTGCTTGTAAGGAGTTGGCTAGTGTTATACGCTAATGTTGTGCTCGGTCTGCCGGTCGACGGCCCGTTCGATTATCTGGTTCCGGCAGGGCTGGAAAATAAAGTTAGGGCCGGAATAAGGGTCTGGGTAAATTTCCGCAATAAAAAAGAAGTCGCCTACGTTGTAGATCTAAGCCATAAAACCAAAATCCAAAAATTAAAAGAAATTATCTCGGTGATTGACGTTGCGCCGGTTTTAGACGAATCGTTTCTTAAGCTGACGGAAAAGATCGCTCAATATTACTGTTGTTCCTGGGGAGAAGCGATCGAGGCGGCATTGCCGGATGAATTAAGAAAAGGAAAAGAAGTCAAAGAAAAGGAGCCTTCTTTTTTAGATGATCAGATTCCGGAAAAATCCGGAAACTTATCCGGGCTAAAACAGAGCGTTCTTTTTGTCCAGGGATTTGACCGGATGCCGGTTTATTTAAGGGAAATTAAGAAAATCCTGGCGGCTAAACAATCAGTAATTATCCTGTGCAGTAATATGGAAACCGTAGAAAGAATAAAAGCGGTAATTCAGGAGAGCCTGGGCCAGGAAGTTTTTGTGGTTTTTCGCCAACAGCCTAATGAGCTGGAAGTCTGGGGAAAGATCAGGCAGGCAAATCATTGTTTGGTTGCCGGCACGCGTTCAAGTATTTTTTCTCCGGTTAATAAATTAGGTCTGGTGATTATCGATCAGGAGGAGGATCAGGTTTATAAACAGGAACAGGCTCCGCATTATCATGCCCGGGAAGTGGGATTGATGCGCGCCGGTATCCAGGGGGCAAAAGTTATTTTAGGAAGCCACAGCTTATCTTTAGATAGTTTTTATTGGCTGCAAAAAGGTAAGCTGGATCTTGAAATTATCCCCGTAAAACGGCAGTTGCCGCAGGTAAAAGTTATTGATCTGCGCCGGCTGGCTTACGCGGAAAGAAAAAGTAAATCCATGTTTTCAAAGTTTCTGATCGATGCGGTACAGTTGAGTTTGGCTGAAAAAGGCAAAGTTCTTTTGGTGATTAATCGCACAGGTTTTGCCACGACCGCGGCATGCCATAATTGCAAAGTGGTTTTGAAATGTCCGCGCTGCGATATTAATCTGGTATTTCATTTTGATGACAACCAGTTAAAATGCCACCATTGTAATTTTAAAATGCCGGTACCTAAAATTTGTCCGCACTGTAACGCCGGGTATATAAAATATTCCGGGGCAGGCACAGAAAAGGTGGAAAGCGAACTAGCCAGGATCTTTCCTCAAGCTGCGCTGGGCCGGGATATTACGGTGGCCACCGGTTCAGTGATCAATCAAAAGGGGCTTGATTTTGATTTAATCGGAGTGATGGCCATTGATAATGTGCTTAACCGGGTGGATTTCCGGGCCGCGGAAAAGACTTTTTTAATGCTTTCCGGGATAATCAACTTGACCTCCAAGAAGGTGATTATTCAGAGCGCCAACGCCAATCACTATTGTTTTCAAGCCCTGATTAAAAATAATCCCCAACTTTTCTTTAAAGAGGAGCTTAAAACACGCAAGCAATTGCAATTTTCGCCTTTTAGCCACATGATCTTGCTTAAAATCCGGGGGCAGGATTTGGATAAAGTTAAAGCTGCCGCGCAAGATTTGTTTCAGAAACTGAATAAAATTAAAACTACCAGTCTGAAATTGCTTGCTCTTAATCCCGGCCAACCCGAGAAATTGCGGGGTAATTTTTATTATCAGATATTAATGCGCGCTCCGAATGTAGAGAGAGCAACTCATTTTTTAAAATTGCACTTAAAAGAAGCGCATTTTTCGGGTATAATAGTGACCGTAGATGTGGATCCGGTATAGGTTAGCTGAAGATGATAATGTAGAGGGGCAAGATTTTGCGTCTCTACATGGCAATACAACAAAGAAATAAAATATTATTAGGAGTGATAGGTGAAAATTGTCTTTTTCGGAAGTGCACATTTTGCGGTTCCCGCTCTTTTGGCTTTGATTAAAAGTCAGCATGAATTAGTCTGCGTGGTTACCCAACCGGATAAACACAAAGGCCGGCACCTGCATTTAGCCTCTACTGATGTCAAAAATACAGCGATCTGTGCTGGCCTTAAAACCTTCCAGCCGGAAAATATTAATAGTGAAGAGAGCGTAAAATTTTTAAAAAGCCTGGATCCGGATCTTTTTGTAATTGCTGCTTACGGGCAGATATTATCTCAGGAAGTTTTAGACATCCCTAAGATTATGCCGATCAATATTCATGCCTCGCTTCTACCGCGTTACCGGGGAGCGGCTCCGATAAATTGGGCGTTGATCAACGGAGACAATAAAACCGGAATTAGCATCATGTATGTCGCTTTAAAAATGGATTCCGGGCCGGTAATTATGCAGAGAGAAACAAAGATCGAAGATAATGATACCGCGTTTAGCTTGGAAGAAAAGTTGAGTGTTTGCGGAGCCGCGCTTTTGATGGAAACATTAATAATTATTGATAAAAGGGATTATCGTTTAGTGGAACAAGATGAAGAAAAAGCTGTTTATGCTCCTAAAATGAAAAAAGATGATGGTTTAATCGATTGGAATTCTTCCGCCACGGATATTTATAATCAGATTAAAGGAGTAGTTCCCTGGCCGGGAGCGTTTACCAGCTATCGTAAAAAGTTGCTGAAGATATTTCAGGCGCAGGTTTTACCGATATTCCCCAGCCATAAGCCTGTATTTGGTGAAGTGATCCGTGCGGATAAACATGGTATTGTTGTAGCCTGTTCAAGAGGCTTCTTGGAGATTAAAGAGTTGCAGCTGGAAGCGGGAAAACGCATGTCAGCCCAAAATTTTATTATTGGGCATAAACTCACCGCAGGAGAAATCTTAGGGAAAAAGTAGCAGTTTGCGTCATTGCGAGCCCCGTATTTTGGGGCGAAGCAATCTAAAGTTATGCCTGTAAAACGTGGTTATATCTATCTATTAACTAATAGAACAAATGCTGTTATTTATACCGGTGTTACTAGTGATTTACAGAAACGCGTATATGAACACAAGCAAGGTTTAGCGGAAGGGTTTACTAAAAAATATAATGTACATAAGCTAGTTTATTATGAGATATTTGATAGTATTGCAGAGGCAATAATCAGAGAAAAGCAAATTAAGGGTGGTTCTCGAATTAAGAAGATAAGTCTGATAAAGAATTCTAACCCGGAGTTTAAAGATTTGTATGAAGAATTCTGAGATTGCTTCGTCGCTACGCTCCTCGCAATGACGGGAGGCTATAAACTTGTTGCAACTTTTAAAACTTCTGTTATAATCATTTTCTATGCCAGAATTAAGGAAAGACCCAATTATAGGTAGGTGGGTAATTATTGCCACTGAACGCGCCCGGCGCCCTGATCAATTTGTCGGTCAGCTCAAAGATCAGGAGGATCAGTCTGCCTGTCCGTTTTGTGAAGGACGGGAAGGCAAAACTCCGCCTGAAATCTATGCTATCCGGCCGCGTAATTCTACCCGCAATGAGCCGGGTTGGGATTTACGTGTTATTCCCAGTATTTCTCCTTTTTTAAGGGTAGAAGGGGACCTGGACCGCCGCGGAAACGGCATTTATGATGTGATGAACGGAGTGGGAGCACACGAGATCATTATTGAAACTAATCAACATATCGCCAATATGGCGGATTTAAGTGAAGAGCAGATTACCCGGGTGCTGAATTGTTATTCTGACCGGATAGTAGATTTGGAAAAAGATAGTCGCCTTAAGTATGTTTTAGTATTTAAAAATTATGGTAAGGGCTCGGGCGGTACAGGGATCCGGCATGCGCGCAGCCAGTTAATCGCTACTCCGGTTAATCCCAAACGGGTAAAAGAAGAATTAGCCGGTGCCCGGCTTTATTATGAATATCATGAACGTTGCGTGTTTTGCGATTTGATCAAGCAGGAAATAGCGCAAAAAGAGCGCGTGATTTTAGATTTCGATGGTTTTGTGGCGGTTAGTCCGTTTGCCGCGCGTTTTCCTTTTGAGACCTGGATCTTACCTAAGCAGCATTGCTGCGATTATACTTGTATGGATGCTGAGTCCAGAAGAAATCTATCCCGCGTGCTTAAGGCGGTGCTCTTAAAACTAAAAATAGGCCTGAATGATCCGGATTATAATTATGTGATTCATACTGCGCCTTTTCGCCGGCAGAAAATAGGCTACTGGAAAACGATTGACCAGGATTACCATTGGCATATTGAGATTATGCCGCGTTTAACTAAAGTGGCGGGTTTTGAATGGGGGACAGGTTTTTATATCTGCCCGCTTCCGCCTGAAGCCACCGCTAAATTTTTAAGAGAGGTTAAAATATAATATGGGCGAATTAAGAAGGGACCCGGTAGTCGGCCGCTGGGTGATCGTGGATACGGATCATCCGAAGAAACCGGAGGATTTTAAATATGAGCAGTATATCCCCGGCGCAGACCTATGCCCATTTTGTTACGGCAACGAGTTTATGACCCCTCCGGAAATAAGTTGTTTTCGCGATCCGGGTACCGCCAGTAATGCTCCCGGCTGGCAGGTGCGTGTGGTAGCCAATAAATTCCCCGCTTTACAAATTGAAGGGGAACTTGACCGCCGGGGAATAGGTATTTATGATATGTCTAACGGGATTGGCGCGCATGAAGTTGTGATCGAAAGCCCGTATCACAATAAAGATATTCCGGATCTCCTGCCTCAAGAAATCGAAAGTTACTTAAAGATATGTTGTGTCCGCGCGGCGGATTTAAAAAGAGACAGCCGCTTTAAATATATTTTGGTTTTTCGTAATTACGGGTCAGCCGCCGGAGCATCTTTAGAACATCCGCATACGCAATTAGTCGCTCTGCCCATGGTCCCTAAGAATGCGCTGGAGGAGATTCGCGGAGCGCAGGATTATTATAATTACCGGGAGCGTTGTATCTTTTGTGATATTATCCGTCAGGAGATCCAGGATCAAAAGAGGGTGATTTTGGAAAATAAATATTTTATTTCATTTTGCCCCTTTGTTTCGCGGTTTCCCTTTGGGATCATGATCTTTCCTAAGCAGCATAGCGGTTATTTCTGCCATATGTCAGGAGAAGAAGTGGCGGCACTGGCCCAGATTTTAAAGAATACGCTTTCGAATTTAAAAAAAGTGTTTGTAAATTTGTCATATAATTATATAATTCATTCTGCGCCTATTAACGGCGATGCGGGCGTGGAATATTATCACTGGCATCTTGAAATTATGCCTAAATTAACGCAGATTGCTGGTTTTGAGTGGGGAACAGGTTTCTACCTTGATCCAACCTCTCCTGAATTAGCCGCGCAATATTTAAAAGCCGTAAAAGACTGATGTAGGTATAATATGGATGTCCCGCCTCAAATTATTCGGCGGGATTAATTCGCGCATTAACTTACTCACACTAGCCTGTTCGTAAGTTAAGCGCTCATTTAAGGAGGAGTAAAATGGCAGTAAAAGTTGGGATCAATGGTTTTGGCAGGATCGGCCGTTTAGTGGCCCGGGCAATTTTAGAAAAAAATTCTAAAGAATTAGAGTTGGTCGCGGTAAACGATTTAACCGACGCTAAATCCAACGCGTTGTTATTGAAATATGATTCAGTGCACGGAAGGTTTGGGGGCACCGTTGAGGCCGTCGGCAGTGATACTATTTCGGTAAACGGCAAAGAAATCAAAGTTTTAAGCAAGAGAGATCCTTCGGAATTGCCCTGGAAAGATCTAGGCGTGGATATCGTTATCGAATCTACCGGTTTATTTACCATTAAGAAGGACGGAGTAAATAAAAAAGGTAAAGAAGTCAAAGGCGCTGAGAATCATATTACCCGCGGCGGGGCAAAGAAGGTTATTATTTCGGCTCCGGCTCAGGATGAGGATATTACGATTGTTATGGGCGTTAATGAAGATAAGTATGACCCTAAAAATCATCATGTTATTTCCAACGCTTCCTGCACGACAAACTGCCTGGGGCCCATTGCCAAAGTTTTAAATGATAAATGGGGAATTACCAAGGGCCTGATGACGACGATCCATGCTTATACTAATGATCAGAGGGTGCAGGATATGGCGCATTCCGATCCGCGCCGGGCTCGCGCAGCTGCTTTATCAATGATCCCTACTTCGACGGGTGCCGCGAAAGCTTTAGCGTTGGTTATCCCTGAACTTAAGGGCAAGCTGGACGGTTTTTCAATGCGTGTACCGGTGCCCAATGTTTCAGTAGTGGACCTGACTTGTTTACTCGGCAAGAAAGTTACACCTGCGGATATTAACGCGGCGATGAAAGAAGCAGCTGAAGGAAAGATGAAAGGTATCCTGGGGATTACGGATGACCCGGTGGTTTCAGTTGACTTTAATCACTATCCTTTAAGTTCTATCGTTGATTCCTTGAGTACTAAAGTTATGCAGGATGATTTTGTTAAGGTGCTGGCCTGGTATGACAATGAGTGGGGTTATTCTAACCGCGTAGTTGATCTGTGCCAGTATATTATTAAGAAGGGATTATAAACTTTAAGTAATTGTTGGCTGGTGTCGGCAAAAGGTCACCTTGCGTTAATCGGTATTGCGCAAGTACCTCTTGCCTGGAGGAGAGAAGAAATATATGGCGAAGTTAACTTTAAAAGATTTAGATTTAAAAGGCAGAACAGTATTAGTGCGGGCGGATTTTAATGTGCCGCAAGACTCCGGTCTTAACATTACTGATGATACGCGCATCCGTTCGACCTTGCCTACTTTAAATTATATTTTGGGCCAGGGAGTCGGGAAATTAATCATAATGAGCCACTTAGGCCGTCCGGATGGCAAGGTGGTGGCTAAGTATAGCCTTAAGCCGGTAGCTGCGCGTTTACAAGAGCTGCTGGGCCAGGAAGTATTATTCCTGGATGATTGTGTGGGGGATAATCTTAAACAGGAAATCGATCAGGCTAAGCAAAAAGTAATTTTACTTGAGAATTTGCGTTTTCACGCCGAAGAAGAGGCAAATGATGCGAATTTTGCCAAGCAATTAGCCGGCCTGGCGGATGTTTTTGTCAATGATGCTTTTGGTACGGCTCATCGGGCACATGCTTCCACCGAGGGTGTTACGCATTTCTTAAAATCTGCCGCCGGATTTCTTTTGGAGAAAGAAATTAAGTATATCGGAGGCGCGGTAAACAATCCGGCTAAGCCTTTTATGGTTATTTTAGGCGGATCCAAGGTTTCCGATAAAATCGGCATGATTGAGAATTTGCTTCCTAAAGCTGACGCCATCATTATCGGGGGCGGCATGGCTTATACTTTCCTCAAAGTCCAGGGTCAGCCGATCGGTAACTCTAAACTTGAAAAAGATAAGATGGATTTAGCTAAATCTATCCTGGAGCAAGCCAGAAGCTTAAAAAAAGAGATTCTTTTACCGGTTGACCATTTAGTTGTGGATAATATCGATGCTAACGCTAAAGGTCAGATAGTCGATCAGATTCCCGAAGGCAAAATTGCCGTGGATATCGGGCCAAAAACCATTCAATTGTTCGAAGCCAAATTGAAATCAGCTAAAACCATTGTTTGGAACGGCCCTTTAGGGATTTTTGAGATGGATGCTTTCAGCCAAGGGACGCAGGCGGTAGCCAAATTTATCGCAAATCTTAAAACTACTTCTATCATTGGCGGCGGAGATACAGCCGCAGCA
>Ga0116171_10003933_pt1 | contig 13573 bp, 30 predicted proteins | sample AD_JPNHW2_MetaG_FD_89798 | JGI IMG/M metagenome (GOLD analysis project Ga0116171, IMG submission 89798) | Active sludge microbial communities of municipal wastewater-treating anaerobic digesters from Japan - AD_JPNHW2_MetaG | ecosystem: Engineered > Bioreactor > Anaerobic > Digestate | place...
AGACAAAGTTGCCGAAAAACTATTAAGTAATAACAATGCACTAGAAGAATCTAATATAATTGATAATGATGATAGAGAAGGAAAAATAAAAGATATTATTGATAAATTAAAAATATTAAATGAATTATGGTGGAAATCTGAAGAATATCATGATAATAATGCATTACAGAAACATAATAAATTAGAACAAGAAATAAGAAAAAATATGTCTGATATTGGGTTAGATTTTGATTCTATTGGTGCGGAATATGAAGATATGATATCTAAATTACAGAAAATGATGGATATGGATAATATAATGAATAATGAAGTAAAGTATTCTAGTGACTTACGTGATCATGCAATATATTTTTGTAATATTATAAATTTTATAAAAAAAGAAATGATACCAAGATATGACAAAACATCTAATGAATATCTGGAATTGATTAAATTAACTGATGATTTAGAAGAAAATAAACAAGTTTATTACAAATATTTTGTCAATAATATAGAAAAAAGATAAATATAATATTCAATAAAGGAGAATGAGAGAATGGAAGATATTAATATTGTTAGTAGCACAAGAATGACAAAAGCTAGTTATGATAAAGATAAAAAAGAACTTCAAGTAACATTTGCTACGGGTAAAACTTATACTTATTATAATGTAAATGAAGAAGTTTGGTTGGCATTTAAAAATGCACCAAGTAAAGGTTCATATTTTAGTAAGTTTATTAAAGGTAAATATCCATTACCAAATTCGAATTTCTAAAAATTAAATAATAATTAATAAAATTTAAAATGAATATACTCGTATATTCATTTTTTTATGATCTTTGATTGACAAATCATTATATATATGATATAATATATATTAAATAGAAAGGAATGATTAAACTGAAAATAAAAACTAGAGAACTTACAGATACAAGTTGGTTAGCACAAATTATAGCTGATAAAATGCATGTTGAATTTAATAAAAACAGAAATTCAATTCTTTATAATTGTTTGACTGTTTTACATATAATAATCAATGAAGCAGATGATATAAACAATAAAAATATATTTTATGACAATGTTGATAATAAAAGACAAATAATTATACGTGATATACCTTCATTAATTAAATATGGAACTGATTTTGACAGAGAAGGTATGCAAGCTAAATTGAGAGGTTTAGCTGAAAGATATAAAGATGATGATGGTATGTATATTGTTACAGTAGCTACAACACATGATTTGAATTATGCAATAATAAAAGATATTACAGAACTTTTACATCAAATGAGTAAAGATAGCATATAATAATGTAAATTTTAAAAATGAAGGAAGATATAAAACAATGTATGTATTATATGAAGTAGTACATGGGTCTAGATTATACGGTACGCATACCCCAGAAAGTGATTTAGATATTAAAGGTGTTTATGCTCCAGAGAAACGTAATGTATTGAATGGTACAGAACTAGCTATTGATACTAAAAATTTCAGAAATAAAAATAATAATGAAAAATCAGATAAAGATACAATTGAATATGGCTATTATTCACTATGTAAATTTTTTAACATGTTAGCTAAAGGTGATATTGCTTGTACTGAAATGTTGTTTGTTAATAAAGAATCTGTTAGAATTAATGAGAGTAGATTCTTTAAGGAAAGAGTATTATTCAATAATTATAGATTTATCAGCAAAAGAATCACTTCTTTTGTGTATTGTGCTGAAAGCAATTTAAAGCAAATTCTTAATTTAACTGATTTTAATAAAGCTTGTAAATATCTAGCTAATGCTTATAGATTAAACTTAGAGATTAGACAGCTAATTGATATCGGTAGAATTGAGTTTCCATTAGAAGGGGCTTACAAACCAACTGATATCAAAAATGGATACATCGATTTTGAGATGTTGCTTGAATATTCAAATTATTTATGTAAAGAAAATTTGTATAGAATTGCTGAATCTAATTTGCCAGATAATTTAGATGTCAAGTTTCTAACTAGTATTGTGGATGATTATTATAAATATGAAGCGAGAGATTAATATTCATCTTCTTCATATTCATCATCTTCGATATAATATTCATCATTAGTACTGACCATTTGGTCATTAAATTGTTGTTCTAAATTAGTATCGATATTATTGATAATGTTCTGTTGTTCTCTCATATTAATTAGTGTTATAGCATCAATATCAATATCATCATCAATATAGTTACTATCGTATGTATCAGCAAAAACCATAGAATAAGATTTAGGATTGTCTAAAAATTCTTCATAGTTGTATTTTGTGTCGAGGTCAAATGAACGAATGTTTCTCAGAAAAAATTCAGTTTTAAAATTTGGTTTTAAAAAATTATCCCATGCAATAGAAGACATTGTTAGACACTCCTTAGAATATATGTAATATTAATTATTGATTTAACTTATATTATTAATTTTATTAATTATAATATAATTAATAATTAATAAAATGATTATATAAAAGAATAGAGGTGCATAAATTATTTGATAGATATTAATAATTATATAGTTAGTGATAATAATATAGATGAAGAATTAGATAAAATATTTCAGTATTATAAAATAGTAGGATTTCCTAATTATACTAAGGATAGCTATGATATCAAAAAAGAATTGAATAAACTTATCAAATTTGATGAATCTAAATTGTTGTATAATAATAACTGTATCAGATAAAGGTGTTAAATATGAACCTATTTTTATATTTAAAAAATAAATAAACTATATATTAAAGTCTTGACAAAAGTCAATGATTGTGATATAATAGACATATTAAGAAATGAATATTAATGGAGGAGATAAATTGAGTACAAATATTAGATATGAATATGCAAGTACAGAAGACAGGGAAATATTGAATGAAATGTTGCAAACAGAAGATTATCAGAATCTTAATGGTTATAATATCAGATTTGCTTTGATATATGTAACTACAGAAGATGATAAGAGTGGTGCAGTATTGCCAACATTTAAGAATCTTCCTTATAAAGTAAAATGTAATAACGCAAAAGACAGACTGCTTAAAAAAATTGATATTGAAATACAGCTTGATACTGAATATTGGGAAGATATTACTGATTTAGAAAAACAGGCTGTGATTGATGGTGCATTGAATCAGATTGAAATATTTGAAAAGAAAGGTTTGCCGACACACAACGATGATGGCACAGTTAAAATTAAACTTAGAAAACCAGATATGATATATGAAGGATATTCAACTATAGCTGAGAAATATGGGTCTGATAGTCCTGAGATTAAGAAATATCATAGATTGAATAGTGATTTTGAAGGAATACTTGTTTAAATAAGGAGAATATAAAATGACGGAAAAATTTAGATATACAAATGATGTGACTATTAAATTTTCAGTGTTTACAACAAATAATAAGATAGTTGATAGAGTAGTAGAAAAGTTAGTTAAATTGTTAAATAAAAATGATATAGGTGCAGATGTACAAATAACTAGAACATTTGAAAGTTATCCATCTAGAAATATAAATAGTGATATAACAGAAGATACTACTGATTAAGGTGATTACTACTAATGTCTAGAAGTTTTTATACTAACTATAAACGTAGACAGTATATGAATAAAACTATACGAAAAATGACTAATAGAAATTTAAGAAGAAATATAAGTGATTGTATAATACTTCCAGATGGTTCATTATATAAAAAAATTTCCGGTGGAATTAGTCCTAAAAATAATTTTAATAAAGCAAATGTCGGCCAAGATGTATATACTAAAGAAACTCACAGAAGAAATAAACAACAAAAGAATAGTATTACATGTAGAGGTAAAAAATTAGTAGATAAAAAAGTTTTCAATAAATTTAAGCATAGACAAGAAATAAAAAGATATAATAAAAAAATAAAAAATTATATAGAAAACATAGAAGAATAAAGGGGAATATAAAAATGAAGAATAAAGATATGGTAGTAGAACTGATGAGTTTGCTTAAACTGGCTTTTGAACCTGAAGATATGATTGATAAGTATACAGGGGAAAAACTTATGTATAGACATGAAGTACGCAGAGAAGCTATGCTAGAACTTAAAAATGATTATCTAAACTATAAGAGTAATAATGGAGTATTTAAGAATTATAATTAAATACTTTAAATTATACATGATATAGTGTAATTAATCATATATAACATGTTATAATTAAAATAAATATTAAAAGGATGGTATACAGAATGAGAAAAACTAAAGTAAGTAAAGTAATTGATAATAAAATAAACGATTGGGTAACATCAATTACAGATATAGATCTAGCAAGAGATATTAAAGATAATATTATAGTAACTGGTGGTTGTATAGTATCACTAATTAATAATGAAACACCAAATGATTTTGATATATATTTTAGAAATAAAGATATTACAAAAAGGGTGGCACAATATTACTGTAATATTTTTAATGATAATAATCAAAATCGAGAAAATAAATTAGGAAAAGTTCTTCATGCATGGGTATTAGATGGTAAAGATGTAGAAGAATATAAAGCTAATAATAAAAAATTAACCTCATTTGCTTATGGATATTACAATGATGATGATATTCCTTCAGGTATGATAACGAATACTACAACAGATAGAATTAAAGTTATTGTTAATTCAGATGGAATTGCCAGTAGTAATAGTGAACTTGGCACTGAAGTTTATATGAATACAATCAAAGAGTCTGACGAAATTTCAAGTCGTGAAATTGATAAATTGAATGACACAGAGAAAAGATATATGCCTGTATTTTTGTCAACTAATGCAATCACACTATCTGATAAAATACAATTGGTTATACGTTTTTATGGTTCACCCACTCAGATACATGAAACATTTGATTATGTACATTGTATGTGTTATTGGACTTCATGGGATAAAAAAGTACATTATACAGTTGATGCCTTGGATGCAATATTGAATAAGGAACTAAAATATGTTGGTAGTAAATATCCTATTTGTTCAGTAATGAGAATGAGAAAATTTATTAATCGTGGGTGGAAAATTAATGCTGGTCAGATATTAAAAATGGCATTTCAGATTAGCGAACTGAATTTGCAAGATATTAATGTACTAGAAGATCAACTAGTTGGAGTTGATAGTCTATATTTTCTGCATACTATCGAATGTCTAAGAAAAATGATGGAAGAAAAAAAGAGTAAAGGTGAAGAATTTTCATATGATTCAACTTACTTGTCAACAGTAATTGATAGAGTGTTTAATTAGAGATTTTTAAAATGAATGAATATATAGAACATTTATGTAAAGCAAAAACAAAAGATGGTAAATGGGTGGAAGGATTTTTTATATTAACTAGAAATATCGATGGTACTTCTACGCCTGACCTAATAATAACACATATTGATGACCCTTTTAAATATTATCAATTTTTACATGTAGACCCAAATACAATAGTTAGATGCTCTGGTAGAGTAGATATGAATGGAATTAAAATATTTAATAGAGATATTATTAAATCATATAATTTTGAAACTCAAACGTATAATATTGGAGTAGTTACATATTGCCGATGGACTAATTGTTGGAATGTACATTTTCCACGAAAAGGTGAAGATAGTGCAAATATAGATGCAAAAATGTTATCACAGTGTTATATAACAGAAGTTATAGGAAATACATATGATTCATATAATACATATGCTCATTACATAGGAAAGAATAAATAAGAAGGTGTGAAGAATGAAAAATGAAGAATTTAAATGTCTAAAATGTGGCTCTAAAGATATGATTCCTTATAGTACAGAACTTTGTCACCGAAGTTGGAAATGTAGATATTGCGGAGAACTTAGATATTTAGCTCCAACTGAACAAGAAATAATTGAATATGAATATGACCAAATGTTACAGAAATAATTTCAGATTTATTTAGAGGTAATAATATGATAAATAGAAAAACATGAGAAGAATTTAGAAATTCAGGTTTGTTATGGTGGATTAATCAGCAATTGCATATATTTGGTTGGTCTATAGTTGTTGTTATGAAAGATGATAAAATATTAGAAGCATACCCAGCTAGAGTTAAATTTAGAGGTTTCGATGATAACAACAATACGCAAGGTTATATTAAAGTATCTAAATATATGAAAGAAAATGCAGAAGAATTACTAAAGGAAGCGAAGGAATAAGTAGTAATAAACAGATTAGCAATTTATGAATCTAAAATATTAGAAGAATTAAAGTGATGTGATAGTAATTGAATAATGAAATAATAAAACTTTATGTATGTCCAGAAGTGCCAGATGAAGGTTATATTGAAGCTAAAGATATTGATGAGGCTAGAGATATACTGAATTGCGATGATTGTTTTGAGCATGGAGAAATATATGACCCAGATTGCACACCTAAACAAATTTGTTTAGTGTATAAATCTTTAGTCAATGAAACTGGCGCATTAAGACATGAAATAATCGAACTACAAAAAGAACTTCAGAAATATAAAGATGTTAAATAAATGAGACAAAAAAGATGTTAATAATAACATATTCTACTAATGAATATGAACCGGATAAAATGATAGAAATTCTATCTGCTATCAACAATAAAAGTAATGATGACCGCAGTTTTAATATTGTAATTGATACTGAACATGAACCTGTTACTGTTTTTTGGGATGGTGATGGTTGTGATAAAATCTGGTCTATCACTAATGGTGGTACAGCTTTAAATTAATATATTATATACTAATAATTAAACTATAGTTCAATAAAAAGATGTAGACAATAAGTTTACATCTTTTTGTATTGTTACAAATAAAAGACTTGCATTTATTTCTAAAATATGATATAATATTAATATATATAAACGAAAGTAATATTATTATGAATGAAATCGAAAGGTGGTATTAAAATACAAACTTTTTTACCTTATGCTGATTTTAAATTATCCGCTAGAGTACTAGATTATAGAAGGCTCGGTAAACAAAGAGTTGAAGCGATGCAGTTAATATCTACTTTTTTACCTAGTTATAAAAAGAAAGGTTGGACTAATCACCCAGCTAGATTGATGTGGAGAAATAATATAGGGTCTTTAGCTGAATATGCTATTATTACATGTAATGAGTGGATAAATAGAGGATATAAAGATACATGTAAAAATAAAATATTAAATCTAATATCAGAATTAGAAAATAAAATCATAACTGAAGATGTATTATATAAAACTAATTATTCTAAACCTTATTGGTTTGGAGATATTAAATTTCATGCTTCACATAGAAGTAATTTATTAAGAAAAAATTATTTATTTTATAGTCAATACGGTTGGTCTGAATCTGATAATTTAGAGTATATTTGGCCTAAATAAAATGAAGTTAATTAACAAATTAATATATATGGGGTTAATTGGTTTCGACCGATAAAACTAAAACAGATTTGCAAGTGGGAAGACAATCACCTTAAAGTTGTCAACAAAAAACAAATAACGAATTTGCTTTAGCGGCATAACCGTACTGACCTAAATGATAAGCTGTAAACTAGTTTAGAAGTCAGTATAATACAGTTCAGCAACGCTTATAGTATTGTTACAGTTATACTTAGACAGAAAGATTACTGCCTTTAGACTGTAATTAGTTCACTTAGACTGTATATATCATAAGTATATTTGTTATTGCTATATACTTTAAAAATAATTAACAATAACTAAACTTGTAGATAATCTGAACAAATTTTATCTGGACGGGGGTTCGATTCCCCCTAACTCCACCAATTTAATATATATTAAAGGGATATGATATTATACATGGTTAAACCAAATGATTTAGATAAATTTATTAGTGTAGAAGCAGGATTAATAGATTATGTTAAAAATATCAAAAGTTATGATAATAAACCTAAATATTTTAAAATTATCAGACAATTTAATGATGAAATATGGGATTCAACTAAAATACAAATAGTTGGTCAATTTAAAGATGGTACCACTATTCCAATTAAAGATACAGTTAAAATTTATTATAATGGTCAAATTGATGATGTAACTTTTGGTTTTTATATTAAAGATTGGAATATATCATACGATGAATTTAGACAATTAATTGGAGACCATGAGTTAAAAGATATATTGTTAAAACGTTATTCTTCAATTAAAGATATTTTAGATAGAACTTTTATATATGATCAAAATGATAATTATACAGTTCACATATCAGAAGAAATGTTAAAACCATTTAAACATGTAGACTACATAAAAATTTAAAATAATTAAATAAAAGGAGATATAATTTATGAAAAAAGAAGATGATATAATTAAGAGGTTAAACAGTATACTTAGTGAACAAACTATGAATTCAAGTTTTAATGACACTGATATAATAAATCTAGTTAAGAATATGAAAGTAGAAATAGAAGAAAATATTGAAGATAGCTATGAAAATGAATCTGAGTATTATAAAGAAGAAGTAAATAGTTTAGATAAATATATTGAATTAAGTTTTGAAGATGAAGCTACAGCAGTAATAAATAAATTCTTAGGATCTAAAGATGATAAATATTGTTGGAATTTTGTTACTACGTGTATTTTTTCATCTAATTTTAAATTAGATAAACTTGAATTTTCTAGTACAGATGCTAATATAGAACCTCCTTTTATTGTAAGAGAACTTAATTATTTCATGAGACAAATATCTTTTACAATACTGTATACTTTAATTAAAGAGAAGATATAATAAATAATGAGACAGTTTGAAGATATTAGTGAACTTGAAAGCTTGAAAGATATTCATCCTAGAGATTATCATAAAATAAATTCTGATATCAGAATTATATCTCATTATGCTGGATCAAGAGCAGAAAAAGAAGAAGATATAAAAGGATTAATTGAAGAATTTTGTGTTGAAAGAAATAGACCTGTTTATCTATTAAATGCTGAAATATTAGAAGTTATAGAACGAGTTGCATTAGCTAGATTTAATAAAAAACATAATAGAGGAGTTAGTGATAATTAATGAAAAATATTAAACCAAATGATTTAAATAGTATTATTAGTAATTATGTAAAAGATATCTCAGATGACGAAAATAAAAAAGAATTTACAAGAGTATTAGAAGAAAAAGCGAAAGAAATGGAAAAAGAAATTAGAATTGAAAAATATAAGGAGTGCATAGGATATCTTAATAGTTGTTATATATATATAAATAAATATTTAATACCTAGAGTTGATTCTTCATCTTATGAATATAGAGAGTTAAAAGATATTATAAGTAATTTGAGAGTATCTGCTGAGACTATTAATAAGTTGATAGAAAATGAAAATACTTTAAATTTAATAGTTGATAGAGAAAAATAAATATATAAAGATGTTTCTCAGTAGTAAATGAGAATTGTATATACATAAATACACCCTTCACTGGGTGTATTTTTTTTGTCTATTGACATAAATATAAAAGTATGATATAATTATACAGTTAAAAGGAGTGAGTATATGATATACATTACTGGAGATACACATGGTGATTTTCATAGATTATATAAATCAAAATTCAATAAAAATGATATGATGATAATTGCTGGGGATTCAGGTATAAATTACTTTGATAATAATCATCAGTTTACTAAAGAATGTAAAACTAAATTAAATAGTTTGAATATTAAGATATTTAATATACATGGTAATCACGAAGCAAGAGCAACTAATATCAATACTTATAAAGAGATTGAGTTTTATGGTGGTACAGCATTAGCAGAAGATGAGTATCCTAATATAATATTTGCTATTGATGGTGAAATATATAATCTACCGATAACTGATACTACTAATAAAAGATGTATTGCTATAGGTGGGGCATATAGTGTTGATAAATATTATAGATTAGAACGAGGTTATAACTGGTGGGAGAATGAACAACCATCAGAAGAAATTAAAAATTATGTAGAGAAGCAACTAGAAGATAACAATTGGAATATAGATTATGTTATATCTCATACATGCCCTTATGATTTTAGACCTACTGAATAGTTTCTGCCTATGATTAATCAAAATAGAGTTGACAATTCAACTGAGCATTGGCTACAACATATATATAATAAAGTGAATTTTGACAAGTGGTATTGTGGTCATTTTCATGGAGATAAGATAAATAGTAAAGCTAACATTAGATTTTTATTTCGTGATATTGTAAAATTAGGAGAATATTAAAGGAGACTAAGAAATGAATATAATTAATAATAACAGTAGTAGTGGTATAGGTTTTGCTGGTCTTTTAACTATAGTATTTATAGTGCTTAAATTACTGGGTAAAATAACCTGGTCTTGGTGGTGGGTATTATCACCAATATGGATTTCTATTTTGTTTGTTATAGTTATTGTTATTATAAGTGCTATTATATTGGTATGGTTAGGTAAATAAAATTATGAATGTTACTATTAGATTTGATGTTGATTGGATAAAGAATCAAACAGATTTCAATCATGCATTTAATGAAGTATTTTTTATATGTGAAGAAGATGATACTAAATTAAGTGATGATGCACTAGAACTTAAAAATAAATTAAAAACAATTGTTAGATGTTTAAATAAAGGAGCAGAATAAATGAATAAAGATTATTATTTTTATGAAAGAATAAAAGAAAAATATGATGAATTAGATACTCTAGTTGGTCATGTTGATATACCTACTCAAAGTTTTTATCGTAATAATTTAAGTGAATCTGAAGATTATATTAAAAATCTTAAAGAAAGATTAGATGTAAGATTGGGTTTGCAATTAATATCCTATTTAGAAGATAAGCAAGATGAGGATTTGAGAATTGTGTTTATGGAATCTAATAAATATAATAGAGATATAGATATGACTACATTTTATAAAAAAATAATTATATATAAAAAGAAAACTGACACTGAAGATAATGTAGATAAGGTTAAAAGAACATGGGCAGAAATAACAAATGAAAATGTATACCCAAATAAGATAGAAAGATAATATATAATGGAAGATTTCCCTAATACTAATAATGAAACAAGAAAGCATATTCTATCTGTCTGTGAGAATATAAATAAATATATACATGATTTATTGAATAGAGGTATTAATCATGATGCTTCTAAATTAAATTATAACCAAGCTTCAGTGTTTGATAAATGTATTAATAGATTACATGATGCTGAATATAATAGTGAAGAATACAAACAGTTGCTTAAAGAGTTACAACCAGCTTTAATACATCATTATAAACTTAATGACCATCATCCAGAACATTTTGATAATGGAATACAAGATATGAATATGTTGCAAATGTTGGAAATGTTAGCTGACTGGAAAGCCTCTTGTTCTAGAGTTAAAGATGGTGATATTATAAAATCAATTGAAATAAATCAAAATAGATTTAATTATAGTGATGATATTAAAAATTTGTTAATTAATACAGTTAAATATATGAATTGGGATAATAAAAATGAGAATGTTTGAACTTAAATTCGATTGGTCAAGTGAACTAATGTTAATTGACGAAATTGAAATTGAACAAATAGTTAGAGAAAATAAGGAACATATTGAATATATTAGATATGTTGGAAACTATATTAAATTTTTAGATGAAAATTAAGCTTAAATTTAGTACTTGACAACTTAATAATATCATGATATAATATATATAATCTCAATTGAAAGAGAGTGTGTATATTATGGCAAAACTTATGACTAAAAAGAAAATATTGGAAGAACTAGATGTAATGTACGAACGTGCTGAGAATCTAGAAAAAACGAAAAATAACAATCCTGAAGGTAAATATGCTTTTATGTGCGGCAGTCTCCAAGCACAAATAGAAATATTATCTGAACGAATAAGACATGATTATTAATTAAAAAATAAACTTAATTATATGAATTAAATTATATAATAAGGATTGATAATAATGAAAAATATAAAATCAAGTGATATTGATTTTTTATTAGCCGAAACTACTAAAGAGAATTGGTCTAATAGTATTAAAAAAGATAATGATAATAATAGTAAAAATTTGACTATAACATCATCACATAAAAAACAATTTATGCAGTTTGGGCATAAATATGCATTGAAGGAAGATTTGGCGTTTGGTCGGTTTAGTGATATAATTGATGAATGTCCTAGTTATAGCCCTGAAATATGGGATTATGTAAATTTAATATCAAAATATTTTAAAATTATTGATAATGCATTATGGTTATTTTTTCCAGAAGGAACTGTTTTTACATATGCAGGTCCTAACAGAATAATGGGATATGATTTCGAGGTTGACGAATATCTAGTTCCACATGTATTTTTTAATAAATTTTCTGGTCCAGAAGAAATGTTTGAAAAAGTAGATTAAAAAATATACAAATTAGTAATTAATTTTTACGGTGGTGTACAATATGTTTAAACCTAATGATTGTGATATAATACTATCAAATTATAATTATTATAATAATGATAATATTAAAAAAATAATAAATACTAAACAATTTAAAGTTTGGTTTAATAATTCTAAAGTAATTGATACTAATAATAATCCATTATTAGTATGTCATAGCAGTGATAATGATTTTAAAAAGTTTAATAGAAAAAAACTTGGTTTAAATACTATTGATAATGCTAATTCTATAGGATATGCTAGTACAGCATATATTGGTTATTGGTTTAATGATGAATTAATTTGGGGTGATTTTGCTAAATATTGTTTTTTAAAAATTGAAAATCCTTATTATTTTCAAGACAATAATGATTTAGCAGATGAATTAACATATATTGGAGCCCAAATTGGTTTTGATATTGAAGAAATTAATGTTTCTTCAAGTTTCACTGCAAATCAATGTAAAAAAATAGCGAATAAATTTGTTAATAATATTAAATATGATGGGTACGATGGTATAATTATAAATAGAGATATTGAATATAAAAATAAATCTTATGTAGTATTTAATAATAATCAAATTAAATGTATTAATAAAATGTTATAAATATATGGACCTATAATTCAATGGGAGAAAATCTGTCTCTTAAACAGGAGATATCAGTTCGATTCTAATTAGACCTACCAATAAATTAATAATTACAATCTGATAACATATATATTTTAAGTTGACAAATAAAAGACTTGTATTATCTCTGGAATATGATATAATATATTTATTGAAACAAAATAATAAATATAAGGAGATAGAATAAAATGCTGAAAGTTGTAAAAATAAAAAATCATATATCAGAAGTTATAACTGATTACACACTTGAAGTTCCAAAACCTAGTCATATATATAAAAATGCTTTTGACGAAGCTTATATTTTAATGCCTAGATTTTATCCAACAAATATTAATAAAATTTATGAGAATGATGTAATTTATCTATCGGATTTGGCTAAGCCAGACCCAGCAATTAAAATTGATGATGAATTTGTTGATTATATATTGATACATAATGATTGGATTAAAATGAGAACTTATTATGTAATTAATGATGATAAAAATGATTGTGTAAAATTGTATGAAATAAAAGATTAATTAAATTTTAGTTAGAAAATGGACCTATAATTCAATGGATAGAAAATCTGTCTCTTAAACAGAAGATATCAGTTCGATTCTAATTAGACCTACCAAT
>Ga0116171_10003934_pt1 | contig 13569 bp, 14 predicted proteins | sample AD_JPNHW2_MetaG_FD_89798 | JGI IMG/M metagenome (GOLD analysis project Ga0116171, IMG submission 89798) | Active sludge microbial communities of municipal wastewater-treating anaerobic digesters from Japan - AD_JPNHW2_MetaG | ecosystem: Engineered > Bioreactor > Anaerobic > Digestate | place...
CAAGGTCTGGAGGGTTATCATCAAGCGAGAATGAATGGGTATTAAAGCCGGGCGAAAAATATCTTGGAATTTTTGCCAACGGAAGCACAGATTCGAATAAAGTTGCTGTCAATTTCCAATGGTATGAAGAGGGGGCTTGACAAATCTTTCTCTACGTGATATAATATAATTAAAGGGGAGGAGAAGAATATGCCGAAATGCAAAGGCAAGAAGGGTGGTAAATAGGTTTGTGTAGACTTGTTACTAGCGGCATAGCGGAGTGCCGAGGTCGAACAAGATAAGGTTAAGCGGTGGAGGGGGCTTAACTTCCGAATTCAAACTTTGATGAAAGCGAAGACGAGCAGGAACACGCTGTCGTGCATGAATTGCTTCACATTCTCACGGAGAAACCCCTGCAATCTTTCCTCCACATGGCAACAGGAATTGTGTCAAGCGACCTTCTCAATTCAATCAAGACGGCAATTTCGTGTGACATGGAGTATTCAACAGACCATCTTGCAGATGTTATCTATGAATTAAAAGCTCTATAAACATGATGGTGGAAACGTATTAAAACAACCTGATTTCTAAGTAACTTATACAAAGGTTATGTAACTGTATAAAAAATTTATTTTAGTGAATGTTTATGTAAAGGGGAGAATGCCTACGGAGATTAATAAAATTTACAATAGTAGGCTGAAATTAGAGCGAAATGTTTCCATTGTTATTGCAATATTGGCAGTGGTTTTGAAATGAAGAAGATACTAATACTTGAAGCCTGCAAGGATTGTCCAAACTATCGTTATGAAGTAAGCGACTTTCATCCTCCGTGGCCTATGATACGCAGATGGTGTGATATTGAAAAGATAGAAGTTAAAACAGCTTATGACATTCCCGCTTGGTGTCCATTGGAAAGTGTGCAGGAAAGTTAAACACTAACTATCAAGCAATCCTTGATGGTTCGAAATTGCCCCGAACGCCTCTGCTTGCAAGATTTGGTGGAAGTTGCGCTATCCACCAAGTAAAACAAAAGAAACGCAACGATAAATGGTTGTTCCCGTGAGTGATGGGAACTAAAAAGGGCTTGACCCGATACTCACTCCAAGCAAGCGTACCAGTCGACCTGCAATAACAGGTATCACCCCGACAGACTTGGCGAGCATTGCGGCATTGAGGAACTCGGTGTTGGTGTCAACGCCTAACTGTAGTTGCAACCGGGGAATGGGGCTTTATATTACCTGAGGGCGGTATGCCAAATGTCGGGCGCATAGCGAGGTGGCTATGCTTCTGCACAGCGTAGTGATGGGGCAAGGTGCAGAGAAATCCGATGTAGGGTGGGCGCTTGGCGCGTGGCCTACACAAGTGGTTGCAGACCCACTATAAAAACGGGTCGCCGTGAGTGAGGGCATCTTCGCAATACTCACTCAAATATTCATAGGGGTGTGGTGGAATGGCAGACACAACAGACTTAAAATCTGTCGCTTCGGCGTAAGGGTTCAAGTCCCTTTACCCCTACCATGCGTCGGAGGCAAATATTGGTTAAGTTGCCGCGGACTGTAAATCCGTAGTCTGCTAGACAGGGTGATGGTTCAATTCCATCCCGGCGCACCAAATTTAATTGAAAGGATACGAAAAAATGAAAATTTTTAATTGCAAAGTGTACGGATTACAAGAATCTATTATCCGTAGTGGATATCCCATGAAACCTTACATTGGCGAAATATGGGGACCAATAGAAAAGCAAACAGAAGTAGCTATTAAATTAGCTAACTCACCGATTGGGAGCGGTCATTCAAACTGGCTTAAAGGCGTAGTAGTTCAGATGGATGTAGAAGCACCACAATATGTTTGGATGCAAATCGAACGGTATCAATTCTTCACCATTATTTCTAGTCAAAGTAAAATGCATAAACTTATGCAAATGGATACCAGTAATATTCCAACAGTTGGTAGTATGGCTTTGGACAATCTTGGATTTGCAAAATCTTTCTATGAACAGGGACAAATTCCTATCGACGAATTGATGGCAAATGTGCCAATGGGACTAGAATTAACTGCGGGAATTACCACAAACTATATGTGTTTGAAAAATATGTATCATCAACGCAAGAACCACAGACTCAAGTTTTGGACAGAAGTATTTTGCCCTTGGGTAGAAAGTTTACCTATGGCGAAAGAATTGATTATTGACTGCTGAACAAGGATAGAAGAAAAATATGAAAGCGGCAAGTATTTGTAAAGCACATATCGCGCACATTGACGGTACAGACTCGTGCGTGCTTGTTTACGAAGTTATTTTAACTAAACAATAATACGAAAGGAGTCATACCATGTCATTTGACCGTGAAAAACATAGAGAATTATGGAGTTGGTTAGTAGACAATCCAACGCAATTTAAACAAGAGTGGATTGGTTGGAAAGATTATCCAGATAGGGACGAATGGAACTATTGCTTCGCCTGTAAGGCGAGTGGAGGAAACTGTAATAATTGCCCATTAGATTGGCACGGATTTAGTGATTGCAAAAAATTTGACAGTTATTTTTTATTGTTAGTACAAAAGCAACACCCTGACATTCGCGTAGAATATGCGGAAATTATTCGTGATTTACCACTAAAAAAATAAATTGGCTACGATAAGTAGCCCACTTTTTTTATTTCTAGGAGGAAATATGCATCAAGAAAACACGGTATATGTTGCCGCGGCGAAAATACTTGATAAGGGATATGTTAGATTAGCTAAAGAGCTACCCAAGTCGAGTAAACTTACAATCATAGCATTAGAAGGATTTAACTGGAAACAAGCTATCCCAAAAAATATCACCTGTATAGATTTTAGATTAGGACTACGAGAAATATCTGCTCTTATCGCAACTGATATGTTGACTCACAAATATAACCGTATGTGCAGTTTCCACAAATCGGTGGAAGAAAAAGACTTTATTGATAATACTCTTATCCCGAATGTTAAAAGCCTATTCTGGATTTCGTTAATGACTACTATGACGTTCGCGCCTAGGTATGTGATTAACAGCGTAGAAAATTTGAAATATATCGCCACCTCCCCAAGTGTTGGTTCTTTTTATAGCAAAGCACCAAATATTCCCGCTATTATCGTTGGAGCAGGCCCATCGTTAAACAAGAATATTAAGACTCTTAAAACTTTGCAGGACAAAGCGTTGATTATATCCGCGGGTTCTGCGGCAGGGGCATTAAAAAAATACAAGATTACTCCAGATATTACTTGTGCAAGTGATGCGGGGGAATATGACGATTTAGATAAAGCATTAGACAAAAAGAGTATCTTGATGGCTTCGTTTGAATTGCTACCAAAAGTTTCTAAACTGCATAAAGGACGCAGAGCGTATTTTTATTCACGCGACGAATGGACTTTAAGTTGGGCTAAACAGTACATTCCTACTCCCACTTACTTACAACAAAACATTAGCGTGTCTACTGCGGCATTCAATCTAGCGATGATGATGGGTTGTAATCCCATCATATTCGTGGGGCAGGATTTAGCTTTTGATAATGATACCCACCATGCCGATGGTGTAGTAGCCGCGGATTACCAAAAGCGTAAAGACCGAGAAATAGACGTTGAAGGATATTATGGTGATACAGTTAAAACAGTAAACGAATTAAAAGATGTTGGTATGTATCTCGGTAGTGCTAAACTTATCCGTCCATACGTGAAGATGATGAACTGTACGGAGGGTGGAGCAAAAATCCCTAATTTTGAACAATGTCCATTAGCAGAAGCGGGATTAGATAAAGATATTGATAAGAGTTTCTTGGATACCATCTACGAAAAATTCCAAGTACCAGTAGAACCAGAAAGATTCAAAAACTTTATTAGAAAAAATATCGAAAAACTACAGGAAATGAAAAACAAGTTAGAAGAACTTCCCACGTTGACAAGTGCTGAATGGTTGCGATATTGCAAAAGTTTGGAATATAACAATGTTTTCCAAATTGTTAAACAGGTAGTGAGTGGTCATAATCTATATATCTTCTTCCAAACTATAGATAAAGCAGACCAAGAAATTCTAGACACCGAAGCAAATAATACTAAACAATTGTTAATTAATACCATAGGTAAAGTAATAGAGGAGTTTGAAAAAATGTGCCATGATTAAAGTAAGTGTTATAATCCCATCTTATAATTACGGACAATTTATTGGTAGAGCAATTCGTTCTGCATTAGACCAAACATACCCAAAATCAGATTACGAAATCATCGTCGTAGATGATTGTTCGACAGATAATTCTAAAGATATTATCTCTGCTTTTGGTAAAAAAATTAAAACAATTTTTCTTCCTAAAAACGTTGGACTTCCTGCGGTTAGAAATATTGGAATATTCAATGCGCGTGGTGATTACGTAACATTCCTAGACGCGGATGATTGCTTAAATAAAAATTTTATTCAAAGTGCTATGTTATATTATGAATTTATGCCACAATTACAACTTGTTGCCCATGATGTGACTATTATAGCCGATAATGATGAACATCTTGACAAGGTAATGTGGGACGAGTATAATATAGTTGGAGGAGCAATATACAAACTAGAGACAATGTATTATTGTGGACTATTCGACGAGACAAAGGGGGAAGATGAAGACTTTGATTTCCTAGAAAGATACACGAGAGAAACGAACGGATATATTAAATTTACAGACCTTCCACTTTATCGCTATCGTTGGCACGAAAATAATAAATCGAAAGGGAGAGAAATATGGCAAAGGGTAAATATCCAGAATCTACCCAAGAATTGCACCCAAAGTTTGAATTAGGGTCATTAACACATTTACAACCACGAGAAATTACTACGTATCGCGGAAAACATTTACGTATGCTCAATATCGAACCGACTAATGCTTGTAATTTAAAATGTTCTTTTTGTACTAATTCAATGCAATCGCAATACCACATAATGAACTTGGAATTATATACTAAAATTATTGATGGGCTTAAAGGCGAGCCACAATTAGTTATAATGAATTTCCATAAAGATGGTGAACCAACACTTAATCCAAATTTGCCAGATATGATTGCTATTGCAAATGCTCGTAATTTAGCGCAAACGTACCACATGAATACAAATGGTGTTTCTATGGATTATGAATACTCAAAAAAATTACTTAAAGCGGGATTAAACGACATTACATTTTCTGTTGATGCATTTGAGCCAGACACTTACAGAGAATTAAAAGGCGCTTATGTATTACTAGACGTAGAAAGAAATATCCATTCATTTCTTCAAGCAAAGAAAGATACCGGAGCGCATTGTGGAGTTAGGGTAAAGATTATGGAACATCCCGATATGTCTACAGCAGAAATTGATGAGTTTATCAAATACTGGTCTCCATTCGTTAACCAAGTACAAGTTACTGGTTGCCATAATTGGGGAGAATCGGTTGATATTATTGAAACCGAACAACCTTGGTTTAGACATCCATGCAATTTGTTATGGTATATGTTAGCCGTCAATGCGGATGGAACAGTTTCTACTTGTAATTTTGATTGGAATAGATGTAATATTGTAGGAGATGCCAGATACGAAACTTTGCCTCAAATTTTTAATGGTCAAAAGATGGAAATGATTAGATTAGACCATGTAAGACATGGATTTTTAACTGGGTCATGTCAGAAATGCTCGTCATGGAGTGGCGGAAAGGATATGGGTAGATGGTATGGAAATCATTGCTGAAGTAGGGGTACATCATGAAGGTAGAGTAGATTTAGCTTGCAATTATATTGATTCTTTAATTGGTATTGCCGATATTGTTAAGTTCCAAATGTATGACGCTGATTCGTTATGCCAAAAAGAATCTCCGGTATATTGGAGAACCATAGCCAAATCGCAATACGATATATTCTCAAAGAAAAAAACAATGACGTTTGATGAATGGGCATTAGTTAGGGATTACGCTAAAGAGCAAGGCATTAAATTTTGTATTACTCCGTTTTCTTTGAAGTACGTAGATTGGTGCGAGAAGTTGGGAGTAGATGCTATTAAGATTGCATCCGCGGATATCACATATAAGCAACTTCTTAAAGCAATTAACGCTACTGGCAAACAGGTTTATATGTCAACTGGCGGGGCAACTTCTGGAGAGATATGGCAGGCACTTGATTGTCTATTAAATTGCCATGTAGTGCCTATGCATTGTTCATTGATTTATCCTTCTACTATGTCGGACGCAAGACTCGGTAGATTTAGAATGCTTCGTAGTATATTCCCGACGATGAATTGGGGATACTCCTGCCACGTTGCTAATAATTGGGAATCAATTGTTGTAGCTATGCGCACGTTAGGGGCAACTACTCTAGAAAAACATTATACCCTAGACAAGACACTTCCCGGTGACGACCATTATCATTCTATGGATAGAGAAGATTTAATTAAATTAAGAGAGACTTTAACAGGGATAGAATCCTCAATGGATAATGATTCTTTGTTACAAGAAGAAGTCCAAAACGTTCGGGAGGCGCGCCGAGCCTTGGTCTTGACAAAAGACCTTCCATGTGGTACAATACTACTAGAGGAGGATTTGGGCGCGCTTCGACCCGCACATGGTATTTCGCCTATGTTGTATAAGGAATTCATCGGCAAAGCATTAAGAGTAGATAAAAAGAAAGGGGAAATGATTCAATGGAAAGACGCAATGCCTGTATCGGAATTCAAATAAGAGAAAATAGCACAAGATTCCCATATAAATGGGCGGCATTAATCCAAGGTAAACCTATTTATCAATACATACACGATAGATTGACAGCAGTATGTTCGCCAGAAGATATTTGGTATTTAGTTCCTTGTGGGAACGACACATTAATCGACGTATTAGAAAGCAATGGATATAATGTCTTTGTTGATTACGAAGAAGCGCACGAGAATGATGTGTTGGGCAGATATGCTAGATTCTTATATGAATTTCCAGAATACGATTTCGTAGTAAGATATACTGCCGACGACCCATTTAGGGACGTATGGTCGATGGCGGCTCTACTTATCTCTATGGCTCAAAATCCATCAATAGGAGTCGGGGTTACAATTGGATTACCAGACGGGATGAATAACGAAGTTTTTTCTAGAGGTAAAATTTTAGAATTAGCTATGAACGAATCTATAGAGAGAGAACATATTGGACATTTATTTGATACATCCGCATTGGACACCGTAACATTATGTTATAATAATCAATCAAAATTATCTGTTACTTTGGATTTCCAAAAGGATTTAGATTTTATTAATTTTGTCGCGGGTCAAGTCGAAGAATATGATATGACCCCGCTTGAAGTTTTGTGCGAGTTAGAAAGGGGAAAAATAGATGGCTAAAATTGGCACGGAAGAAAAGAAATATTTAGACCAAGTATTGTCAAATCGTTTTCGCACATCGTATAATGGATACATGGTTAACAAACTCGAAGACCGAGTGAAAAGTCTATACAACAAAAAATATGCTATCGCACATTGTAATGGTACAGCCACATTACATACAGCGTTACTCGCGGCGGGAGTAGGAGTTGGAGATTTTGTTATCACAACTCCTCTTACTATGTCTTCTCCATCTATTGCTATTAGATTATGTGGAGCAACACCAATATATGTCGATGTGAATCCTGTTACGTGGAATCTTGATTTCACACAAGTAAAAAGAAAATATTTAGCTAAAGCAAAAGCAATTATTGGCGTGTCATTGTATGGACTCCCTTGCGATTTCGATTGGTATAATAAACATTTAAAGCCGGGATTCCCAAAAGTTGTTACAATCAATGATAGTGCAGAACAATTAGCCCCATTTGATTGTGGAGCAGATATTATTTCTCTGTCTTACCAAGCATCCAAACAATTATCCTGCGGAGAGGGCGGGATGATTCTTACAGATAGAGAAGATTTAGCTGACGCTATTCGGCAATATTCTAATTTAGGATATCCTATCGTAAAATTCGGAGGACTACGAAATAACATAAAACAATTTCACGCTATACGACACGAAGTTCTTGGTTTTAATTATCGCATGAGCGATTTGCAAGCGGCTGTCATGCTCGGACAATACGAAACAACAATTATGAAATCAAATCTTGATGCACGTGTAGAATCAGCGCAAAATTATAATGAAGAATTTAGAAAATATCCAGAGTTTACTCCACAATGTAATTATAACGAAGTATTGACAAAGAATCATTCTTATTGGACTTATGCAGTTGATTGTGGGGAATTTGCAAGCAAGATTCTGGCTAATGGTTTTTTAGCTAGTGAATTGTATCCAGTATGGGAATTAGCATATAAAGAACCTGCCCTTAAAATGGATTGTTTTTGTCCGGTAGCCGAACGACTCTCAAAAAGTATTTTGCAATATCCGACACATTATTCAAGAAGCTATGGTAAAGACTTAGTTGAAACATCATATCGCCAAGCTCATTCTAATAAAATTAAAGAATATACCGACGATAGTTTAGTAAATATGTCTGTTGACCCATTAGATGCCGGGAATATGTTAGTATGAAAAAGAAAAGAAAATCTAAAGACTATGATGATATGATATTGTTTGAATGCCCCAAATGCAAAAGGCAACAATATGCATTGCCTTTTGCTACCGTGATTTGTTCTAAATGTCATTGCAAATTTATTAAGTTGGGAAAGAAAGGTTGATTTTATGTTTATAAATCTGCATAATCATTCAGACCACTCGGTATTTGATGGCTTTCAAACTATCGAGGAAATGATTGAAAGAGCAAAAGAGTTAAAACAAACAGCGATAGGATTATGCGACCACGGAACTACTTCTGGTTTATATAAGTTTAGAAATTTATGTTTAAAAAATAATATCCATCCAGTTATGGGAGTAGAACTTTATTTTACGACACACAATATTAAAGATAAAGAAGATATATACCATATCGGAGTCTGGGCGCAGAGTACCCAAGGTTTAAAGAATCTTTATAAACTTACCACTCTCGCTCACCAGAATACTTATTATAAGCCAAGGTTAACTTTTGACATGATTAAACAATATCACGAAGGAGTAGTATTTACATCAGCTTGTTGTGGCGGATTTTTATCAAACGTAGACGCATTTGAATGGGCGCAAAAGTTCCAAACTCTATTAGGCGATAGATTTTATATTGAGTTATTTGCGACAGATGAGGATAAAATTAAAGAATATAATATCCATGCTTTAAGTCTAGCACAAGTATTAGGAATTAAAACCATTATTTCAACTGATGCTCATTACTCTACTCCAAGTAGAACGGCACTTCATAGTAAGTGGAAGTCGTGTGGTGACGATAATTATTTCCACGGTTCCACGTATTATCTTATGGGAGAAGAAGATGTTCTGAAATTTACCGACAGCATTCCAAAGGAGGTGGTGTTATCATCCATACAGAATACATACGAATTAGCTATGTCTTGTCAAGTAGAAATCAAAACCGGAGAGAGGCACTATCCTTCATTGGGAATTGATAATCCGAAAGAAACTCTTTTGGCAAAATGCCGCGAAGGATTTAAAAAAAGAGGATTGACTACGTTATCGCCCGATGATAAAAAAACTTATGGGGAGAGGGTAACGTATGAGGTGTCCATTCTTGAAAAAGCCGGATACATTGATTACATTCTTATTACTGCCAATATTATTGATTTTGCTCGCGAAAATAATGTGCTGTGTGGTATCGGGCGTGGCTCAGTTGTTGCATCACTTGTGGCTTATCTTCTAGGTATAACCCATTTAGACCCAATTAAATATAATCTTATATTTGAAAGATTTTGCCACTTGGAAAGGGTAACAATGCCAGATGTTGATAATGATTTAGAATCACTTTGCCGCGAAGATATTATAAACTATATCCGTAGTAAATATGGCGAGGTATATCAAGTTAGAACTATTAATGCATTAGGTATTCGTGGGGCGATACAAAGAGCAGGGCAAGTGCTAGGAAAAGACCCGAAGAAAATAGACGAATATTCTAAAGTCTTTGGCGACAATATTGATAAACTGCCAGACCTAGAAGTTAAGAATATGGCAAAACAATTTAGCGGATATATTCAAAACTACGGAGTTCATGCTTCAGCTATTGCGGTATTTCCATCAGACCCTAATGAATGGTGCGCGATAGAAAGACAGGATGGAAATTTTGTAGTTGCATACGACTTTCATGAGATTGAAGAAATGGGACTCTTGAAAATTGATATGCTTGGTCTTAAAACATTGGATATTATCCATGCAACGCTAGATAGTATTCCAGACAATATTGATATCTATAATCTTCCAGACGATAAAGAAGTATTTGATATGTTAACCCGCGGCGAGACGGCAGGATGTTTTCAAATTGAGTCTAAAGGCATGACAGACGTTGTTAAAAGAATGAAACCTACAACAGTATCTAATCTATTTGACGTTGTCGCTTTGTATCGCCCCGGCATTACAGATGCGGGTATGTTAGACCCATATCTCAATAAAACAGCCAAATCATTACATCATACGTTAGATGGTATACTCGCCAATACTCGTAATATTATTATCTATCAAGAACAAATAATGCAAATTGCTCAAAAAGTTGCGGGATATACTTTGGGCGAAGCGGATATGCTACGCCGCGGAGTTGGGCGTAAGGAAGAAGAATTGGTTAATAGTATCGGCGAGGATTTTTTAAAGAAAGCGGTAGCTAATGGTTATAGTCAATTGGATGCAGAACATATCTGGTCTAATATTAAAACATTTGCTCGATATGGTTTTAATCTAGGGCATTCCGCCGCCTATGGGTATACAGCATATATTACTGCTTATCTTAAATATCATTATCCTAAACATTTCTTTGCCGCGGTATTGAACCAAGCAAAGAGAGAGGATTATGCTGATTATATTTCCGAAATGCGCAGAATGAAGATTAATATTATTCCACCACAAATTAGTGAACCGATATGTAGAGCTACAGACGAGGGAGTAATTATCGGATTGAACCTTATTAAGGGAGTTGGTAAGTCACTGGAAAATTTTACCATTGACAAGCCGGAGTCCACGTGGTATAATATAAACAAGAGGTCAGCAGAAGCTATGATTAAAGCGGGCGTATGGAAGGGGGATAGAAATTTACTACTAGCTCAATTAGAATGGGTGAAGGACAAACACAAAAAGAAAATTCCATTTGAGGAAGTGGTAGCAACAACTAATTTCACCGATGTTGAAATGGAGTATGATGTTCTAGGCTTTTCATTCGACGCAGTATTAAGCGTATATGATGATTCGTTCTGTAAAAAGTATAAGGATTGTTTTCTCGGTACAGTTACAGCTCTAAAACCATACAAAACAAAAACTGGTAAACCTATGGCATTTATAAAAGTGACGATGGGGGGAGTTAGTAAAGATTTTGTATGTTTCGAAAAAGAAAAATGTTTTGGTTTAAATATCGGTACTACTTATGTATTAAAGATTGATGGTACACAGATTAAAGATTATATGGAAGCAAAAAGAAAGTAAGGAGATTAATAAATGATTGAAGAAAAACTGTTTAAAATTATGGAAGCAATTGACCATGTAGATACTTCTAAAATGGAATTTGGCAGGACGAAATACAATTATATTTCAGAACAAGAAGTGACTACACGATTGCGTGAAGAAATGATTAAAAATAAAGTGGTAGTATTCCCAACTAGCGTAATGTATTCTACTCAAACGTTGCGCGACAATACTCTTACCGACGTGTCTGTTATGTACCGTTTTGTAGATGTTGAGGATGGTAGTTATGTTGATGTAGCAGGTGGAGGACAAGGTTACGACCAAGCTGATAAAGCATTCTCCAAAGCAATGACTGCGGCATTCAAAGTTATGCAACGACAAACATTTGCAATTCCTTCTCCGTCTAAAGACGACCCGGACACTTTTGCGAGTGAATCATATTCTAATAAATCTGCTTCTACTACTCCCGCAGTCGAACCTCCCAAAGACCCAGAGAGTATCGAAATTCATTTTGGCACTCATAAGGGCAAAACGCTCAAAGAACTTTCCTCTACTAAAACTGGAAGGAGTTACATTGAATGGTTAGCAACAAAATATACGGGGACGGGAGCATTAAAAGAAGCGGCACAGATTCTAAACGACAGGTTCCAACAAGACGAACCGGCATAAATAAACTGCATTTCCTAATAGTTAATTACTTAAACAAATGTTGCGGTGGGGCGTTCAAAAATGGGCGTCCCATTCCTATATACTTCGCTTTAAAAAAATATCTTCCAGATAAATTAACCTCGGTAGAAGTAGATACCATTTATGAATATTCTCTTATAGCTAAACCAGAAAGAGATATTCGTTTTTATGAATTCGCAAATAACGCATACAAATGGGCAGAAGAAGAGAATAGAAAGCAAGAATTATCCAAACGTAAACCATTGGTATATAAAGAATATAACATCACAGATTTTATAGAATGGTTGTGATATGATGGTAGAGTATTTCGACAAAGAACATGATGAATGGAAAGATGATGTTGGCGGAATACATAGTTTTGGTACAGGGTGGAATCCTCATGGCGTGTGGTGCGGAGAATGTTGCGAGATAAGTTGCGCAGGATGCGTAAATGAGAATTTATCTTTACCAAAAGAAAGGAAAATAAATAATGAAGATTGAAGAATTGATACAAATTATAGAAAATTTCTCCAACTTGTGTGAAACTTATGAAGCGAAAAATTCAATACTAAAATCTCAAATATCAGAGTATGACCGAAGTATACAAAAGATATTACATGAGATAGAATACACCAAACTAAACGCGTCACAGGGGTACAAGATTGCAAAAGAGTTGCAGGTACTACGCATTGACCGCAGGAAACTCAAAAAAGAAGCCGCCGCATTATGTTCGTTCCACTCCACATTCCTTAAAGACCATAAGAATATTGGTGTTCTCTTATATAAGACTATCAAGAATTTGCAGAAACCCGATTTGGGTGGAACAGATTACGAATTAGTGGAGGAATAAAATGAATTTTTTATTTTTGATATTTAATATTTTTCTTACTGTGGCTAATGGATATTTTTTGTATGATGGTATTGTGAATCATACCACTATACAAATCGTACTTAATGGTATGGCGACCCTATTTTGTCTTATAACTTCTTTTGCCCTTGGGTTTAAGGTATATGGGTGAGTAAATGACAGCGATAGATTATATTATTAATAAAGTTTTTCTGCCAGATTTTATCGGTAGGTTTACAGAACTAAAACAACACAATACAGATGAGTGGCGTGGTGTATGCCCGATACATGACGGAGCAGAAAATAATATGTCTATCTCCGTTAGGTCAAATAGATACTATTGTCACTCATGTCATTCTGGTGGTTCTGTTATTAACTTCGTTGCTGATATGGAACATATTACTTACGACGAAGCAATTGAAAGAGTCTGCGAAGAATTTAATATTGATATCTCTAGTAATGAACAGTATAAGAAACAAAAATCAATTGTAGAAAAATTTACTCAAATTGCAGAAAGATATCAGAAAGATGTTGATAGCGTCAAAGATTATCTATCTACAGAGAGAGGATTTTCTTTAGATACAATTAACGCATATGGATTTGGGTACAATGGAGA
>Ga0116171_10003937_pt1 | contig 13559 bp, 11 predicted proteins | sample AD_JPNHW2_MetaG_FD_89798 | JGI IMG/M metagenome (GOLD analysis project Ga0116171, IMG submission 89798) | Active sludge microbial communities of municipal wastewater-treating anaerobic digesters from Japan - AD_JPNHW2_MetaG | ecosystem: Engineered > Bioreactor > Anaerobic > Digestate | place...
CCCATCCGCCCTGCGGGCGCCTTCCCCGGATGGGGAAGGTCTCAAGACCTTGATTTTACAGGATCTCCGGACCATGCCAGGCACTGGACCTTTAGGTCTCCTCATTGCTTTTGTCAAACGGACAAGACCCTCCTCCTGCCTGCGGGCGCCTTCCCCGGATGGGGAAGGATAAACCCCCTCCTCCGGCCTCATTCTTCAACGCACCCCGGAACAGGCGAAACAACCCAGCACGAAAAGTTCCCAGCACAAGGTTAACGAACCTGGTACATCATCCCTCCGGCAGCATCCTATCCGAAACCTCGAAATTCTAAGCTTTATTCACAAAAGGTTTTACGAAATCGCGTCCAGAAAGCCGGGGGTGCGCAGGCTGTACTCCAGCAAGTACGTGAAATAGCGCTCCATCAGCGCGCGCAGCTCCGTTTCCGCCGCAGCAGGAATCACACGCCCGCGCACCACCGCATACGGCGAGCGCTGGAAGTAGCGTAGATATTTCAGCGCCGTCATGGAAATCCGCCATGCTGAGCTATCTTGAGCGCTGCAGCGCGGGCACAGCGCGCCGCCCAACTTAGCCGAAAAGTACTGGTCCTCAGGTTGTATCTCCCTGCGGCAGACCACGCAGTGGGTCAGCTCCGGCCGGAACCCCAGCAAATCCAGCAGCTGCACCTCGTAATAACGCACAATCGTTTCGGGCTGTTCATCCTGGTTCAATCGCCCGAGCGTGGCCACCAACAAGTGAAAAAGCTGCCGGTTCTCGCCTTCCTCCTGGGTAAAACGGTCCAGCAGTTCCATCACGTAAGCCGCCAGGGCGGTGCGCTGCAAGTCCGCGCGGATGCCCGGGTAGCTATCCAGCGCTTCGGCCTGCGTGACCACCGCCAGGTTGCGCCCTTTCGCCAGGAACAGCGCCACCTGGGTAAAGGGTTCCAAATGCCCGGCTTTGCGCGAGCGTATCTTGCGCACGCCCTTGGCAATGGCCTGAATTTTGCCTTTTTCAAGCGTATATAGCGTCAGGATGCGGTCAGCTTCTCCGTACTCAATGTGCCGCAGTACCACGGCAGTCGCCCGAAATGTTCGGTCCTGTTTGTCGGGCATCCCGCTCCTGTTTGCCCCCGCCAACTGAACTTAGGGCACCAACTCATCCGGCCCGAAAGAACGCGGCAGCAGCGCGTCCAGGGTGAACTCCGCCAACAGCGTGCCGCTCTCATCGGCAATGAGCACCAGCATCTGCGTGCCGCCAAATTCGCGCATCACCTGCCGGCAGCCGCCGCAAGGGGAGCCGCCGTTTTTCGTTACCACGGCAACCGCCTCAAGCTTACGGTGCCCTTCCGAAACAGCCTTGAATATCGCCACGCGTTCTGCGCACAGCGAGGAGGGGTAAGCCGCGTTTTCGATGTTGCTTCCGGTGAACACCTGCCCATCCGCGCTGAGCACTGCTGCCCCAACCCGGTAGCGGGAATAGGGCGCGTAAGCTAATTCACGGGCTTCTTTTGCGCGGCGGATGAGATTCTCTTTATCCTGGATAGTTAACATGATTGCCCTCAAACTCCTCCGGCGCTTGTCCTTCCGGCTGCAGGCGCGCTTTCACCTTCATAATGCGGCGCGCGAAGACCTCTTCCACGGTGAATTCCACACCCTCTTCGTTCACCACTTCCCCCGGCTGCGGCACGCGCCCCAGTTCGCTGTAAATCAAGCCGCCCAGGGTGTCGGCGTGCTCCTTGGGAAGGCGCAGACCGGTCACCTCGTTAAACTCGTCTATGCTTGCCCGGCCGAGAAATACATATTCGCCCTCGCCGGTCTTTTCGTACAGGCGTTCCTCTGCCTGGTCATACTCATCGCGGATTTCTCCGACGATTTCTTCCATGATGTCTTCCAACGTGACCACCCCCGCCACGCCGCCATACTCATCCACGACGACAGCCATATGCACGCCCCTAAGCTGCAGTTCGGTCAGCAGCTCATCCACTTTTTTGGCTTCCGGCACAAAATACGCCGGGCGCAGCAGCTTGCGCTGCGAAGCAATCGTATCATTCCCGTCCACTATGCCCAGCAGGTCTTTGGCGTACAGCAGACCCACCACATTGTCTATGGTGTCTTCGTATACCGGCACGCGCGAATGCCCGGCGCTGATAAATTCCTTGCGCGCGTCGCTGATGGTGGTGTTCACATCCAACGCCAACACGTCGATGCGCGGGACCATGATTTCGCGGGTCAGGGTCTCGCTGAAATGGAAGATGGAGTAAATCATTTCGCGTTCGCCCTTTTCCAGCGTGCTTTCCGGCTGCCCGACTTCCACCCAATCGCGCAGGGCTTCATCCGTGACGGAGAGGGTGACCTTTTCCGCGTGCGTGCCAAGCAGCGCGGTCATCAGCTTGGTGGCAGGCACAAAGCAAAAATCAAGCAGCGAGGCGAATCGGGTAAATCCTATCGCGGATTTCTCCGGGGCGTCCAGTATCCGGCGTTCAATCAGGTATTCAAAGACCGAAACGAACAGCATCAACGCCACAATCATCCCCAGCAGCGCCCAGAGGGATTGGATTTTCAGGTTCTGAATGGCAATCACAACCGCAATGCCCGCAACCAAAAAATGCGCCAGCGCCAGGCCCAGGCGCAGCGATGTGCGCAGGCCAACCTTTTCAATCAGCGCGATGGTCCGGTCAACCTTTCCCGGCTCTTTCTCCCGCAGGCTGATGAGGTACGGCAGCCTGACGTGAGAAAAAGTGGATTTTGCGGCGGAAATCAGGAGGTCAAGCGCAAACGCCGCCGCCAAAGCCGCCCATAAAAGGGTATTACTGCCCACTTTGTTCCTTTCTCTCCCGGGCGGGGACGCCGTATACCAGTGCGTTATCCGGCACATCCCGCGTTACTACCGAGCCAGCGCCCGTTCTGGCGTTTTTCCCGATTTTCAACGGCGCGACGAGCATAGTGTCGCTTCCGATGAACGTGTTTTCTCCAATTTCGGTGCGGTTCTTATTGACGCCGTCAAAATTGCAGGTGATCGTCCCGGCGCCAATATTGACGTTCGCGCCGATGGTCGCGTCCCCGATGTACGAGAAGTGCCCCATTTTGACATTTTCGTCCAGAACCGAGGACTTGACCTCGCCAAAGTTGCCCATGTGCACCCGGTCCGCCAAAACAGCGCCTTTGCGCAGATGGCAGAAAGGACCAATGCTGACTTGCGAGCCAACGCTGGCGTATTCCGCCACCGAATCGCAGATGGTCGTACCGCTGCCGACGCTTGTGTGCAGGAGGGTCGTGTTCGGCCCAATGCGGCAGTCCTCGCCGATGATGGTCTTGCCGCGCAGCGCGGTGTTGGGCAGAATGACGGTATCCTGACCAATTTGCACATCCGCTTCAATCGTGGTGGTCGCCGGGTCCAGCAAGGTCACGCCGGCCAGCATCCAACTTTCGTTCACGCGTTTCCGCAGGGCTGTCTCCGCGTCCGCCAGGTCCACGCGCGTGTTGATTCCCAGCGCTTCCAGTCTATCCTGCAGCACCAGGGACTCCACACGCCAGCCTTCCCGGGCAGCCATCGCCACCAGGTCGGTCAGGTAATATTCCTTTTTGTTCGAGAGTTGAATTTTTTCCAGGTGTGCCCACAGCCACTGCGCGTCAAAGCAGTAAGCCGAAACGTTGTACTCGCGGATCGACCACTGCTCCGGGCTGGCGGCCGCCTCCTCCACAATCGCCTGCACGCTGCCGTCGGCGCGGCGCAGTATCCTGCCAAAACCGCGCGGCGCGTCCCCCACTACGCTGGTCATGGTCAACACGCCGCCGCGTTCCTCGTGTAAATTCACAAGCTGACGGAGGGTCTCGGCGCGCAGGAGAGGCATATCCCCGCAGGTAACCAAAACCAACTGCGCGTCAGCGGGAACCGCCCCCCGCGCAGACAGAACCGCGTGCCCGGTGCCCAGCTGCTGCTCCTGCAGAGCAAAAAGAGCGTCCGCTCCGGCCGCTTCCACAGCAGCCCGGACTTCCTGCGCGGCGTGCCCGATGACCAGCACAGGCGCGCTATCCGCAGCAGCGCGCGCGGCTTCCAGCGCGTAGAGCAGCATGGGTTTTCCGAGCAGCGGGTGCAGAACTTTGGCCAGGCGCGAGCGCATGCGCGTGCCCTGCCCTGCGGCGAGGATAATGGAAGCCGTTTTCATGGTGTACTCCAAAGCGGGAACCGGCAGGCAGTGTTTTTCAGCGGGCTGCTCGCCGGACAATCTGTATCATCGGGGTCGTTATCGGTGTTCACTGTTTTTCTGGCTGGGGCACCAGGATTCGAACCTAGATCCACGGATTCAAAGTCCGGTGTGCTGCCGTTGCACCATGCCCCAGAATTGCGCCTATTTTAACATAAATCTTTATGCCCGCAAACCTGCGCCGGCTGGCAAAATCAACAGTGCAGTGCGGATAGAGATATTATACACACTTCAGTCTGCGCATTGCCCGGGGTGAGATTGTGCACGCCGCTCTGCGCCACTGCACTTATCGCGGAAAGCCGCGCCAGCGCGCTCAAATCCGTTTCTCTACACAATCCAGGTCGGAATAATAAGGCTTGATATCCAGCAGCGGCGTGCCGTCCAGCATATCGACACCCTCCACGAACAAGCGGCTGCCCTCCCGCCGCAGCAGCTTCACAATCGAAATCCCTAAGGGATTGGGGCGGTGCGGCGAGCGCGTGGCAAATACGCCGCGCTCGACCCCATCCCGCCAGGAAATGACCTTCAGTTTTTCCGGCGCGGGAGCCAGGTGAAACGCGAATATCAGAATGATATAGGGGAACGCTTCGATTCCCTCCAGGCCCTCAGCCAGCTCCGGGCGCAGAACCACCTCGCCGACGTCCCGCGAATTTGCGGCCTGCCTGGGGGCCTCTCCATCAGTCTGGTAGGGGGTATGAATGACACCGATTGGCTGAAGGGGAATCTTATTCATAATGCCTTCCTCGATCACAATTTTTTTCGTCCGCGCAAGTTTTGCATAAAAGACCCGGCGGCTGGCTGACAAAAAAACCTGGAGAATCTGACAGGCAGAAATGCTGCCGGATTTTCCAGGTTCGCATGCTTCTCGCAGCCAGCACAGCCAGGGTCGGCTTCAGGCGATGAAGCGGTCCGCGCTGCTCAGCGGAACCAAATCTGGGTGCAGAACAGGATGAACAGCGCCCATGCGGCAGCAAACACCGCCCAAAGCAACAGCACCGCGAGCAGGGCGCTGCCGGTGTAGGCGCGAATTTCCGTGCTGGATAACTGCTCGGAATGTTCGGATTTCGGAGCCTGGCGCCGCTCGCGGCGCACGCGCCGGTCGTGCCAGGGCATCCCGTCCACATCCATGTCGCAGATCACCCGACCGTCATCATCTTCAAATTGTTTCGGCTGGTCTTTCATTTTCCTCGTTTGTCGGATTATACAAATGGCAAGCCACCATGTGCCCGGCTTCCACTTCCTGCATCACGGGCACAACGCTCTTGCATTTCTCCATGCAATAGCGGCAGCGCGTGTGAAACTTACAGCCGGACGGAGGATTGGCCGGGGAAGGAATGCTGCCCTCCAGGATAATCCGTTTCATCTTGTAAGTCGGGTCCGGCACAGGCGCGGCGCTGAGCAGAGCCTGGGTGTAGGGGTGCAGCGCGTTGCCAAAGATGGTGCGCTTATCTGCGTATTCCACCAGGTCGCCCAGGTACATGACGCCGACGTAATCGGAAATATGCTCCACAACCGAAAGGTCGTGGGAGATGAAGAGATAAGTGAGCTCAAGCCTTTCCTGCAGGTCCATCAGCAGGTTGATAATTTGAGCTTGAATGGAGACATCCAGCGCCGAGAGCGGCTCATCACACACGATAAACTCGGGGTTCAGCGCGAGAGCTCGCGCGATGCAGATGCGTTGGCGCTGACCGCCGGAAAATTCGTGCGGGTAGCGGTCTTTGTGATACGGTTGGAGTCCGCAGTTTCGCATGACATGGTCCAGGTATTCATCAAGGTTACGGTTTTCCACCAAACCATGCTCCCGAACGCCTTCACCAATAATTTCACTGACAGGCAGGCGCGGTGAGAGACTGGAATAAGGGTCCTGGAAGATTAGCTGCATTCTTGGGCGCATTGCCCGCAGTTCCTGGTGATCGAGGGCGTAAACATCCACGCCGTCAAAGATGACATCACCGGAAGTTTTGGGGGTAAGCCGCAGGATGGTCTTCCCTACGGTGGTTTTTCCGCAGCCAGATTCGCCCACCAATCCGAGGGTCTTGCCGTAATCAATCGAGAAGCTGATCCCGTCGACAGCGCGCACATGTCCGACAACTTTTTGCATCAGACCCGCTTTAATCGGGAAGTGGGTCTTGAGGTTGCGAACTTCTAAAAGTTTCCCGCTGGTCTTGCTGCTCGTTCGGGGCTTTAGTAAGAGATTTGTGTCTTCCATGGTCAGTCCCTAAGCTCCCTGTTGTCATATTGGTAGCATGAAACAGAATGCGTCTCGGTGAGAAAGATTTCTTCAGGATACAATCCGTCGCATTTTCCAAAGCGCTTGTTACAACGATCCCGGAAATAACAGTAATTGGGCATGTTAATCGGGTTCGGTACGCTGCCGGGAATGCTGTAAAGCCGATCAACCTGCTTATTGGCGACTGGCTTGGAAGCCATCAGACCCAATGTGTAGGGATGGCACGGGTTTTTGAACACCTCCAGCGCGGTTCCACGCTCAACGACCCGCCCCGCATACATGACCACCACAAAATCAGCCATTTCAGCGATGACGCCCAGGTCGTGGGTAATTAGCATAATGCTGGAATTAATCTTGTCTTTCAGGTCCCGCAGCAGAGCCAGGATTTGGGCCTGGATGGTGACGTCCAGCGCAGTGGTTGGTTCGTCAGCGATGATAAGCCTGGGCTTACATGCCAGCGCCATAGCAATCATAATCCGCTGGCGCATGCCGCCTGAAAGCTCGTGCGGGTACATGTTGTAGACGCCTTCCTTGTTAGCGATGCCGACAGTGTCGATCATCTCAAGCGAAAGATTCTTGACCTCATCCTTATTCATCTCCGGGTTGTGCAGGGCGATAACTTCGTCAATCTGATCTCCCGCTCTAAAGACCGGGTTCAGGCTGGTCATCGGCTCCTGGAAAATCATGGAGATTTTGCTGCCGCGGATGCTTTCCATCACGCTGATAGGGGTCTTGGCAATGTCGTATACCTTATCGCCAGAATTGAAGCGGATGGCGCCCTGGACAATCTGCCCCTGCGGGCGTTGGACCAGCTGCATCAGCGAAAGGCTGGTAACGGATTTGCCGCAGCCCGATTCGCCCACCACACCGACGGTCTTGCCTTTGGGAATGTCGAAGGATACCCCGTCCACGGCTTTCACCGTGCCGATATCGGTGAAGAAGTACGTGTGCAGGTCGTCAAACTCCACCACATTCTCAGGATTCTTCATTGTGGTCAGATATTCGTACTCGGGCACGTTGCGGCGTTTGCGCTGCTTTTCAATTGCGTCCGTAATGCGGCGGTTTTCGCGGGAAATCTGTGCGGACTCGCGCGCAGTGATGTGGACGACATCCACCGGTTTTGTTTTCGTGTTAATCCGGTCAAAAATAGAGCGATTTTCTTTGGCCATTCTCTCACCTACCTTTTCATCTTCGGGTCAAACGCGTCGCGCAGACCATCACCGACAAAGTTGAAACCAAGCACGGTAAGCAGGATGAGCATGCCGGCAGGTAGCCACATAAACCAGTAGTTGGTCATAACAAACGCGTCCGAAGCGACGTTGATGATGCTTCCCCAGGAGGCCAGCGGGTATTTCACGCCCAGCCCCAAAAAGCCCAGGGTCGCTTCCGAGATGATGATTCCGCCCAAACCAGCAGTCGCCTGAACAATCAGGAGCGGCATTACGTTTGGTACAAGATGCCGGAAAATGCGCCGGCTGGTGCGAATGCCGGTTGCTTCCGTCGCGACCATGAAGTCCTGTTCGCGCAGGGAAAGGATTTGTCCGCGTACCACGCGAGCCACGCCTGTCCAGCCGAGCAAGCCCAGAATGGCCATCAGCAGGAAGATGCGCGTCATTGGCGGCACCTCCAGCGCGTCCATAACGGAACCAAAAATCAGGACCATCGGGTAGAAGGGGATGCTGTTGAACAGGTCCACAAAACGCATCAGCGAAGTGTCCACCCAGCCGCCAAAGTAACCGGAAATACCGCCGATGATAACGCCAATGAACAGCTCGATGAAGATAACCACAAAGCCCACCAGCAGAGAAACCCGACCGCCGTACATCAGGCGCGTCATCAGGTCCATGCCGTTATTATCCAGGCCCAGCGGATGTTCTGCTGAAGGTTCTTCGTACATGCGGATCAGTTCAGTTGGAGTTTCGCGTTTGATATTGTAAGTGAGATTGACGCGCACAATGTCGTAGTTGGTCGTTTCTCCATTTTCCGTATACGAAAACGTCTTCTGCCTGTTCGTAATCGCATCGCGCACCGCCTTTTTGTATGGAACGCTCAGAAAGAGCGATTGATCCAGCGGATTGACAATGATGTTGGAGACTTCGGCAAATTCCCTGCCGTCTTTTAAGATTGTTGCCTGAGCCTCATCGTATACAACGGAATAAGGCAGGTCATTCAGGGTAAAGCTCTTCTTATTGTTGGCAATAGCGTTGCTGGAAGCCAGCTTAAAGGCGTATGAGTTTATAAATGTTTCGTCCGCCCGGTTGTATGCATCAAAAACATTGAGAGTAGCCAGAGCAACATCCAGTTCCAGAGCTATTTGCGTGGTCTTGCCCGCCTTTACAATCCGGTAATTCGTCCCATCAGCAGAAAAAGCGCTGGTTTTGTTCTTCACCGCTTCCGCGTACGCATTCAGAAAACTTTTCGTAAGGTCCGTTCCAGTGGTGGAGCGCACAAGCCCTGCCAGATCCTCAGCGACCGGGGATAAGAGCAGGAGGCGGTAGGTATTCGGGTCCTCCTGAATATAGGAGTATGACTGTCCGCTGCTGCTGAATGTAGGCTGCTTTTTTCCGAGTGCCAGCAGGAACTGCGCGCGTTCCGCGGGACCAAACTGCTGCCCTTCGGCCGCGGTATAACGCAGCTCGGTGTTGTAAATCGCGCTCGCAAAGTCTCTTACCATTGAACCAACGCCTTTGAAGACTTGTGTTTGCGTATATGGCGAAAAAAGCGGGCCGGCAAAAGCAAAGAGGAACATAAAAGTGAGAATCACCAGACCAACGACTGCCAGCTTGTTGCGGATAAAGCGCTTAAAAACCAGCATGCCCGGTGAAAGGACTTTTACACGCCGAGCGTCGTCCAAGGCCATGGGCTCATTGGGTTCTTCTAATCGGGGGCTTTCAGATTCGGTGTTTTCGTTGATTTTTTCGTTGTCAATCATGCGCCACCACCGTTAGTTAACTCTGACACGCGGGTCTACTACTGCGTACATGATATCCGCGAGGAGCAGACTGACCTGGGTCAGGATAATCTGGAAAGTCGTGTAAAACATGGCGAAAGGAATATCGCCACGAATAATAGCCTGGTAAGCGACAAAGCCAATCCCCGGAATCTGGTAAAGCGTTTCGGTAATCAGCGCGCCGCCAAACATGGAGGGCAGCAGATAGCTCATATACGAAACCAGCGGGATTAATGTGTTGCGGAAGGCGTGTTTGTTTACCACCACCTTCTCGGAGAGCCCCTTTGCCCGGGCGGTGCGGATATAATCCGAATTCAGCACCTCGAGCATGTTCGTACGGGTATAGCGCATCAGACCGCCAACGGAAAGCATCATCAGGGTGACAATGGGCAATACCATGTGGTATGCCATGTCCCAGAACTGCTGCCAGGGGGTCATGGAGGTAAAGAAGCGTCCGGTCAGACCGTAAAGGTCAAACCAGCCCAACTTAATCGAAAAGACATACTTAAGGATTGTAGCCAGGAAGAATGTCGGCAGGGAGATACCCATCAAAGCGAAAATAGTAATCGCGTAGTCCGTCCGGCTGTATTGTTTTGTCGCCGCCAGAATACCCAATGGTATCGCGATGAACAATTCTACTAAAAACGTTATGATGTTGATAATAAAGGAAATCCAGATTACCTGGTTGAACTTCTCTATGACAGGGATACCGTAGTGCCAGGAATCTCCAAAATTACCCTTGACTGCATTGCCCACCCAACCCATGAAGCCGGGGATGATGCCCTTGTCCAATCCATAGACCTGATTAAGTTGGTCCAGCCATTCCTGGTATGTTTTCGTGCTCAGGGGATTGGTAGCACGTTGGCGGGCGACCGTTTCGACGTAAGAAGAAGGCAGACTGCGAATCACTGTATAGACCAGCATCGCTCCGAAGAACGTGATGAACAAGCCGAGGAACAGCCTCCTCAAAATAAAATTTCGCATGTTGTTCCCTCAATCTACTGCACAACCGCTGGATGCGGGCTGTAAAGATTAATGAGTGAGCCCACCCAACGGTGGGCTCACTTTTCTCTAACAAACTAGCGATAGCCGTTGATTAGTTCATCTCGAGGAGTTCGATGTCGTTCATCCAACCCCAGAAGGTGGTAATGTCAGGTGTAATCGTGTCGATATTGACGCGCTGAGTGCTGAAGACGATGCAGTTCTGGCGCTGGTAGGTAGGAATTTCGACAGCCCAGTCAATGATGATGTCGAGCGCCTGCTTGTAGATGGCCTTGCGGTAATTCTGGTCATCGCTCTTGCGGGCGTCAACAATCAACTGGTCAAGGGCCTCATCGCGGATGTGGTAGTGGTTCGAGTCAGAACCGCCTGCACCAACAACGCTGGAGCTGTGGTAGACCTGGTACATATCAGGATCGATGGTGGCGCCCCATGCAGCCGTCCAGAGTTCCTGAACACCAGCATCCAGGGAGTCCCAGAGGATGTTGCTGTCGCTGGGATCGTTGATCTTCAGTTCCATGCCAAGCTTGGCGAAGGAGTCGCGCGCGCCGGTCAGAATTGCGAAAGCAGGATGGTCGCCCGTGCCTTCACCAGGAACGATCACTTCGTAGCTCAGTTTCGCGCCTTCGGGGGCGGCGGTAAGTTTGCCGTCGGTGACGGTAAAGCCAGCGGCCTCAAAGAAGCCGAGGGCAGCCTGTTCAGCCGCAACGTATTTCTCTTCTGGGGTCATTTCAGCGGTGTAGATGGGATTGCCGTCAACGTCGGTCGAGAACGCAACCTTGTAATCCTCATCGGTCGGCTGAGGCGCAGCCCAGGAGGTATTCGAGATTGGGTAGTTGATGACGGAGGCAGCCTCACCATAGTAGCTGTTAATCGCGACATCGCGGTAAACAGCCAGGACCGTGGCCAGACCCTTGCGCAGGTTCTTGGAGGCATCGGAGCCGGGTTCGCCAGCAACGTTCACGGTGTCGGCATTGATACCAATGTAGCCGTAACCCAGATTGTCAACCTTGCTGGTGGTGATGACATCACCAGTGATTTCGCCGTTGGAGTTGTAAGAAGCAACTTCTTCGAAGCGGGCGCGGGAACCGGTCATTTCGCCGGCGTCAGCAGTGCCGGTCTGGAGGGAGGAAGCAACTTCAGCAGAAACTGTTTCCTTGAACTGGATTTCCTTGATCTTGGGGCAGCCGCGGTAGAAGTACTCGTTCGCTTCAAAGTAGACAACTTTGTTGTCGTACTTGATGAACTTGTAGGGGCCGGCGCCCATGGGGGTCGCGGTCAGGCTTTCCTGTTTGGACAGGTCGCCAAAATCGAAACCGAACTTGTTGTTCTCATAATCGTACTTGGCAGCATCGCCGTAGTAGTGCATAGGAGAAACCTGAATGCCAAGAAGGTTGTAGACTGCCGGGGCTTCGAAGCCGTTGGTAGTAACTTCCACGGTATAGTCGTCAATCTTCTTGATACCGGAAATGTTCGGGACGCCTTTACCGCCCATGCTCTCATCCTTGGGGCCCCAGAAACCGACAAATGCGGATCGGGCATTACCAAGAACATCGGTGCCTGCAACGGACTCGTAGGGGAAAGCCGCGGCAACGTCGTTGCCGTAGGCAGCCATGAGCTCGGTGTAGTAGTCGTCCATGGTCGGGAAGGTAGTGGTCAGATCCCACTCAGTACCAGTGCCAGCGCCAACGAAGACCACAGGGCCAACGCAATCAGCAGGGGCTACCGGATCGGCGCCTTCAGCAACTTCGTCCGTGCATTTGAGGGAGCCGAAACCCCACATGCGCATGGCATACGCCACGTCCGCGCCGGAGGTCTTGATTTCTTCCGCGGTCTTGCCGTTGAAGTATGCGGTTGTGAAGTCATCTGTGCCGTAGCTGGCCCAGACTTCGTCGTAAATGCCCTGAATTTCGGCCTTGATGGCTTCGATCAGTTTCGGCCAGACATCGGCATGCTGTTCTTCGGTCCATGCGTCAGTGGCAGCCCAGACATGGTCGGGGCCGGCGGCGTAGGCTTCGTCAAACAACGCCACATACTTGTCATAGACTTCGCTGGTGGTCTGGGTCTGGTAATCTTTCAGGCCCACGATGTCATAGGATGACAGGGTGGTGGAGCCAACGTAAGAGGGATCCAGGAAAGTGTAGTACGAGAAGATGAGATCATCGGCGGTCACGGGGGTGCCGTCGGAGAATTTCATCCCAACGCGCAGGCGGGCGGTGTATTTGGTCGTATCGGTGGCTTCATCGTATTCCACTTTTACATCCGCGGGGCCTTTGTACAGGTAGTCCACGCCGTTGTAAGGCACAGTTTCGCCTTCGATAGCGTTGTAAATGATACCGCCCTGGCGGTCGGTCGTCAGCAGAGTGATCTGAGTCAAGCTTGCGACGTCCATATCATAGCCGGTATCGGCAAAGAACGGGCTGAATTTCTGCGAGAACTCGTTGTAAGCAACCACGAGGGGGGTCATAATCGTGGGAGCGGTGGGCAGGTTTTCGCCGAAAGGCTGTTCTTCGAAAACAACAGCGGTTTCTTCCGGAGTAGCAACTTCGGTCGCTGTCTCGGTGGGTTCTGTCGGGGTTTCTGTGGGTGCTTGTTCGGGCGCGCAAGCAGCGATCGCCACGCCAAGCATCACGAAGACCAACAGGTACGAAAGGAATTTACTGAACTTTTTCATTTCTTTCTCCTATTTCTCCTAGTTTGAATAGAGATCCATTGGATTATAGTGCTGATAAATTTTTCCGTCAATGCATCCTCTGAAGATTCATATCAAATTACAATCCTATTCCTCGGCGTTGACAGAAATCGCGCGGGCTTTGAGCCTTAATGACACATTCACCCCGCCTGTCAGGATCACCAGCGACAGGAACAGCAGCTCTCTGCCAGGCTTAGCTCCATGATTAAAGAAAATTAAATAAACCAGCTCAGCCAGAATCACCAGCCCGTTACATATCATTAACGTCGTGCCGGAGCGCTTGATACGCTCCACGGTGAGCTCGGCCTGGTCGCGCCGCAGATGCGCGGTCTCACGCGGCAGCCGCAGAGCGCCCGCGCTCAGGTACACCAGCGGGAAAAAGCACAGGACGTACGGGATGGCGATGTACATCTGATACATGCCGCGGTTGGCAACGAAACCCGCTCCAATCTGCAAGGCAATCATCACAGGGATGAGCGCCCAGGCGAGCGTCCGAAAGCGCTTGTA
>Ga0116171_10003938_pt1 | contig 13559 bp, 11 predicted proteins | sample AD_JPNHW2_MetaG_FD_89798 | JGI IMG/M metagenome (GOLD analysis project Ga0116171, IMG submission 89798) | Active sludge microbial communities of municipal wastewater-treating anaerobic digesters from Japan - AD_JPNHW2_MetaG | ecosystem: Engineered > Bioreactor > Anaerobic > Digestate | place...
CGTTCATCAGTTGAAAAAAATGCAATGGACGGAGATAATATTATTGTAGTAGGGGGACGCGTCGGCAAAGATGGAATTCATGGTGCGACCTTTTCCTCCGAAGCTTTATCATCCGGAAGTCCCGCGACTGCTGTCCAGATCGGAGATCCGATTACCCAGAAAAAATTATCTGACGCGATAGTAAAGGAAGCAAGGGACGCCGGGCTTTACAACTCAATTACTGATAACGGAGCCGGCGGGCTTTCATGTTCGGTTGCCGAGATGGCAAAGGAATGCGGCGGATTCGTCGTTGATCTTGAGAACATCCCGCTAAAGTATCACGGTTTGTCCCCCTGGCAGGTGTGGGTCAGTGAATCACAGGAGCGTATGACTCTTTCAGTGCCGGATAGTAAAACTGATGAATTTATTTCTCTTATGAATAAACGTGGAGTTGAAGCAACAATTATCGGAAAGTTTACTTCATCAGGCCGTGGTGTAGTAAGATATAAAAATAATGAGATATTCAACCTCGACCTCGATTTCCTTCACGACGGACTTCCCAAACGAAATCTTTATACCGAAAAACCTGAAGCTGAAATAAAGTTTGCTGCATTCCGTGAGCCGGAAGATCTGAACGAAGTTTTTCACAATATGCTTTCAAGACTGAATATCTGCAGCTTTGAGTATATATCATCTCAATATGATCATGAAGTACAGGGTGGTTCCGTCACAAAACCTCTTCAGGGAAAAGGAAGAGTTAATTCCAATGTTTCGGTAATCAGGCCTCTGCTTTCTTCAGATAGAGGAGTTGTCCTCTCGCAGGGATTATATCCCTCATACAGCGATATTGACACATACTGGATGGCGGCATGTTCTATTGATACAGCAATAAGAAATGCGGTATCAGCAGGTGCGTCGATTGATCACCTTGCAATTCTTGACAATTTCTGCTGGTGCGACTCAAATAATCCGTTCAGGTTATGGCAGCTTAAAAATGCGGCTAAGGCATGTTATGATTTCGCTGTTGCATACGGTACTCCGTACATATCCGGCAAAGACAGCATGTTCAACGACTTTAAAGGTTATGATGAGGATTTTAACGAAATAAATATTTCCATACCGCCGACACTTCTTATCTCATCATTAGGAGTAATGAAAGACATTACAAAAGCTGTAACAATAGATTTTAAATTTCCAGGAGACCTCATCTACCTGGTGGGAATTACAGGTGACGAAACCGGCGGTAGCGAATATAACGCCTATATCGGAGAAAAGGAACAGAACGAAAAATTTACAGGAACTAATATTCCCAAAGTAAATGCCGGGCTCTCAAAAAGAATATATAAAGCGATAGAAAAAGCAATTGATGAAAGACTTGCCGCTTCATGCATAAGCATTGAGAGAGGGGGACTTGCAGTTGCTGCAGCAAAATCAGCCATAGCCGGAATGCTCGGATGCGAAATTAAACTTTCAAAAATCAATAATAATGATATCCAGAGAAACGATATCCTTTTATATTCAGAATCACAGGGAAGATTTCTTGTTTCCGTTAATCCTGATAATAAGGGAAAATTTGAACAAATATTTTCCGGCCTGCCGGTTCATATGATCGGCACCGTGAAGCCGGGCGCTGTTTTCACAATTGAAGGAATTGCCGGTAAAAAAATTATAAATACAGACATCCCTGAAATAGACTATAATTACAAAAAAAAGCTAAAAAAATATTAAGGAATTGCAAATGACAAAACCTGCAACGCTTGTTCTAACAGGCTATGGAATAAATTGTGAAGAGGAGACTGCCTTCGCTTTTAACACGGCCGGTTCCTCATCAAAGATTATTCATATTAATGATCTTATTGAAAATAAAAATATTCTTAATGAGTTTCAGATACTCGTTTTTCCCGGAGGTTTTTCCTACGGTGATGATACCGGAAGCGGAAAAGCCCTTGCAAACAGAATGAAGAATAATCTTTTTGAGGAGATTAAAAGATTTATTGAACGCGATACGTTAACTCTCGGGATATGCAACGGATTCCAGGTCCTGGTAAATCTCGGGCTTCTTCCTCTGCTGGATGGATTCGACGGGACGGCACAGACCGCACTTGAGTATAATAAATCTTTCAGGTATCAGTGCAGATGGGTCGACGTTATGGTAGAAAAGGATTCACCTTCTATCTTTACAAAAAATATTGAAAGAATGCATATACCGGTAGCTCATGGTGAAGGAAATTTTTATGCACCTGAAGACACAATTGATAAAATTGAATCTATGAATCTTGTTTCAATGCGATATATTAAAAGCGACGGGACAAGAGCACAAACTGAATTTCCCTTTAATCCTAATGGTTCAATGAATGACATAGCTTCAATATGCAGTCCCGACGGCAGAATTCTGGGGATGATGCCGCACCCCGAAAGAGGAATGTTTTTTACACAAAGAGACGACTGGACTTTATTAAAAGAAAAATATATCCGTGAAGGAAAAGATATTCCGGTTTATAGCGACGGTATAACCCTTTTCAATAACGCAGTAAATTATTTCAAATAGAGGCTTCGCAAATCTTCTAAAAGGGATGAATGGTCGAATATGAAAAAAATAATAATACCGGCATTAATAAGTCTTATTTCAATTAGCGGCTGTACTCAATGGTTTGTTAATTCACTTACTTCAAAAACTGTTGCCTCAATCAAAAGCGGTGACGGCCCGGGACAGATCCAGATAGTGAGGGATGAATACTCGCTGAATGATCTCTCATTCAGAATAGAAGTACATAAAAATAAAATAATTACCGCGGATAATAATCTTAAAAGGCTCCAGATACTTGACGGAAACCCTGTGCCGGAACTGATTATAGGATCTCTGCAGTCTATTGATAAAAATAAGTATAAAACAGTAAATTTCAATTTCAACATTATCGGCTGCATGACAATGGATGACGATAACAACATCTATGTCCAGAACCGTTTACTGACAAAAAGTTCACTGGGCGGAGACCAGGAGGGAGCAAACTTTTCACCGTCATATATACTGGTATTCAATGAAAACGGCGAGCTTCAGTATACGATGGGTAAAACCGGTACACCGGACATACCATTTTTTTACATAGAAAAACTTTTCATAGATTCAGATGACAGACTGTTTGTTTTATCAAGAACTTTCAACACATGGGAACTGTTCAGATTCAATAAGAAAAAAAGAGAAAAGTATATAGACTTTTCAAAACTTGATTTTAAAGAAACTGAAAATAAAGATGTATACAACGGAAAAATCGAAAACATTGTAATACTTAAGAGCGGAGAGGAAGTAGTAATTTCTGTAGCGTATTATCATGATGTAAGATTTAAATACAGAAAGATTTATGAATTTTCTCTTGAAAAAGATAAAATTGTCAGAGAGATAACAAGCATACAGGATCCCAAGAATGTTCTCTTCAATATAGTTGACGATAAAATTTTATACTTCTGGAATATTGAAGGCAAAGAAATTAAATTCATGCTGGTAAATATGGACGGAAATATTATTAATAATATTAAAGTCGAGTTCGATAATAACAATATCTTTTCAAAAATTATTCACGATGAAAACGGTACAATTTATTCGTATCATATTTATGATGACACTATGAAAATTTTTGAATGGAAGTAGAATGATAACCAAAGTAGTAACATCCGGTGAAATGCGTGAAATTGACCGGATTTCGATTGATGAAATCGGGATTCCCGCGTCAGTATTAATGAATAACGCAGGAAAATCTGTTGCTGAATTTGTTGAAAAAAAATTTAATAATAAAGCAGTAACAATTTTCTGCGGCACAGGAAATAACGGCGGAGATGGATTTACTACAGCCTACTATCTTTCGAATAAAGGAATCATTCCGCAAATTTATCTTTCCGGAAAAACAGATAAAGTATCTGAAACATCCAGAATATTTTTAAATCTTTGCCAAAAGTTAAAATTACCCATTCATGAAATTAATGGCCAGAATGTTTCTTCTATTAAAATCCAGGATGGCGGAGTCATTATTGATGCAATTCTTGGAACAGGATTTGAAGGTATCCCCAGCGGCATTCCGCTTGAGTTTATTAAATCAGTAAATAAATCTGATAATACAATTGTTTCTATAGATATCCCGAGCGGCCTGAGCTCTAACGGGGAACCGCCATCAGGAGAATTTATCCGCGCTGATTATACAATCACTATAGGACTTCCGAAAATTTCTCTTGTGACTTATCCGTGTAAACCCTATTGCGGCGAATTGATAACTGAAGATATCGGTTTCCCTGCTTATCTGACTTCAGATGAAAAATTAAAAGTCACATTAATCAATGACAGTTTATACAGTACATTTAAAATTTTTAATACTCTCCCCGATATACATAAAGGCGACAAAGGGCACACTCTTTTAATCGGCGGTTTCACAAACATGGAAGGCGCAGCAATACTTACTGCATCTGCGCTCTTTCATACTGGAACCGGACTTGTAACAATTGCAACCCTGGAAGAATCCAGAGAAATAATTGCAGGGATTGTACCTGAATCTATGACATTATCACTTCCTGAAGATCCTGATTCACCGGAATTGAAAGAATTATTAAAAGTCAAAAAGTTAACATCTTTGATTATCGGACCGGGATTAGGAAGAACCGTCTATGCAGAAAAGCTTTTCAGAAGTGTAATAAAATATTTAAATCATGCGGAAATAAAAAGAGTACTTATTGACGGTGACGGTCTTTTCCATTTATCAAATTTTTTAGTGAATGAAAAATTACCTGAAAATATAGATTTTATTATAACACCCCATTTCATGGAAGCATCAAGAATTCTAAAAAAAGAGATCAGTACCATAAAGAATAATAGATTAGCAGCATGTGTTGAACTTGCACTGCAGACAGGCTGTATTACCGTATTGAAGGGGCCGTCATCAATTATATCCGATGGAGAGAACTCCTATATAAATACAACCGGTAATAACGGCCTTGCAACGGCCGGTTCAGGAGATGTCCTTTCAGGTATAATAGGTGCGTTGATGAATACAGATATATCTCCAGTAGAAGCTGCTGCTACAGGTGTATTTATTCACGGATTATGCGCTGATGTATATAGTGAATCGTCGATTGCATCGACAATGAGTGCTTCTGATATAGTTAACAATATCAGAACTGTAATTAAACTAAAATCTGATACTAAAGAATAAATTTTATGAAGGTTTCAAAGCAACAGCTTGAGTTTCTGCGGTTATAACGACAGAATTTTTAAAACTGGCCTGCAATTTTAAACAATACTAATAAGAATGGAAGAGTTATGGAAGAATTTACACCGCCATGTACTGAATGCGGAGGGAGCTGCTGCAGCTATGTTGCAGTTGAACTTGAAAAACCTGCGCGCAAAAAAGATTATGACAGTATCCGATGGTACCTCGCACACAAAAATGTGAATGTGTTTATAGATCACTCCAGAACATGGTATGTCGAATTTCGTACACCGTGCGATAAAATGAATTTGAATAAAAGATGTACTATTTATAACAACCGTCCCTCAATATGCAGAGATCATGGAAATTTTGAAGGTTCGTGTGAATACTTCGATACACCATATAAAGAATATTTTTCTACAGTAAGGGAGTTTGAAAAATACCTTGAGAATAAAAAGATAGACTGGAAGTTTAAATTTTTAAAAAAATGATCTGTAATCCGGTCTATTTCATCATGTGACACATCCCGGATAAATTATCGCTTAGCGTTTCAGCTGTAGATACAAGTTCTTCAGTTAATGCTGCATTTTAACAATCACTCTTTATATCAGTACAACCCGCGGCATTGTCAATAACCGGATTTTATAAAAAACATCAGGGTATAATAATACTTTCGTTATAAAGTAATTCAGCGAAAAATCCGATTAAATAAGTATGAAAGTAAAACATCTGTCACTGAATTTATTAATCATTCTATTCATTTGTATAATTTTTAATCTGAATCTTTTTTCTGCCGAAAAGAGGAATGATCCGATTACAAATTCGTATATAATCAATAATCTTCAGATGGAAAGCAATTCCGATCCTTCAATATCAGATCAGGAATCCGGTGAAGGTGAAATTATTTTCGATAATTCCTTCGATGATAATTTTTCTAAAAAAACAAAACCTGAAATTACCGGCGACACCAAAAACAAATTAAAAAAAATATCAGGTTCAGATAAAAGGTTTCACCTTATAGAGTACCGGATTAAACATAATGAAAATCTCTGGCAGATCGCAAAAAAATCCAATACCAGCCTGAATATGCTGATCGAAATTAATAATATAAAAAACCCGAACCGTTTGAAAGAGAATGATCTAATATTGATACCGTCGAAAAAGGGGATCTTTTATAAAATCAGAAAAGGTGACACTCTTACAAAAATATCGCAGAAATTTAAAACTGAAATTGATGTAATTGCAGAGCACAACAATATTGACGGAAGAAAAATAATCGCAGGAAGAAAAATTTTCCTGCCGGAGGCCGTGGAGCCGGTAAGAGAAGTACCCGCGAAAATCAAAAAATATGAACGGGCAGAAAAAAACACTGAACAAGTCGCTGTTAACGATAAAACAAAAGAAAAATCATCCAGTGGCAAAGTTGTACTAGCGTGGCCTCTACGCGGGCCCGTTACGTCAGGATTCGGTATAAGAACACATCCATTTTCCGGTGATAAAAAATTTCATTGCGGGCTGGATATTGGAGCTGAAGAAGGTACTGTCGTAAAATCTGCAGGAGATGGTACTGTAATATTCAGCGGATGGAAAGACGCGTACGGAAATATGATTGTCATTTCACACAAAAATAATTATCTTACTATTTATGCTCATAACAGCAAAAATCTGGTTGATGTTAACGAGAAGATAAAGAAAGGCCAGAAAATCGGCCTATCAGGTAAAACGGGTGCCGTAACAGGGGCACACCTTCATTTCGAAATCAGAAAAGGAATTGTTCCGCTCAATCCATTAAGGATATTAAAATAATGAATTACAAAATGAAAAAATTTATAGCTTTACTTGCAATTACTCTTACAGCACTCCCGCTATCTGCAAATTTAAAGTATGATAATGCAAATCTTAAAACAAAAATCTATTTCTCATACAGCGACAAAGTTGGACAGGATGCTCTGGTCAAAGGTAAAATTATTTCAATATCCACCAGTGAGGCACTGCCTGAAAACGAATTGTCCGGCATGATTCAGGACAAAACCAAAGCAACTGTAAGACTTATTGACAACGAAGGCCTGCATTCAGAGAACACTCTCTATGTAATAGATCCGAATAATCTGGTTGTATCAAAACTTCAGGTGAAATACATTTTTGACAATAAAACAATGGGTAACATGCTCATCGGTTATGGAAACTTTAAACTTAGCAATGAAGGCTATAGAGTAGTTAAAGCAGTTGCTGATGACAAAGCAGGAGACTCATTTATCTATAAAACACGCGGTGATTACTATTACCGGACAGGTGATAAAGGAAAGGCAATCGCCGAATATAAAAAAGCAATAGAGATGGACCGGAGTAATCCATCTCCTAGACTTGCACTTGGCCTGGTATATTACAAAGATGAAATCTACAATTTTGCCTACGCTGAACTGATAGCTGCGTATAACAGCATCAGCAGCCTGTATGATAATGAAGACCGCTTTATTCTTCTGAAATCTCTTGCCGAGATCAGGGCAATTGAAGCTTATAGAAACGTTAACCTTTTTGAAAACCGGGTAAAATTCAGGAAAGAAGGGATCAAATTCTGCAAAGAAGCCTTAAGGGTTCATAAAAATTCTGTTGAGGTTAACTACCTTCTTGGTGAATTCTACTATCGCAATATTGACAATAAAACCGATGATGAAAAACTGGCACGGGATATGTTTCTGAAAGTAATCGAGCTTGACCAATCCCATGCAGGAGCCAACATAAGATTATCAGAACTCTACAATAAACATAATAATAAAGAAAAAGGATTGTATTACGCGAAAAAAGCATCTGAATCAGACCCAGCCAACCAGAAAGCTCTGGAAATTATTAAGCCATATGAATAGCTACAGTAATAGTTTCTTGACATTTTATTCTTAAAAATATAAACATAAGACGGTAAAAACGTATATGTTTATATTTATATTATTAATTACACTCTCGTTTTCTTTCTGCCTTCAGATTCTTGTAATAATTCAATATCTTTCCACTAAAAGTGAAAGTTATTACAGGACATTTCTGGGGACTTTTATCATTAATACAGTACTCATGATAATCACCAGCGTTGCTATTTTTAAGGATTCTTCGTCTTTAGCTGCAATTGATATAAAGTTTATTTTATGGATAGTCTCCGGTTTTGTACTTATCTTTATTCTCTTTATAAAAATAAGTACAATAATGAAAATTTATAAAAGGTCAAAAGATCCTCAATTCTATTCAATCAACTTTTTCGGTAAAAAAGTATACGAAAAAGGGGTAATCAAACCGCATGAATTTCTGACTCTGATATTAACAATGCCTTTTTTTCTTATGGTAGGATCTTACTTTATTGCAAGACTGGTTAATATGCTGCTTTACGGGCATCTATAATTTTTTTTTGAGCTGACTAACAATCTCAATATGGTGAGTACAGGGAAACATATCTATCAGCGTAATTTCACTTAATGAATAACCATTTTTGTAGAAATCAACAATATCTCTTGAAAATGTAGACGGATTGCATGAAACATATACAATGATTTCAGGATTTATTGCATTGATCGTTTTTCTTCCTCTTTTCGAAATTCCGCTCCTCGGAGGATCAACCACAACAGTTTTCGGATTCAACCTCGCAGGATTAATTTCAGATTCGGGGAGAGAGAAAAATCTCAAATTATCACAATTGTTTAATAAGGCATTTTTCTTCGCATATTCGATGCTTCCCCTGTCAATATCATAACCTGTCCCACGAGAAGCCTGTTTTGACAGCGGAATTGTGAAAAAACCGCATCCGGCACATATATCAGTAAATTCATCCTTTTCGGTAAGCTCACTATAGCCGCATACTAAATCAGACATCTGCTTTCTTAGAAATTTATTGCTTTGAAAAAAACCATTTATATCTCTTTTGTAATAATACTCTCCAACTCTCTCTTCTATAATATTTTGTTTCTGATCGTTGTAAAAAAAATTTTCTTTCCAGTCTTCAGCTATTTTTAAATCACCATGAAGATCTTTATTCTTTAAAGTATTTGTACCATAAATTAAACTGCGCGCAATCAGTAAACAACCAGAATCAGGGAAGGGAATGATGTTATTACTATCTCTGCCATAAAAACCGATAAGTTCACCGTTACATTTAATACTGGAATGACTCCTGTAATGATATCTTTCACCGGAGAGAATTTTTATTTCAGGAGGGAGTTCGATGGAAGCAATCCTCGTCAGCTGATCGATCAGAATTGATTTCTTAAATTCAATCTCATCCGGATAGCTTGTATTCAGATAGGAACATCCGCCGCAAATTTCAAAATTCGGGCATGGAGATTTTATTCTTTTATCTGACGGATTCAGCACTTCGGAACATTTTGCAAAGGAATAATTTTTTCTCTCTTCATAAATCTCAATATCGAGTTCATCTCCGGGGAGTGCATAATCTACAAAAACAGCTTTCCCGTCGATTCTACCGACACCGTATCCGCCATAAGCTATATTTTCTATATAGATTTTCATATAATCCTTATATTTATTATAATAACCGTAAAACTATTAACAAATCTGAATAGGCATAATCAAAAGAATATGATGCATTATTTCCGTCAGCAATTGAAGCGCGGTATCAAAAAATCTAATTGACTTAATCTTTCATTACTAATTGTGTTAGATATCATATTTTAAGGATTGTATATGAACGGCTATAAAAAGTCAATATTATTGATTATATTTTTATCTTTTACAATGTCGTGTAAAATATCTAAAAATTCCGAGACAGAACCGAATAATACATTTTCAAATGCGAATCAAATTGAGATCAATAAAGAAATTACAGGTTATCTTGAGAGCGAAAATGATATAGATAACTATTATCTGAATATTGACGAAGAGCAGATTCTTAAAATAGAATTAAGCGGCATAAAGGGTGTAAACCATTCTATAAATATATTTAAGAATGAAAATTCAAAACCTCAACTGATAAAAGTGATTGATGACAACAGAAAATCTTCATCTGAAACATTTGCAAACCTTTATGTTCAATCCGGCCAGTATATTTTTACAATTACCCACGGCAGCAGGGATCTTAAAAAAGGAAACATTGAAACTCCTTATAAATTATTAATCACATCACGATCATATCTGAATGAAGAAAAAGAACCTGATGATAATCCATATTCGGCAACTGAGATAGGAGATAAATCTCAGACAATGGGATATTTCTCCCCGGCACAAAATAGTCTGAACAACGACCCGATTAGCAGGATGAAGGAGATCGACTGGTATAAATTTAATATTAATATTTCTGACAATACCCCGGTGTTAATTGATTTAAAATTATCCGGAGTCACCGGAGTCGATTCCGTCGTATCAGTCTTAAATAGCGCGATGGAAGAGATCATAAACGTTGACAGCGCCGGAACAGGCGAAGGAGAAATAATTACAGATTTCGGAATAAAGGAATCTGGAATTTATTATATACAGGTGAGTTCGAAAAATTTCCTCTTTAATCACGACACTCCATATGAACTTCAACTGGATTACAAAACTTACAATCAGAATTCCGAACTGGAATTAAATAACAGTTTCGAAAAAGCTAATATCATTTCAAATAACATAATAACCGGTAAAATCAATAGTCCAGGAGATCAGGATTTCTACCAGTTTATACCGCCGTTCAAAAACAAATATTATAAAGCTGGATGTACGGGAGTTGATGGACTGGATATTATTATGACGGTATATGATAATAACAGAAATAAGTTATTCGAAATAAACAATTCTGGTCCGGGAGGAAGTGAAACGATTCCATATTTCATGATTAAAAATTCTGTATATTTTTCTGTCTCAGCTTCTTCACTTGCAGCTTCGGAACCACAATACACGCTTGCTATTGAAAAGTTTGAATCAAATGAGGTTCTTGAAATTGAACCTAATAACTCAAAAAACACAGCCAATCTCATTAACAATTCAATAACCGGTTTTATAACATATAAAAACGATATCGACTATTATCTTATAAAATATGAAGGAAGACAAAAGGTTAAGATTTCTGTAAGAGGCGTCAAAGATGGTAAGATTAAAATTTCAACTACTGATCAGCTGGGATTTATAATTAAATCAAAAGAGATAGAATCAGATGAAGAGATATCATTTAATGAAATTTTTGATAAGAAAGGTTATATTATAGTTGAACCAATAGTCGCAAATTTTGAATTTCCATATATTATTAATATCGAGGATTTATAATGCATCTGAATTTTAAAATTCTATGTTTAATTATCTGTATCAGCATCTTCGGGTGCAAAACCACTGAAAAAGAAACAAACAGAAAGATTGAGGGTGAAAATAATTTTTTCATTTCAATTTATGATTCAGATATAGATAATCCTGAAAATGACAGAAGATGTTATTATATGATTTATGTTGACAAGATTGAATCCGGAAGAACAACAACCGGCCTGGAGTCTCAGGAAAAATATTTCGATACCCAGCTTACATCCAACCGTCATTTAATAAAAGTTGAGAAGTGGGTATTGAATGAAAGCCTTGGAAGGTATGTTAAGATGAACAATATTGATCAGCCGAAACCGGATTTTATTTATATAAATATCGATAAAGACAGAATTGTGAAAGTAAAACTGAAATCCTCAAAATCAGGTACATCCTCCTACAGCATGACTATAGAATAAAAAAATCGGCAGCAATACCGATTTTTTTATTCAGATTATATTTTATATTTGTTGTTATTTTTTTGCGAGAGCACTGTTCTTTGCATAAAAATTTCTTACTACCTGTAAAGGTACATCATAGTCCTGACGTGCATTCCAGAGAAAATATCCTTTTATCCCGGCATCATGAGCAGCTCTAAGCTGATCATTTATATATTTATCATATGGAATATCATAAAGCTTCATTTTGAAAGCCTGAATCCATGAAACAATCTGTGCATTTTTAACTCGCGCTTTTGCTTTTTGCGATGTCACTAATACTGTAGAATATGGGTCTTTCATCATCTTTTTACTCCACGTATAGTGAGAGGGATAAGCCATTGGGCATATAATATCCGCAACTTTGTCAAGACTCTCCATTTTCTGTCCGATGATATCATCTTCCCATAAAGGTATGCGGCCGAAGATGTCAGCACCAATCCTCACATTGTACCCTTTAAGGCGGGATCTTGCACTTGATATAAAATTTTCAATAAATTCATATCTCTGTTTTATTTTTAAACTTTTATTTGCATTTGAATCATTGAATCTTATGTAATCAAACTGAATTTCAGTAAATCCATTTACACATGCACTTTCAGCGATATCAAGTTTCTCCTTAATATATTCTTCCGAAACCGGCCAGTTTTTCAAACCGTCAGGAAATATTACTATTCGTGCAATCGGATGAATACCGTTATCCTTACAGAATTGAACATTTTCGGCAGGAACTATGCATTTAGCGAACTTTGAGCTCTGAACATCAAGAACAAATGTATTTATATTAGACGCCTTTGCTCTTTCAGCAAACTCTTTGAGTTTTGTCATACTATTTGCTGAAGTAACAGTTAAATATATTCCGCGATAGAATTCGGGGAATTTATAATTCTGATTTGAACTTACCGGTTTGGTTGAACCTTTTATGAGAGTGGATGTATTATCCGTTTTGATATTTTCAGCGTTTATATAATTTATAGTTATTGTGCTAGCCGCAAACAATACTACTACTGCTGAAAGGATGATTAAAACTTTCTTCATATTTACCTCAAAAATTTCCTCTTTATTGATTTATCGACACGATAGAAAAACAACGATTGAATTTTATTACTGATTTGTCAAAATTTATTTATTGTATTATTGACATATTGAATATATTATGTAATTAATAACAAAGCTGCATCTTAAAATCTCATTCATATAAATCTAGAAACAATATTTTAAAAAACATCAACAAAGCATAAATTTTTTGAAACTCCGGAAGGTCAATCCCTTCATAATAAAAGATAAGTTTTAATTCCTGAAAATATTTCAAACAGATTCCTGATTGATTTCCGGTTTAAGAACTCATAAAGAATAGAAATGGTAAAATAATTTGTACCTTGAAAAAGAAACAATAGAAAAAATCAGAGAAAGCGTCAGGCTTGAAGATCTGGCATCAAGATATATTCCTTCTCTTAAAAAGAAAGGGAAAAATTATACAGGATTATGCCCGTTCCATAAAGAAAAGACACCTTCATTTTCCATCTCGCCGGATAAACAGATATTCCAATGTTTCGGATGCAACACCGGAGGAAATATTTTCACTTTTATCTCTAAAATCGAGAATATCGGATTTCTAGAAAGTGTTAAAAGAATTGCGGCCATGGCAGGTATATATATTAACGAAGAAAATGATGAAGCCTCGTCTGCA
>Ga0116171_10003939_pt1 | contig 13553 bp, 13 predicted proteins | sample AD_JPNHW2_MetaG_FD_89798 | JGI IMG/M metagenome (GOLD analysis project Ga0116171, IMG submission 89798) | Active sludge microbial communities of municipal wastewater-treating anaerobic digesters from Japan - AD_JPNHW2_MetaG | ecosystem: Engineered > Bioreactor > Anaerobic > Digestate | place...
ATATATTTTGCCCCACTTAGAAACTACTTTAACCAGTCTTCCATCACTTTCAAATAATTTCAAGGAAATATTGAGTTTTGTCCCACTATTGTTGATATCATCAATCAATGAATTCTCATTATTGGTATTGTTAACCTCAGGAACTAGCATCAGGTAACGACCAGTACCCCAATCAATGCTCATACCAGTACTTTCCAAAGCTCCTTTCAAACCAGATAATGTCCATCCTTTTCCGGCAACAGGGTAAGCAGGAGAACGCTGGGCATCCCAGACATTTTCTTTGGTATATTTAGCATTAAAAAATGCACAATCTGTTATACCATTTGATTTTTCGAGACTCTTAGTCAAGTCCGAAGCATTCACTATTTCTGACATTTTAGCAATCACGGCCTTGCTCGGTTTATATTTAATAACAGTACTTGATGGTACCGCCGCCACTGAGAAAAATGTGCCATAGTGACCTTCCTCTTCATACATGAACCCTTTTTCGCCTATACCGACAATTTTCCCCCATTTGGATATCACCTTTACCAATTCGCCATTGCTTTCGAAAAGTTGAAGGGATACATTGTATTTTTTGTTGGTGTTTAATACATCATCTGTTAATGAATTTGGGCCTTTAGAATTGTCTACATCAGCCACTAGCATCAGGTACCTGTCGTTACCCAAGTCAATTCTTCCTCCTTTTGCATCAAAAGCATCCTGAAGCCCTGATAAGATCCATTCCTGACCAACAACAGGAAATGATGGTGCACGCTGTACATCCCATACTTTATCTTTCCTGTATTTGGCCTTGAAAAAAGTTGCCTCGTTAAAATTGCTGATTACCTGTGCATTGGCAGGTATCAGGGACATTGCCACAAAGGCACTTACTAATAAATTTTTGATTATTTTCATAATAAAAGTATCTGTTAAACAATTTAAATAATTTCATGGCGTAAACTTAGAAATATTTTGCAATTCGGGGTTTATTAACCAAGGGGACAAAAAGTGGACAACAAAAAAAATATTTCTGACTTATATTTTTATATATATCTGTAATATAGCTGATTGAATAATTTAGTTTGTAGTTTAGCATCAATCAGCAACCTAACTGTTGGTATTTTGATGGATTAAAGGTTTTGAAGAGGGGCTACCAAATTGTTTTCCCAACTAATATCTAGTTTATGGTGCTGGCCTGCTCTTTTTCGGCCTCATCCGACTGAAAAGTGATATTGCCTATATCCTTGTTGTTCATGTTCAATTTTAAAAATGCACAAACTTTCCTCTTATTTGCTGTAAACTTTGGAAACTAGGGGTTAATTTTTCCTAGAAAGAGCGATGCGCTTTTTCTAATACGATTTTAAATTCATCTCGATAAATGCAATGTAAAAACAGCCTTATGAATCGGCATAGTTTCATGCACTTAAATATAATTAATCTACCGGTTTATATACTTACCTTGCTTGTGAAGGATTATTATTAAGGCATTCCAACTTCTCTTGAATAAATTCGTTCGATTATAGTATTCCAGCATGGTTCTTGAATGCTTACAGCTGATCGTTTGCGTTACGGGCATGCTGCTGTGCGTTAAACGCAAACCGTTTCAGCATCCAATCGCAACGGCTTTCATTGCATTCACCGATGGTATCGATAAAAGTTCATTTGATGAATTTCCTGAAATCCCTAGTACGGCTATGGGCACAAACTGCAAGAATAGTTGGAAGGTTGTACAACAATCGCAAACCTCGGTTCGGCGTAGATTGAGCGAAGCGGAATCTAAGCCGAGCGAGGAGAAAGAATCTTATACCCAATTGGTTAAAATGGAAATGCTAGAAATGTGGCGATAAACTAAGCTAAAATTTTTAGGTTAATGAGGTCGTGAAAGGTATTTCCTTTTACAAATCTTTGATTTGAGATTTCGTTCTCATCAGCATGTTCATGCTGCCAAGTTATATGAAAAGGTATGTAAACACCATACCCTCCAAGGTTAAGCACGGGTATTATATCCGATTTAAGCGAGTTTCCAACCATTAAAAACTGATGGGGTTCAATATCCAAGTGTTTAAGCAAATCTTTGTAGTTTGATTCCTGTTTGTCGCTCATAATCTCGATATGGTGGAAATAGTGAAGGAGGTTAGAATTTTTAAGTTTACGCTCCTGATCAAGCAAATCCCCTTTAGTTGCAACTATTAGCGTGTATTTCTTCTTGAGTTTTTCTAGTACTTCATTCACCCCATCGATCAAGTGGTTGGGCTTTTCGAGCTGTTCTTTCCCTAGACCTATTATTTTATCAATGGTGGTAGCCGAAACTTTTCCATTCGAAATTCTGATGGCAGTTTCAATCAATGAAAGAGTGAATGCCTTAATCCCATACCCATAAAGTTCAAGGTTGGTTATCTCCGTTTTAAATAGTTCTTCGGTGATATTATCCTTTGGAAGATACTCTTTTAATAGTTCGCAGAACTTATCTTCAGTTTCACGATAGTAGGGTTCGTTTTCCCAAAGAGTATCATCTGCATCGAACCCAATTACCTTTATTTTACTGAGCATAACAATTAATTTGCACAAAGATATAGTTTTATGTTAACGTTTCCTTTCCAAAACAAAAAGGGTGAAACGAATTAATCGGTCCACCCTTTGTTGATGTATATATGTTTCTACTTTTCAGCGATTAGGGTGCGAGTGTTAACAATAGCCTTAAGCGTTGCAAGACCTTTCTGTGTATTTTCTACATTAACTAATTTCCCATTAGGTAGAAAAACATTTGCAGTTCCATTTTTTGATAGCTGAACAAGTTTAATGCTTTGATTATTCCCTTCATAGCTCCAAGTTTGGATAGTTGGGTTGTAAACTAAAGCACCTTTAGTTCCTTTTTGCGGACCTTCCAGCTGAATAAAATCAAAACGATTTTGTGAAGCAGTTACTTGATACTTAACTCCATTCTGTTCTACAATTTTTGTTTCGTGCTCTCCTGCATTCATTGCCATTGGGTTTGAACCAGTCCAAAACTCTATTAAGTTTAATATTACACCATCAATTAATAGAGAAATTTCATATACAGGAACAATCACAAAAACTAGAAAAACCAACTCGTTTACAAACTTATTTCCCAAATTTTGATTCCAATGGTGAACTTTATTTGTTAACTTGAATGAGCCAATGCACGATGATTGTGCAAATCCAATAGCAATTACAATTGCTATAGAGAAAAAAACATTGATCTTTTTCATGGTTATTTGAGTTTAGTTAAGCTAATTTACAAGATTGGGATTAAAAAAAAATGTATTATTATAAACTGTAGCAATTGAATTGATGTAGTCGATATTTGTTTTTTTGAATATCTTTGCAAACCAATTAAAAATCAGCATGGACAACATCAGAAACTTCTGCATTATTGCCCATATCGATCACGGAAAGAGCACCCTTGCCGATCGGTTACTCGATATTACTCATACTCTAACTGAACGTGAGTCACAAAATCAGGTTCTCGATAGCATGGATCTTGAGCGGGAGAAAGGGATTACCATTAAGAGTCAAGCCATACAAATGGAGCATGTTCACCAGGGGAACCTCTATACTTTAAACCTAATTGATACTCCAGGGCATGTCGATTTTTCGTATGAGGTATCACGCGCAATTGCATCATGCGAAGGTGCACTTTTAGTGGTTGATGCTACTCAGGGGATACAGGCGCAAACAATTTCGAACCTTTACCTTGCTTTGAGCCATGATCTAGAGATTATTCCTGTTGTGAATAAAATCGACATGGACGCAGCAATGGTTGAGGATGTCAAAGATCAAATTGTTGATCTTATTGGATGCAAACGTGACGAGATTCTTTCTGTCAGCGCAAAAACCGGAGAGGGAGTTCCTGAAATTTTAGAAGCAATTATCACTCGAGTTAAACCGCCCCAAGGCGATCCTAATGCACCTTTGCAAGCATTAATCTTTGATTCAGTATTCAATCCTTTCCGAGGAATTATTGCCTATTTCAAGATATTCAACGGAACAATTAAGAAGGGCGATAAGGTTAAGTTTTTCAATACCGGTCAGGAGTATGAGGCCGATGAGGTCGGAATTCTTAGATTAAAGTTAGTCCCTAAAGGTTCTTTAGGTGCAGGAAATGTAGGCTATATTATATCAGGAATAAAGGAATCTAAAGAGGTTAAGGTAGGTGATACTATCACACATATTGAAAATCCTTGTCAAAAGGCTATTGCTGGTTTTGCTGATGTAAAACCAATGGTATTCGCTGGGGTTTACCCTGTAGATGCTGATGAGTACGAAGATCTTCGTGCTTCGTTGGATAAGCTTAGACTAAATGATGCATCCCTTTCGTATGAACCAGAGTCATCTTTGGCCCTAGGATTTGGGTTCCGTTGCGGATTCTTAGGTTTGCTTCACATGGAAATTATTCAAGAGCGTTTGTATCGAGAATTCAATATGGATGTGATTACAACGGTACCTAACGTTTCATATAAAGTTCATACAACCAAAGGGGAGATAATTGAGGTTCATAACCCAAGCGGATTACCTGCTCCAACTATAATAGATCATATTGAGGAACCGGTTATAAATGCTCAGATTATTACCAAATCGGAGTACCTCGGTGGGGTAATGAAACTTTGTATCGATAAGCGCGGAGTTCTAAAGAATCAGGTGTTTTTAACATCCGATCGGGTTGAGCTAACATTCCGATTACCGCTTAGTGATATTGTATTCGATTTTTACGATAAGCTCAAATCGATTTCGCGCGGTTATGCTTCGTTTGATTATCATATCGATGGATTTCAAGTAGCAACACTGGTTAAGCTCGACATTTTACTTAACGGTGAAATGGTTGATGCCTTATCATCCCTAATTCATCGCGATTATGCCTACGACTTTGGTCGTAAGATGTGCGAGAAGCTAAAGGATCTAATTCCACGTCAACAGTTTGATATAGCAATTCAGGCAGCAATTGGAGCAAAGATTATTGCCCGCGAAACGGTTAAAGCTGTGCGTAAAGATGTAACTGCAAAATGTTATGGTGGTGATATTACCCGTAAACGAAAGCTGTTGGAAAAGCAGAAGAAAGGGAAGAAGCGTATGCGTCAAATTGGAACAGTAGAAGTTCCTCAGGAAGCCTTCCTTGCGGTTCTAAAGATGGACTAGTAAAATTCAAATACTATAGTAAAATCCGATCATCGTGGTCGGATTTTTTATTACTTTAATGTTTTAAAATGTTTGGTAATGCTCAGGAAATGGATTCAAAATACCCGTATGGGTTATATTTCTGGTCAAACTGGAATTATTCGCCGTGTTTTACGAGAGGAGGGAGGTTGGCAGAGCCATTTAATTAAATCAAGCGAGTATATACAGCAGGCAGTAAAAGTCCAAAAATCAAAATCGGTAAGGATTTTGGGGAGTGGATGGTTGCTTGATGTTCCGATAAAGTACCTGATTGACAATTGTGAAGAAATTATTCTTTGTGATATTTCCCACCCCAATCAAATTATCAATAAATACTCTACGTGTAATAAAATAAAATTTGAAACGATTGATATTACAGGTGGTATAGTTGATTTTTGTTATAGTCAAATGAAAAAGGGTTTTGATGTAGAATCCTTTGTCTATACACTTTCAAATTGGGAAACAATAAGGTATAAAGATGAAATGGTTGTTTCTGTCAATTTACTTAGCCAGCTGAGCGTGATGATAACAGATTACCTAACCAAAAAAGTAAATCTTAAGGGTGATCAGATCAGAATTATTTCTGAAATAATCCAACAGAAACATATAGAATCATTACCGTTAGGTCGTTCAGTTCTTATTTCCGATGTAGAGGAAGAGTACTATGATGAAGACGATAAGTTTATTGGATCAAAACCAACTGTTTTTGTAGACTTTCTAAAAGGGACAAATCAAAGCGAGTGGTTATGGAACTTTGATTCAAAAATGGTTTATAAGGATGATTGTAAAACAAAACTTAAAGTAACAGCGTTAACACTATAAAAAAAGGAGGGATAAACCCTCCTTTATATTTAGTGCTTTGTTTTTATTCTTTTTTGTGAGCCCAGCATTTAACCCAATCAACCTCAAAGGTAATGGGTAGCTTCGAATCGTTGGCCTTACCATTTACTCCAGACGAGAATACCATATAAACAGTCCCTTGAGGAAGGTTATTGGTTTCTTCTTTGAATGGTATTCCGTTAATTTTCCAGGTTATCTTTTGTTCGTCCCAATCAACACCAAGGATATAAAAATTTGAGTCTAACGAGAGTCCTCCTATTGATGTTATGCTTTTAGCTGGTTTGCTTTGACCATTCTGCCAGAAGAATGCGCCCTGAATTTTACTCGAACCATCACCCTTCTTGCGGAAAACATCAATTTCAGGAAGCATTTTATCGCCAACTAACCAAAATGCATGGTAAATGCCTTCGGAAGTATTTACTTTGATTTTTGCCTCAAAACGGCCATATTGCTGGCGAAATGATGTTCCTGTAGTAATAATACCAGATGTGTATTCAAATTCTTTAGGAATAAAACCAAACCTCGAATCCCAAGATAATCCGTTGGCTTTCTCTTTACGGGTTGCAATTTTAAGTATGCTATTATCAATATTGATGTTTTTCCCTTCGGTGTACCAGTGGTTATCTGAGGCTAATGAGTAGTTGCTGTTCATAAGTGCCTCGCCCCAGAAAAACTTGGTAAGCCATTTCTGTTGGTCTAACTTTTTCCCTTCAAAATCATCGCTAAATGTAAGTTCCCATTTCTTTAAATCTTTAAACTTATCATCCTTTAATGATTTAAAATACCATTTAATTTTATCTGAATTGTTGAGTTTTGTGAACTCTTGGAGCTTTTGGTATTGTTCTGTTTTTTCAAATTTATCAGTAGAAAGAAGGTAATCTTTGCGTACTTTGAACTCCTTGGACTCAACCCTACTCTTTAATTCGTTGTACTTTGATAGTATGTCCGAATTTTCAATTTGGAAATAGTCTTGTAATGGCTTTGATTTTTTAAGATTAAAATAGTTCTTGATCTTTTCGTTCTTTTTAAGGTCAAGATATTCTATCTCTTTCTGATACTCTTCAGTATTTTCTGCGACAAAGCGTTTTCTATCCTTCTTATATTCTGGGCTTTTAACATAGGTTTCAAGTTCAGTAAACTTTTGTGGTAGTCCAGATTTTTCGATTTCTAAATACTCTTTAGGCGTATTTGTTTCAACGAGCAGCAGGTAATTTTTAAGAGATTTATTTTTACAAAGGGATAAAAACTCTTTTTCGCCTTGGAACTCTGGTGAAGTTTTATAGGTAAGGGCTTTTAGTTCCTGTTTAACTTTTTCGTGCTCTTTGGTTTCGAACCAAACTTTTAGCTCTTGAAATTTTTTAAGCTCATCAGATTCGCCGTACTGAATAAATTCATCAAATTCGTTTTGGAGTGCTTTTTGTTTAGCCTCAAGCGTTTCGGTTTTAGGGAATTGACCTGTTAACCTAATGGCATGGAATCGGAGTTTAAGTAATATATTAGCCATTTAATGGGGTATTTCGGGTTTTGGTTAGATGCAATCTCGTTGGTGTGAAATAAACTTAAAGGGCACTTTAACATGTTCTGAATAATCCTCCCCGGCTTCAATCATATCCTCATCGTCGTTCATATAGTGCCAATGAATTTCAACATCAAAACCTTTTCTATGAATCTCTTTAAACTTCTCTAAAATCTTTAGAATCATTTTTGATGATGAAGTATTGTAGTATTCAAAGTTAAAAACAATCTCAGTTTTAGTGTTAGGATTTGTTGAGTACTCGTCAAACCAATTAAGGATTGGAGAATAAAATGAAGTCACATCTTCAGGTAATGAATTTCCTGAAATCTCAAATTTATTGCTTTCCTTATCGAGGATTACTTTTGGGGTTTCGTTTGTTGGATCAATAATTATTTTTTCCATGGCTTAATTTAATTTTGCCAAATACAGAAACTTAGCTAATAATACAACAAATCTTTTTAAAAAACAAGTAATAGTATGCAGATGCTATACCATTCCTTTGACAAATATAACGAAAAAGAGAGCGAAAGGTTATAAATACCCAATGAGATTTCAAATGTTTGATAAAACTATGAGATTAATTTAAACCCTTTACCCCTAACATTAATAATTTCAATAGTAGGATCGTTCTTAAGGTATTTTCTAAGCTTAGTAATGTATACGTCCATACTACGAGCATTGAAATAGCTGTCATCTACCCAAATTGTTTTCAATGCAAAATTTCTGTCAAGTATAGTGTTTTTATTTACACAAAGGTATTTGAGCAATTCACTTTCCTTCGTTGTAAGTTTACGTACATCGTCATCAAATTGAAGGGTTTGCTTTACAGCATCGAATGAATATTTACCTACATGAAATACACTTTGTGTTGAGGAAACAGAATCTTTACGAGTGCGACGGAGAATGGCCTCAATTCGCATTAATAGCTCTTCGATACTAAAAGGTTTTGTCATGTAGTCGTCGGCGCCAAGAGAGAATCCTTCAATCACATCTTCCTTCATCGATTTTGCAGTGAGGAAAAGTATAGGCATTGTACTATTAGACATTCTAATTTCTTTAGCGAGAGTAAACCCATCTTTAAGGGGCATCATCACATCAAGCACACAGATGTCATAGTATTTATTCTGAAATCCACGGTAAGCTTTTTCACCATCTTTATAAAGATCAACCTCATAATCTTTAGCTTGTAAATATTCCTTAAGCAGCATTCCAAGATTTTCATCATCTTCGGCAAGGAGAATTCGTATTATTCTATTTTCCATAATTCATTGTATTTAAGTTATTGAATCCTTTCATTGGGGCCTGTTTTGGGCAGGTATATTGAGAAAATACTTCCTTCACCTAAAGTGCTTTCTACCCAGATTTTACCACCATGGGCTTCAGCTATCTTTTTTACATAGCTTAAACCAAGCCCAAACCCTTTAACATTGTGAATGTTTCCGGTAGGAACTCGGTAAAACTGATCGAATATCCTTTTTAAATTATCTTTACTTATTCCAATTCCGTTATCCTTTACAGCAATAACTATTCCGTTTGTAGCTGTTTTTGTTGATAAAATGATTTCAGGGTGACCATTTCGGTACTTCAACGCATTATCTAGCAGGTTGGTTACTACATTTGTAATGTGTACTTCATCAGCAATACAAATGGGGTCATTTGCTGTGAGTTCACTTTGAATAATACCACCAGCATTATCTATTTGAATAGAAAAATTTGAAACAACTTTATCTATAATTAAATGTAAATCAACCTCTTTGAGTTTTAGCTTCAGTTTTGTTTTCTCAAAGATTGCTATTTGAAGCACTTTCTCAACCTGATGACCTAAGCGTTTGCTTTCGTCGGCAATAACTCCTCCGAGGTAACCCAAATTTTTTTTCTCAATAGCAATGCTTTTATCATTAAGCATTTGAGCTGCTAACGAGATAGTAGAAATTAGTGTTTTAAGTTCGTGGGTCATATTGCTTACAAAATCGTTTTTTATCTCAGACAAACGTTTTTGTCGAAAAATAATAAAAATTGTTGCTGAGAAGCTGAATAGGATGATCACCGTTAGTAAGAACGTTGATAACGCCATTAACCCTATCGAACTAATAATATATGATTTTTGATTTGGGAAGTAAAGGTTTAAAAAATATCTTCTTGAAAAAAAATCGTTGGGAAAGAGTAAACTTTTAAGAACAACCCCAGTAACGTTCTTTTTGTATTTTAACGAGCGGTAGACAGTACTATCCTGTTCATTACATACACGATACTCGTACTTAGCAGAGATTCCTTTTTTTAGGAGTTCCCCTCGAATTATTGAGTCGAGTACTACTTGTGAAATTCGCTTCTCGACAGGTTGTTCAATTCGGATACGATTGTCAATCGTTTTTTCAATAAATACTGTTTTATTCCGAAATTTATTGTCTAACCCTAGGTTAATCCCCAGATCGGAGAATGATTTACTATTTTTTGAAATTATATTTAAGGAAGGATTTTTTTTAGAATTTAATGAATCTTTAATACTAATTCCCATTAGAGTTGGGAGTTTAAGGGAATCGAGCTGGTTTACTGTAAATACTTCTCGTTCCTTTTGAAGGGATATTAAGCCACTCCTCGTTTGTGTTAAAATCCCTGAGCTGTAAGTTAATCTTGGTTTACCTGTTGTACTTATAGTTGAATATGGCTTAATTTCGCTTACAATTTGATAAATCCCTTCCTGATGCTCAACTTCTTCTATTATCTGTCCCATTGCAAGATTTGCAGATTGTGTAAACTGCTCTTCTTTAACATCAATGGCTATTCTAACCCACTTGGATTGAATAATGATTAATCCAAATGAAGCGAAGGAGATTATGATTGTTAAAATCCAAATTAATTTTCTACTCATAACAACAAAGTTAGTGTTTAAGAATAGCAGACTACAGGGCTTAACATAGTTTAACAGACATTAAATCCTATTAACTCTTCTTCGTTATACCTTTGTTTCAGTAATAAAAAACAGAATATTTAGATAAAGAAATAGATAAGGTTCATAGGTTTGGAGTTTTGGTAAAAGAAGCAGGAGTTTAAGCTCCTGCTTCTTTTTTATAGTGGGTTGAATGCGCTATTCCTTTTTATCTTTGAGGGAGCTACTTCTATTGCAGCAATTACGCCATTTATTTCTTTAAGCGTTTTTATAATACGTTGTAATTCTGAACTTTTTAAACTCCCTGTTATCTCTAATATATAGTCAATATTAGGCAGTTCCTTTACAAGAAGAATCCCTGCTGATTTATTTGCAATTAAGCAGAACGAAGTGGTTTCTAAAGATTCAACATCAATAAAAGTAGGAAATGTGTTGGTCGAATTTTCTTTATTGACAATTGGTGTTGCGGACTCTTTAAGGTTGATTTGAAGTTTTGAATTTATTCCCCATACTGTTTTTAAAAGGCTTTCAGGGCATGAAAGTGCAATTAGATAAAAAGGGAGTTCATGATTCCCATCCAGTTTATGAATTTTTTTTGAAGTCACTGGTTGTAAATTGATCAGGCTAAAATAGCTTTTTTAAGAATAGAAAAGGCCGAGGGAAGTAAATAAAAGCTATAAATCGTCACCGGTTGGAGTAATCAGTAAAATTTCATCAACCTTTAATAGAGCTTCCATAGCAGCATTTTGTTCGGCTTCTTTTTTTGAGGAACCGTGACCTTCACCAATCAGCTGGTCATTTATTGATATTGAGGATATAAAATGGGGGTTATAGCTACTGTTGGGATTGCTTTCCTGGTTTTGGAATTGGATTGCAATTCTATTTTTTTGAGCCCATTCAAAAATTCGACTTTTAAAGTCGCTTTCAACAGTTTGAAGATTATCAAGATCGATATATTTCCCTAAGATGGATTTTATAACGCAGCTACTCGTTAATTGGAATCCTCGGTCAACGAACATTGCCCCAATTAGCGCTTCAAGCGCATTCCCAAAAATATATTTTTGGGAGGTTCCATTTCCCGACTGGCTAACTACGAGCTTATCAATTCCCATATCAAGTGCCAGCTGGTTGAGGCTTGCCCTGCTAACAATTTTAGATCGCATCTTGGTAAGAAAGCCCTCGTTTTGATTTGGGTATTCGGAAAAGAGGTAATCGGCTACAATAGCATCGAGTATTGCATCACCAAGGTATTCAAGCCGCTCGTTATTAATACGCTTACCTCTTGGTAAAACAATAGGTGCTGACTTATGAACTATAGCCAGTTTATAAATTGCAATATTATTTGGAGTAATCCCAAAGATACTTTTAAGATGCTTATAGAAAACCTTATCCTCTAAAGGAAGTCTAGAAAATTTAATCCGCCAAAAGAGATCGATAAGCACTTAATCTATTAGGAGAATTTTTTGAGAATAACTGATGAGTTATGTCCACCGAATCCAAAAGTATTACTTAAAGCAGCCTTAACTTCACGTTTTTGTGCTTTGTTAAAGGTGAAGTTCAACCTATTGTCAATTTCAGGATCAGGATTCTTGAAGTTGATAGTAGGAGGAATAATCCCTTTCGTAATAGCAAAAATACATACAATGGATTCAACAGCACCTGCAGCACCAAGCAAATGGCCTGTCATTGATTTAGTTGCACTTATATTTAGTTTATAAGCGCTTTCGCCAAATACAGATAGAATAGCTTTTGATTCAGCAATATCTCCAAGTGGAGTAGAAGTACCGTGTACATTGATATAATCAATATCTGCTGGTTTTAAACCAGCATCTTCTAATGCGCGTCGCATTACATTGCTAGCGCCAAGTCCTTGGGGATGAGGAGCTGTTAAATGGTAAGCATCAGCTGTCATACCACCGCCTACTATCTCACAGTAGATTTTAGCTCCACGAGCCTTAGCATGCTCTAGTTCCTCAAGGATTAAACCGCCACCACCTTCACCAATAACGAAACCATCGCGGGTTGCATCGAATGGACGAGAAGCGGTTTTGTACTCATCGTTATTGGTTGAAAGGGCCTGCATTGAGTTGAACCCTCCAATACCAATTTCTGTTGCAGAAGCTTCTGATCCACCTGCAATCATAACGTTTGCTTTTCCTAAGCGTATTAGGTTAAAAGCATCGATTAGCGCATTGGTTGATGAAGCGCAAGCAGAAACGGTTGAGTAGTTTGGACCACGGAAACCATATTTCATCGAAATATGCCCCGCGCCAATGTCGGCAATCATTTTAGGAATAAAGAAAGGACTAAATCGAGGAGTTCCATCTCCTGCGAAGTAGCCTTTCAATTCTTCCGTAATCGTTTGTAATCCACCAATTCCAGATGCCCAAATTACTCCTGCATAATCCTGATCAATAGCCTGAGGGTCAATCCCTGAGTCCTTCATGGCTTCAGAAGCAGCTACTAGGGCAAATTGAGCGTAAGGGTCAAGTTTTCTTGCTTCCTTACGATCAAAATAATTTCCTGGATCGAAGTTTTTTACCTGACAGGCGAACTTTGTTTTGTGTTTTGAAGCATCGAAACTTGTGATAAGTTCAGATCCGCTTACCCCTTGCTCAAGGTTGTTCCAAAATTCCTGGATATTATTTCCTATTGGATTTATTGTTCCAAGTCCTGTAACAACTACGCGCTTTAATTCCATATGCTTTTAAAATAAGTTAAATGCCTGTTTTGGTTAATAATTTACTTGTTGTGGGTTTCGATGTACTTGATTGCGTCACCTACAGTGCCTATCTTTTCAGCCTCATCGTCAGGAATTGAAAGGTTGAATTCTTTCTCGAATTCCATGATTAGCTCAACGGTATCAAGTGAATCAGCACCCAAATCGTTAGTGAAGCTAGCTTCTGGGGTTACTTCATTTTCATCAACGCCAAGCTTATCAACGATAATCGCTTTAACTCTGGTTGCAATATCCGACATAGTTTTTAAAATTTGGTTAATAATACTTTTAAAAATTTCTTGCAAAGAAAAGAACATTTAACCAAACTAAAAAGTTAAAAGTCATTTTCTGGGGCAAAAGTAATTTTTTTGTTTCTATTTTTGATGCCGTAAAACACTTTTTTTTACGATCGACCCTTTAATAGTTTTGTAAATATA
>Ga0116171_10003942_pt1 | contig 13549 bp, 8 predicted proteins | sample AD_JPNHW2_MetaG_FD_89798 | JGI IMG/M metagenome (GOLD analysis project Ga0116171, IMG submission 89798) | Active sludge microbial communities of municipal wastewater-treating anaerobic digesters from Japan - AD_JPNHW2_MetaG | ecosystem: Engineered > Bioreactor > Anaerobic > Digestate | place...
ACCCCCCACAGTTCATTCACCTACCAGGCGCTGACGTTTGCGCGCGAAAGGGCCATTGCCAGCCGTACGGGTGAAATCCAGATCCCGGCTGATCTTGCCGATCCCGAGCGCGTGCGACGCGGGGCCGGCAACTATGCGGCAATGTGCGTCAATTGCCACCTGTCTCCGGAAGCGCCGGATTCGGAGATTGGCAAGGGGTTGTATCCGACTCCCCCCAATCTTTCCGAAAAACCGGCGGCGCCATCGTCACGTGACGCTGCCCGCGATTTCTGGATCATTAAGCACGGCATCAAGGCTTCCGGTATGCCGGCCTGGTCGAAGGGCGGCATGGAGGATGAGGCCATTTGGGACCTGACGGCCTTCCTGCAAAAGATGCCTTTGCTGTCGGCGACCGCCTACGAGCAACTGGTGGCAGCCAGTGACGGTCATTCCCATGGCGGACTGGAAGGCCACGAAGAGGCACCAGCAGCCCCGGTCGAGGAAAAGCCGGTGGCCAAGGGCAAAAATGCGCACAGCCATGACCACGGAGCGCACAAACATTAACCCCATAAAGATTACAAAAATGTAATCCGACGGACAGCAAATTGTTGGCGTCGGCTATCCATACTGACGCCACTCGACTGACACAGGAGAATTGAATGGACGCCTCCCACCCCGTGAGCGCTGAACACGAGTTATCCACCGCGCCGGTCACCTTCGGTATAGAAGAACCTGCGGCGCCCGGCGCCGTGGATAACTCTGCGAAGGTGGGTGGTTGAAGGGTAGGACCCTCACGGGCCGACGGCATCGAAGTGCCCAAGGTGGAAGATATGAAGATCTTCACAGGCAAACCGGAGGGTCCGAAATGAATGGTAGCAAAAACGTAGTCGGCATTGATATCGCAAAACGAGTGTTCCAGTTGCACTCGATCGACATGGAGACCGGAGAAATCGTGAGTCTGCAGCTCAAGCGTGAGAAGTTCCTCGAACACTTCGCCAACCGGCAGACGTGCCTGATTGGCATGGAAGCCTGCGGCGGCGCGCAACACTGGGCGAGGAAATTCAGGGCGATGGGTCACCAGGTCAAACTGCTGCCAGGCAAGGCCGTGAAAGGCTTCGTCACTGGCAACAAGAACGACCGGCACGATGCCCGGGCGATCTGGACGGCAGTCCAGCAGCCGCACGTCAAGGCAGTGGCGATCAAGACCGAGGAACAGCAGGCGATGCTGGCGCTGCACCGGATGCGCAGTCAGTTGGTCAAGTTCCGTACTGCCCAGATTAACGGCCTGCGGGGCCTTCTGACCGAATACGGCGAAGTCATGCCGCAAGGCAAGGCAGGCGTCAGAAAGGGTATCACCGACGCGCTGGCCAGAATGGCTGACCGACTGCCGGCGATGGTCATCGACACACTTCGTGAGCAATGGGCGCGCATTAGCAAGATGGATGAGGAAATTGCCACCATCGAACAGCGCATCAAGCTGTGGCTCAAGAACAACGAAGCCTGCAAGCGCATCGCCGAGATTCCAGGCGTCGGGCCTCTCACCGCTACCGCAGCGGTGGCCATCATGGGCGATGCCAAGACATTCAAGTCGGGACGGGAGTTCGCTGCCTTTGCTGGCCTGGTACCGCGACAAACAGGAACAGGCGGGCGGATCAAGCTGCTCGGGATCAGTAAGCGCGGCGACACCTACCTGCGAACGTTGCTGATCCACGGAGCCCGAGCCGTCCTCACAACAGCAAAGGAACCCGGACCTTGGGCAAGTGAATTACGCCAGCGCCGGCCACTCAATGTAGCGATCGTGGCTCTGGCTAACAAGATGGCGCGGACGATCTGGGCGATGCTCGCCCATGAGCGGACGTACCAAAGGGAGTTTGTGAGTCAGCCCGTATAGGGCTGGCGCACAACGTGTATCAACCACATCAACCACTTTGATGAAAGGAGTGGCCGCCGTAAAGGTTGCGCAAGGTCGATAAAAGTGTGATGGCAAACAGGTCAGACCGTGACCCGCCAAACCTGTATGGTGATCGGGACTTCGAGTCCTTCAGGAGAATGAGGCGCGGGTCAGCGGATTCCATCAGGGCCAGCGGGTCTATTCCTGCACAACAGGCCGGATATAGAACTGCAGCCTATCTGTCCCAACACATGAAAATCGTCCTTGGCAAACGGGAGGCGTCCATATAGATCACCATGCACATCTGGGTCGATGCCGATGCCTGCCCCGGCGTCATCAAGGAAATTATCTATCGTGCCGCCGAGCGGCGTCAGATCCCGACGACGCTGGTCGCCAACCAGATGCTGCGCACGCCGCCATCGAAGTTCATCCGCGCCATTCAGGTCGCGCATGGCTTTGACGTTGCTGATGCCCACATCGTCGATCAGGTGACCGCAGGCGATCTTGTCGTCACCGCCGACATCCCGCTCGCCGCACTGGTCATCGAAAAAGGCGCCCACGCACTCAACCCGCGTGGCGAGATGTACACCACCGCCACCATCCGCGAACGGCTGACCATGCGCAATTTCATGGAAGAACTGCGCAGCGCCGGCATCGAGACCGGTGGCCCGAACGCCTTCAGCCAGAGCGACCGGCAGGCCTTCGCCAACCAGCTCGACCGCTTCCTCGCCAAAATTCCGTTCGCCTGAGTGGCGCACCGGGCGTAAACTGTCGCCCCTCGCGCCGCCAATGGGCTGCGCCCCGCCTCAGCACAAGGAACCCCTATGTCCAGCATCCCCGCCTGCCCACAATGCACACTTGAAAACACCTACCCGGACGGCGACAACTACGTCTGCGCCGACTGCGGTTTTGAATGGCCCCAAGCGACATCGGAAGCAACTGACGACGACGGCGAGCGCATCGTCAAGGATGCCAGCGGCAACGTGCTGCAGAGTGGCGACAGCGTCACGCTGATCAAGGATCTCAAGGTCAAGGGCAGCTCGATCACCCTCAAGCAAGGCACCAAGATCAAAGGCATCCGCATCGTCGACGGTGACCATGAAGTCGACTGCAAGACCGACGCCGGCCAGATGCTGCTCAAGGCCTGCTACCTGCGCAAGGCCTGACCTTTTATCGCCTGCTAAAAGCCGCTTTCGCGAATCAGCAAGGCCGCCAGATCGCGCAGCCAGCCCAGCAGCAGGCTGTGCCGCGCGCCCTCTATGACCACGACACCCCGAGCCTCACGCGCCGGGGTCAATGGCGCGTCCAAGGCGAGCCGGACACGATAGAGCGCCTTGACCGGCTGCGAGGTCTTTTCGTTGGCCTGAGTGAGAATCGGACCACCGTAACGGCTATCAAGCATCGGATGGGCCAGCCGCAGCGTTCGGGTCGTATCGATTTCCACGACGCGGGCAGCTTGCCCCAGCACTTCACCATGAATCAGGAAACGGGCATCGGCGCCGGCTTGCAGGCGATCGACATCCGCTTCCTCGACGTAGGCATCGACCACCCAGCGCTGTGGATCAATGACGATGCCCACCAGATCCCGCACCCCCAGCCATATCCCGGGCCGCAAACCGGGATCGACATCCTGCCAGATGCCATCGAATTCGGCCACGACCCGCAATCGCGCCTGCTCGTCCTGAGTTGAGCGTTGCTCGGCGATCTGTTCGCCCAGCCGCGCACCCGTCGCCTGGCGCTCGGCCAATGTGGTTTCATCGGCAACCTGGCCGGTCAGGCGCTGGTTCAAGGCTTGAATGCTGGTCGCGGCCCTGCGCTCGCGATGGGCCAGTTCCGGTATGGCGAACCGGGCCAAGGTGTCGCCCTTGGCGACCGGGCCCGATGGCCGCAAATCCGCGACCGATGCGGCCATCGGCGCAAACACCAGTTGCCGGGATTCGGCCATCGCCCAGGCCGGCGCCTTGATATCAAAGGACCACGGAAACGCCAGCAGAAACAGTAACACCAGCAGGATCAGGCCCAGTCTTCGCCGGTGACCGGTCGTGACTGCCGGCCACAGGTCTCGCCAGTCCTTGAGCTCGCGCCAGACGGGCATGACGATAAACCACGCTATTTCCACCGCGAAAAGGAAAATGCCGAGTGCCTTGAAAAAGAGCAGATACACCGCGACGGCAATCCCCAGAAACAGCGTGAAACGATACAGCCAGGTGAAGAGCGCGAAGGCGATCAGGGCGCGGCGTGCGGTCAGGCTCAGGTTTTCGGAATCCGGCGCCGTCACCCCGAACAGTGTTTTGCGTAACCACGCTCTCGCCAGCACCCCGGCACGCTCGTGCAGATTGGGGAAATCCAGCAGGTCAGTGAGGATGAAATAGCCATCAAAGCGCATGAATGGACTGGTGTTGAGCGCCAGCGTCAGCAGCCAGCCGGTGGTCGCCAGATAGAGCATTGCCTGTCGGAAAATCCCGTCGGGAGCCAGCGCCCAGGCCAGGGTGGCCAGGCCGGCCAGCGCCAGTTCAACGACAATACCGGCCGATGAAACCGCCAGCCGTTGGCGACTCGACCTCAGCCGCCAGCTCTCGGAGGTATCGGTATAGAGCATGGGCCAGAGGACGACCAGCGCCACCCCCATATGCGCAACCCGAACGCCGTGGCGCGTCGCCATCAGCGCGTGGCCGAGTTCATGGCAAAGCTTGGAGATCATCAAGGCCAGCGCGAACGCCGCCATGCCGGCGGGTGTGAAACTGTCGCTCAGCGCGTGGGTGAATTCATCCCACTGGCGTGCCACCAGAAATAGCCCGAGCAGACTTCCAGCGAGGATGAGGAACAGGGCCGGCAGCGAGAGCAGCGGTCTGACCCAGGGCAGGCAGCGGGATAGAACACGATCAGGCTTGACCAGCGGCACGCGAATGAAAAGGTAATGGTGCAGCCACCATTGCCAGTTCTTCCAGCTCAGCTGCCGGGCGTCGCGGGCGAACCCCTGAAGCGAGGCCTCCCCGGGTCGTAGCAAGTGGTGCCGCTGGAGAAAGTCCACAAAACTCGTGACCATCTCTGCATCCGCTGCGAGCGGCGTCGAGCGCGAAATATCCTCGGCGATCGCTGCGGGCGCACCAGGCAGGCGCAGCAGGCATTCGAATTCAAACCAGCCGATGCGGTAAAAACGGTTGCTCAGCGGATCCTGAATCGACCAGGCCGGGGAGCCATCCCCCTCGGGTGCAGCCTCATGCAAGCGCAAATCTTCACGCAGCGGCATCGGCAAGGCGGCAGCGCTCACCAGCCGGTCCACTCACGCAAACTGGCCATCGGCCGGCGGAGAACGTAGTAGCCAAACACCACCCAGCCACCGTAGAGTTTGGCGGTACCGCGGAGCCCGATGCGGGCATGGGGCGACGCTTCTTCCAGTTGCGCCCGCAAACGGTAGCTCGCCACACCATTGATCGGCGACACCACGGCCTGGTAGCTGGTTTCCACCAGACGTGCATCAAGCGGGCTCAGCGGCTTCACCGACAAAAACATCCTGACCGGCGCGCCGATATCGAGGTTGATGGCATCCGCGACCGGCAGATGCACCAGGATGCCGGGCGTCGCCGGGTCAGCGAGCAGCATGATGCGTTCGCCGACTGCAACCGGGCGGCCCAGCCAGTCATCCGGATCGCCAAAGACCGCGACGCCGTCGGCAGCGGCATGGATGTCGATACGTGCCAGCTGTGCCTGAATCGCCGCCAACTCGGCCCGGCGCTCATAGGCCCGCCCGGTCAACGCCGCGAGTTCGCCCTTGCTTTGCGGGGCATCGAATGATTTCTGGGTCATGGCCGCCAGTTCGGCATCGGCCACGGCCATCGATTTCTGTGCTACTTCAAGACGATTGCGGAGTGTCGTGTCATCCAGCGAGAACAATCGCTCCCCTGCCTTGACCGGCTGATTGGGCCGCACATGAATCTGCTTGACGACACCATCCAGCGGCGAAGCCACCACCGAGGCCGACATCGCGACGATCTCGGCCGGCGCCAGGGCTGACTGCCGCACCGGAAACAGCACGATGACCAGCAGGGCAATCAGCAGCCAGCGGCGACGGCGGTCGATCAGCGCCCTCAGTTTTTCCCGCCAGGGTGGCTGCCGCTCGCCCGCCAGCATCTCCCAGCAATAGGCCCAGGTCGGTTGCAGTCTGGCCAATGTTTCGCGCTGCACCGGCGACGGTGGCGCATCCATCAGAAACACCACGCGCCCGAGAAGTTCGCCGTCACGACGACGCAACGGCAAGGCCAGGATGCCCGCCGGCCACCACTCCAGCCAGCCTTCAACCACCATTTCCGGCCAGGCGGCATGGTCGGCAGGCAATGTCAGCCAGGCGGGCTGCTCGGGAAGCTGTTTAATTAGCTCCGGCCAGGCGCGGTTCAGCCACAGCAGATACGGGCTGTCCTCGGTCGGCCGTACCAGCCCGGAGACGCAGATCAGCGACTCTTTACTGCCTGCGGCATCGAATACCAGCGCCTGCCGGAATCCGAGCAGTGGATAGGCATCATTGGCCAGCGAAAACGCCAGTTCGGCCAGCGTCGTCGCCGCCATGGCACGAGCCGCCAGTCGATCCAGCAGCTCGCCCGGCAGGGTCGATTCAGGAGAGTTCATCCTGAAACTATCGCGTTACTGAGGAAATCGCGCAATCCCCGTCATGCCGGCCAGGAGCTCCGGAGGGCGGCCATCGATACGGGCCTCAAGTTCGACGGTCTGCGCCACGGCATCGACCCGGGCATTGATCGCCGTGACCTTGGCAGGATAGGTCTTGCCGGTTTCATCGATATCGACGTCGAAACGCTGCCCGACCTTGAGCGAACGCAAAAGTCGTGAAGGCACGTTGAGGCGCAATTTCAGCGGGCCGTCGCTGACCAGTTCGACCAGCGGCGCCCCGACGGCAACGCCCTGATGCGGTTTGACATGAATGCGCACCACGCGACCGGAAAACGGGGCAACGACACTGCATTGCGCCGCCTGGGCCTGATTGACGCCAATCGCTGCCCGCGCCCGCTCGGCAGCGGCATTGGCCAGCGATACCTCGACATCGCCCGCTGCGTCGAGCTTGCGCAGGCGCTGCTTTGTTTCGAGGGTTTCTCTCGCCGAGTCGTACTCGGCCTGAGCCATCCGGACCTTGGCACTGGCTTCGCCACAATCGAAACCGACAATCACCCGCCCCTTGCTGACCGGGCCACCCAGCTGCGCGTTCAGTGTTGCGATCCGGCCCACCATCTGCGACACCAGCGTCGTCTCCAGCTCCGGACTGAGCAGGACACGAATCGCATTGGGGTCGGTGGCAGGCGTCGGCGCGACCTGAGCATGGGCCGAAGCAGCCAGAATCATCAGCAGACCGACGCTGACAAAATACCGTTGCATCATCATTTTCGCCATTATTTGGCGTTCACCGCAGCAGAGCCCGGATCGACTCTCAGTTGTGGCACCTGTGCCCGTGACAGCATGCGCTCACCGTAGACCGACAGGGTGTTTTCCATCGTTTTCGCCAAAGTCTGCACATCGTCACGCTCGATCGCGCCGGGCAGGATATCGAGGCCAACGGAGTTGTAGAGACGGCCCCAGGCCGCCTGGGCATTGGAATACGAGGCGTATCGCTGGTACTCGGCAAGCAGGGCCCGCGCTTCGGCACGAATGACTTCCAGTTCCGAATCAAACTGGGTCTTGGCCGCCGCCTGGGCGAAGGTCAGCAGGCGCTGATCGACGCGCAGGCTTTCCTCGGCAAAACCCAGCTCCGCCTTGGCCAGACTGTAGCGCTGCTGACCGATGCGAACCTGGGTCAGCACCGCCATCGACAGCGCGACGCGACGCATGTCATCGGTCTTGTTCTGGTTTTCCTGTGCCCGCTCAAGCGCTGGCCATTGCGTCAGCTTGAGGATGTTCCACGACAACCGTGCCCCGAGATCGACCCAGGTACTGTTGTAGTTGTAGCGATTGGAGTCGTATTGCGGACCGACATCCAGACTGATGTTCGGGAGCAGCAGCAGCTTTGCCGCACGGATATCATTTTCCGTAACACGCTTGCGGTACCACTCCTCCATGATCTCGGGCCGCAACTCCAGCGCCATCAGCTCAAGTTCTTCAAGATTCTCGGGTATCGGCGGCAGCGCCGGATCGCTCCCCTCGGCCAGTTCGAAACGGGTACCGGGCGGCACCGACATCAGGGCGGTCAACTCGGACTTCGCCAACTCCAGATCCTGACGGCGCAGTGTCAAAAGATTGACGGCATCAAGTAGCGCCCGTTGATAGGCCAGGACCTGCGGCAAAGGCATCAGCCCTTCTTTCTCAACCTGTTTAGCCTGTTTCAGAGCCGTATTGACCCGGGCAATCAGTGCATCAACACGGCCAACAAGTCTTTGCGCGCCAAGCGCACGCCAGTAGCTGTTGCGCACGTCCTGCATGACGTTTTGCGCCACCTTGCGCCGTCGTTCTTCCGCCATCAACACCTGATCCGCCTTTTGCTGAGCGCGTAAATAGGAGACACCAAAGTCCAGTGCGTTCCACGAAAACGTCAGATTGGCCAGGGTCCGGTCGCGTTCCTGCGACGTCGATGGGCGCAGAGTTTCGACACCGTCCTCAATGCCAATCGAGCGCCCGCCGGAATCGTTGCTGCGCGACACGTAGCCAGCCCCGGCAACCAGACGCGGCAGCATTTCAAAGCTGGCGACGTCGTGCAGGCTGCGCGTCAACGCGTTTTCCATAAGCTTCAGGCGGTAATCGAGGTTGTACTTCAAGGCTCGTGCCGTCGCTTCATAAAACGTCACCGGCTTGCTGATCAGCTCCTGTGCGCTGTACATGATCGAGCGGTCATCGCTGACCCGTTTCTGGATTTCATCCTGAGTATAGGGAACCGGCTGGAGCGCGCCACAACCGGCGAGCAGGAGGGGAATGACGCTCAGAAAAAGGCCCTTGCCCATCGGACGCGAACGGGTGGAATTCATGGAGTGCTGGTTGTTTTTAGTCATATTGATCTCAAATCAAACGCGGTTTTTCTGAACGACCCGGCTACGATCCGCGGCTACCAATGGCCGATTGGATTGACGCAGCTGCTCGCTGAATGACGGGGATGCGCGAGGTGTCAGGCCAGAACTTTCCGCAAGCTTAGCGCTGGAGGGGAACTCGGCGAAGGACCTCACCGGTTGGCCTGCAACCGTCACGAACCTGTCGTCGGACGCCGGATTATCCAGGACCGCCAGCATCCTCTGGTCCGGCTGGGCCAGGTCAGGGGTCGGGATACGCCAATCACTGCTCAGGTTGATTCGCGACAGGCGGCCATCAACCACGTCATCGAGGAAGGCGCTTTCACGTTGTGCATTACGAACGGCATGCTGAACAAACAAGGCTGGGTCGAAACCGAGCCCGACACCGATCGACGTACTGCGCATTTCCGGCAGGCGCATAGCCTCGGGGTCACTGAAGGAAAGCGGATCTGTCTGCTGGCGCTCAAGCTGCGCTGCCTGAACCACGCCATTGACGAAAACCGCCGGATGGAAAGGAATCGGCAAGCGCCTGACGCCATTGAACGTGTCACCATCAAAAAACACACTGGGCTCGAGCGCCTGATCGATACTCAGCGGCGACACAACGATAGGTAAAGGTCGTGGCGGATCGACAACGAACACTTCACCGGCGGGCGTCACATCCACCCGGATCGTCGCCGTCGAAGTACCTCCCTTGCCATCGGAAATGGTGTACTGGAAGCTGACCAGCCCCTGAACCCCGGGGTTGGGCGTAAAGGTCAGGCTGCCGTCGGCATTGAGCCGGACAACGCCCCCCGTGACAGGCACCGTCGCACCGACTGTAACTACCTGCCCGCCTATGGCCGAAACTGTCAATGCGTCGCCATCGGGATCACTGTCGTTAACCAGCGGCCGCAACGTGACGGCACCACCATCCGGCGAGCGCCCAGTATCGTCCGTCGCCACCGGCGGATCATTGACCGCCACGACATTGATACTGACGGTTGCCGTCGCCGTCCCGCCCTGACCGTCGCTGATGGTGTAACTGATCGTCGCCGGACCGTTGAAATTGGCATTAGGCACAAAGTTTAGCGTGCCGTCCGGATTGATCGTCACCGTCCCCTGGGCGCTGCTCGCTGCCGTCACCGTCAGCGGATCCCCATCCAAATCGCTGTCATTGCCAAGGACGTTGATGTTGTTCAACGCGGTGTCTTCGTTGGTCACCAGCACGCCATCGTTAACCGCGACCGGCGGATCGTTGCGACCGGTGATCGTGATGGTAAGTGTGCTGGTGGCGTAGCCGCCCTGACCATCGGAAATCGTGTAGGTGAAGGTTTCGTTGATGGCCTCGCCAGCCTTGAGGGCCAGCACGGCCGGGTTGGCATTGTCCAGAGAGTAGCGATGGCTGCCATCCCCGGCCACCTGCAGGCTGCCGAAGCTGCCGGGCAGTCCTGCTCCCAGGGTTGCCCCGCTACCGACCGAGCCCAGTACCCCGGACGCATTTGCAAAGCCGGTTACCTGAATCGGGTCACCATCGACATCCCGGTCCTGCGTCCCGCCTCCCGGTGTCAGATCACCTGTAACCGAGCCTGTGCCTGCTGAAATCGTGGCAACATCCGGGACGGCAATGGGGGCATCATTGGTGCCGATGATGGTAATCGTCAGCGTGGTGAACCGGGTCACCCCCTGATCGTCCGTCACTGCATATGTGAAGGTATCCGTTACTGTCGCGCCAGCGGCCAGCGCCTGCACCGCCGGATTGGCATTGTCGAGCTGGTAGCTGTAGCCACCGTTGGCGTTCAGGGTCAAGGTACCGAAGCTGCCTGGCACGCCACTGGCCACCTGACCGACCGGCGCGCTGCCTGCCGAGCCGCTGCTCACACCGGTAATCGTCAGTACGGCACCATTGTCCGGATCGCGGTCGTTGAGCAGCACCGAACCGGTGACCGGCGATGGGGAATCCTCGACAATGGTGTTGGTATCCGGCTGCACCAGTGGGGCATCATTGGTACCCGTAATGACGATGGTCAGCGTCGCATCGACAAACTGGCCCCGACCATCGTTTACCGTGTAGATGAAGACATCGCTGATCGTCTCGCCGGATTTCAGGGCTTGTACCGCCGGCAGCGTATTGTCGAGCGCGTAGGTATAGCTGCCATCGGCATTGATGGTCAGCGAACCGAAATCGCCGCCGTAGCCGGCACCGATGGCGCCCGCCGGAATGGCCGGATCGGCACGGCGGATGTCACTGACCGTCAGCGGATCGCCATCCGGATCGGCATCTACCGAGGCGGCAACGGTCGAACTGGCACCGCTGCCCGTCACACGCAGGCCGGAAATGACATTGCCGCTGGCGCTGACCTGATCTTCGGCAATCGCATTGCTGTCATTGTGCGCCGCTGGCGCATCGTTGGTCCCGTGAATGGTGAAGGTCACAGTGGCGGTGCTTGTACCGCCTAAACCGTCACTGATGGTGTACGTAAAGGTATCGGTACGGGAATCGCCGGTGAGCAAGCTCAGAACGACCGGATTGGTCTGATCGACATCGTAGGTAAAGCTGCCATCCGCATTCAGCTGCAGGGTGCCAAAGGTTCCGCTGGTATTGCCACCGACGGTTCCGACCCCGCTTCCGCTAACCGCGGTCACGGCCAGGGTCGCTCCGGCATCGGGATCGCTGTCGTTGACCATCAGATTGCCGCTGATCGGTGTTCCTCCCGGGAAGCCGGCGGTATCGACGGTGTCAAACTGGTCGTTGACCGCAACCGGTGGATCGTTCGCCCCGACGACTTCGATCGTCAATGTCGCCGTCGCGGTACCGCCTTTGCCATCGCTGATGGTGTAGGTGAAGACCTCGTTGAGTGTTTCCCCCGGGCGCAGCGCCTGAACCACCGGATCGGCGGTGTTCATGGCATAGCTGTAGCTGCCATCCGGGTTCAGCGTCAGGCTCCCAAAGCTGCCGGCGAGTGGTGTCCCCGGTGCCGCCGATACGCCGCCTGGATTGACAACGCCGCTGACCAGCAAGGTATCGCCGGTATCTGGATCGCTGTCAGCACTGCCGGGGTTGGCTGTCGTCACGCCTCCGCCGGTTGTCTTGCTGCCGGTGAGAACGTTGCCGCTGGCGCTGCCCTGATCTTCGGTCAGCGTGTTGGTATCGGCACGGGCAACCGGCACATCGTTGGCGCCGCTCAGCGTAATGGTGATCGTCGCAGTGTCTGTGCCGCCGTGGCCGTCGCTGATGGTATAGGTAAAGGTATCCGTCGCGGTCTGTCCGGCCCCCAGCGCTTTGGCGGTGGTGCTATTCGGCGTGTAGGTGTAACTGCCGTCCACTTCCACCTGGATGCTGCCATACGTGCCCACAACGCTGGCACCGACATTGCCCCCCGCGCCATTGACGGCACTCACCGTCAGGGTATCGCTGCTATCCGGATCACGATCATTGCTCAACGCCCGCCCGGACACCGCCGGCCCGTTGGCAGGGACCGAAGCGGCATCGTCAATCGCATCAGGCGGGTCATTCTGGCCGCGGATGGTAATCACCACATTGGCCGTCGCCGTCCCGCCCTTGCCATCGCTGATTGCGTAGGTAAACCGGTCGCTGAGCGTCTCGCCCGTTGCCAGCGCATTGACGGCTGGATCGCTGTTGTTCAGCGTGTAGGTATAGCTCCCGTCAGGCAACAACTGCAACTGCCCGTAAACTCCGGACACCGCAGCCCCACCGCTGGGCACCGGCGTCAATCCGGCCAGTGGCTGCCCGGCGCCAGTGCCCAGAGCGATCACGGTCAACGGATCACTGTTGAGGTCGGTATCGTTGAGCAATGTCCCGCTGGCGGCATTGGCAGAAATGCTTGCCGTGCCTTCATCGATCAAATTGGCATCGGCGTTCGCCACCGGCGCATTGTTCGCCCCATTGATGGTAATTGTCAGCGTTGCGCTTGCCGTGCCCCCGTGGCCATCGCTGACCGTGTAGGTATAGGTTTCGGTCAGCGTCTGACCGGCGCCCAGGGCCGCGACTGCCGGGTCGGCCGGGTTAACGCTGAAGCTGTAGGTACCGTCGGCATTCACGGTCAGCGTGCCGGTGCTGCGCACCAGCGGCACGCCGACCGCACCACCGGTCAGGCCGGTCACACTGAGCGGGTCTGCATCCACATCGCTGTCATTGCTCAGGACAGTGCCGGTCACCGGCGTCGTGGCCGCCTTGCCCAGACTGTTGCTGTCGTTTTGCGCGACCGGAGGATCATTGACCGGCGTCACATTGACCGTTGTCGTTCCCGCGAGGGAAACCTGCTTGCCGTTGGCCGCGGCATCGGAATTCACATCGCGGACCGTCCATTGGAGGGTGCGCGCGCCATTTCCCGGATTCTCGGAAGTCGAATCGAAAGTGACACTCTTCAGTGCTGCCTGATACTGCGCCAGCGTGGCTGCTCCCGTCAGTGTCAAAACCCCGGTCGCGGCATCGTAGCTGCCCGTAATGCCGGACTGATTGACGAAATTGAGCCGGTCGCCAGCAACAAAACCACCCTGAATACGGACGATGGCCTGATCCATCTGCGTATCGTCGAGATCACTCAATGCCAGCCCCGGTTCCAGGGTGACGGCCGCGCCGTTTTCGGTATAACTGCGGGCACTGCCGGCACCGCTGATGACAGGGGTATCGTTTACCGGCGTCAGCGTGACATTGCGCGTGGTGCTGGTCGTTGCGGCA
>Ga0116171_10003943_pt1 | contig 13545 bp, 10 predicted proteins | sample AD_JPNHW2_MetaG_FD_89798 | JGI IMG/M metagenome (GOLD analysis project Ga0116171, IMG submission 89798) | Active sludge microbial communities of municipal wastewater-treating anaerobic digesters from Japan - AD_JPNHW2_MetaG | ecosystem: Engineered > Bioreactor > Anaerobic > Digestate | place...
GAGGAATCAGCATCGATTTATTACCCCGGATCGGCCCTGGGAGAGGTCGTCAAATGGGCTGTTAGCAAGGTCACCAGATACAATCTCCATAGCGCCCGCTGTGTGATAACAGTGACTGCGGAGCTATCGGAATTTCTGCATGAACTGGGCGTAAAAGATGTGGCAGTCATCGCCAATGGCGTGGATACTGAGGTTCTCAGACCCATGCCCATCGAAATGGCAAAGAAAGCCCTGGGCCTATCGGGCACAGTCTTGGGATATGTGGGTTCTCTTGAGCACTGGGTTGACCTTGAGACTGTGGTCTCGGCCCTGCCAAAGATCGACGCTACCCTGCTGGTCGTCGGACCCGGACTTTTCACCGACTACGCAGATGAGATCAAGAAGCTGGCCGAAGATGTGGGTGTCAGTGAGAGGATAGTCTTTACCGGGGCAGTGAAATATGCGGAACTCTCTCGCTATATTTCAGCTATGGATATTGGCCTCAATCCCTTGAAGATGATGAAGAAAAATGAATATGCGGCAGGCGGAAAGGTCTTCAATTACCTGGCCTGTGCCAGGCCAGTTCTCTCCAGCCGCATGATCTCGCTTGAACGGCTGCTTGGCGATGAAATATACTATTATGATGATGTGGAGAGCTTCGTCATGCAGGCAAAGCGCATACTGAATACTGGATATGACGGAAGAAGATGCCGGACCCTGGCTGAGAAGTATGACTGGAGAAAGATAGCCCACAAATACGAAAAAGTTCTGAAAGGCTCGATTTAGAGAAAGCACAATATAAAGAAAGCTCGATATAAAAGGTGATTTTTATTTGTGGCATTAACGGTTTTACGTGGAAGGACCCGGCCATGATTGAGAAAATGAACCTGGCCCTGAAGCACCGCGGACCGGACGACCAGAGCACGTACATGGATGAATTGGTCACCCTAGGCCACCGGAGGCTCTCAATCATCGACCTCTCCCCAGCAGGAAGGCAGCCCAAGTGCAATGAGGATGAAAGCATCTGGATCGTATTCAACGGAGAGATATATAATTTTCAGGAGATTCGTCCTGTCCTGGAGAAGGCAGGCCATAAATTTTCCTCAAATACTGATACAGAGGTTATAATTCATGCCTATGAAGAATGGGGAGAAGGCTGCGTTGAGAGGTTCAATGGCATGTGGGCCTTTGCCATTTATGATAAAAATAACGAAAAACTGTTCCTCTCCAGAGACAGATTTGGTGTAAAGCCCCTTTACTTTTGCAGGACAGAAAGGGGCCTGATATTCTCCTCTGAGATCAAAGGCATTTTGGAGCACCCGGTTGTACGGGCTGCTCATGACAAGACGGTCTATGATTTTCTGGTTTTAGGCTTTGCAGATCATCAGCCTCAGACGTTTTTCCAGGGAATAGAAAGGCTCATGCCAGGTGAGAATCTGATATACAGCCTTTCCTGCAAACATCTGGAGAGATTCAGGTGGTATGACCTAAACGAGAAGATTGAAAGGATAAAGATATCAGAAGAGAATGCTGCAGAGAGAATACGATGTCTGTTCATTGACAGCGTTCGCTTTCGCATGATCTCAGATGTGCCTGTAGGCTCCTGTTTGAGCGGCGGCATCGATTCATCATCTATTGTCCATGCCATGAGAGAGATCAGCAAGATAAAAGAGATCAAGACATTCTCTATGATCTTTCCCGGCAAAAGATTGGACGAATCATCGTATATAAAAGAGATCGTGGGAGCGACAAATGTCGATGCACATAGCGTCAGTCCAACAAGCGATGACCTTCAAAAAGACCTCATTGATTTGATCCGGACACAAGAGGAGCCTTTTAGCTCCCTGAGCATATACGGCCAATATAAAGTTATGGAGTTGGCCAATAAAAACGGCATGAAGGTGCTCTTGGATGGACAGGGCAGCGACGAGATTTTTGCGGGCTATTTTATATATTATAAATACTATTTTTTTGAGTCTCTGCTTCACCTCCGCCTGAAAGAATCCATGCTGACCGCTGAGAGAATGAAAAATAAGCTGCAGGATATGGTGCTCTTTCCGGCCATGACCATACTAAGCGCCCTTGGGCTCTCTTCTGGATGGATTCGCAACCTGTGGCTCACTAGATTCAAATACCTGAAAGGATTCGAAGATGTCATGCTGGCCAATCCCCTGACAGACAGGGGCTTTGATTTGAACCGGGCACTTCATAGTGACTTGACATGTTATGCCATACCGCAACTTCTGAGATACGAGGACAAGAACTCTATGCGCTGGTCCATAGAGTCCCGAGTGCCTTTTCTCGACTACAGGCTAGTGGAGCTGGCCATGTCGCTTTCCTCCAGCTGCAAGATTCGAAAGGGAACGACGAAGTACATTCTGAGAAGAGCGATGAAGGGACTTGTATTAAAAAGGATACTGGAGAGAACGGACAAGATTGGTTTTGCCACACCGGATGAGTCCTGGATGAGGGTGCCAGAATGTGCCTCTTTTATAGAAAGTTTGATGAAATCAGAAGAATTTCAAGCCAGGAAGTACTGGAAGCCCGAAGAAGCAAATAGAATGCTTCAGGAACACCTGAGCGGCAAGAAAAATCAAGAAGAAGCGCTCTGGAGAATCATAAGCGTCGAGCTGTGGTTGAGATCATTTATCGATGCATGTTGAAAAACAACTTTTTAATAAAATCAATTTCAGCTACTGTAAATCCCTTTAGAAATAACAAGACCGCAAAATAGACCAACACGCCGAAGGCTATTGACAGGACCAATTCCAAGGTACCTTCAGGCCTTATAATAAGCAGCATAAGAGACATAACAATCGATGCTGTTGAGCTCTTGACAATAAAATTCCTGTCAAAAATAATTCTCAGTGATTTATTTGCATAGTAATTGACGGTGGTAAACGCAAAAGCGAATGATGCTAATGTAGCTATGGCACCACCAATTATTCCGGTGTAGTTTATCAATAAAAAACTCAAGGCTAAATTTAGAATTGCTGCGATAATCCAGATTTTGCCGGTGAGGGCCGTTTTCTTTTCCAGAATAAATATCTGCGAAACAATGGCATAAGCTCCCAGAAATAGTGCACCTAATGCCATAAATGGTGTTATCAAATAACCCTGAGCCGCGATTTCCGGCGTAGAAAGCACATTCAATATGGGCCAGGACAACAAAGACAATCCGAAAGCTGCGGGAATGCCCATGGTCAGGAAAGATTTCAGGGCAAATCCCAATATGACTCTCACCTCACCAATCTCGTGCTCATCGTAGTACTTGGAGAGCGCAGCCGGCAATATGAAAGAGAGCGGAGCTATAAACAAATTTATCATGCTGCCCAGGACATACCCCGGTGAAAAGTAGCCCACAAAGGTTGTCCCCATCAAGAGCCCAATTACATAACGGTTGCTAGATGTTACAATCCAACTGGAAAGGTTGCCGGGAATGGTGGGCATGCCAAAGGCCATGTACTCTTTTATGTTCTCAAATTTAGGAATTGATACCCCCAAATCATATACAATTAACGATATCATAGCCAAAAATATAATAGTATTGCCAAGCATCAATCCCGTTAGAGCTCCCATGATTCCCTTTCCAGAAAGCACAAAATGAATTACTAGGAGCAGGCTTAAGAATACCTTGAAAAAATTAAATGCTGAGTACTTCTTGATTTGCTGAATGCCTCTGAAATAGCCGAATGGTATGCCGATCAGGCATTCCAGTAAGACCAATATGGAGAGATACTGCACAACTATCAGGCGTCCATTGAATAGAGCTGATGCAATCGGCTCTGCAAACGAGTATATTGCAGCAGATGCCATCATACCCCCAAAAACGATTACCGCAGCCATCGAATAAAATATCTCTCTGATATTTTCTCTTCCTTTTGAGGAAGGCAGAAACCTCGCCATGGAATAAGGCAATCCTAAAAGAACCACCGCAGGAATAAGTCCTAATGTCACTGAGATTTGCACCCATATCCCATACTCAGAAGCAGGCAGATTCTTGGTGAGAAGGGGCAGCATGATCAGCGAGTTTGCCTCAACGAGAAAATTGGTGATTGCTACAAGGCCAATTCTCTTTGCCAGAAGTTGACGCTGGCTCATAAGATCACCGTCGTGAATAGAAGTAGATTGATGATTCTGCATAAACCTTTTGGTGGCAAAAAGCGTAATACAGGAGTCGCTGATTTAAAGTAGGCAGGTATTTATAGACCAGTACATCAAACATGCGTTTCCAGGTCGTATATACAAGGAATCAAGATCCATGAAAATTGTCGCAATAATTCCAGCGCGAGGCGGAAGCAAGGGAGTGGCAAAAAAGAATATTCGGCTACTGGCTGGAAGGCCGCTTATTCATTATACAATAAATGCAGCTCAACATTCGAAATATATCACTGATATTATCGTATCGACAGATGATGAAGAAATAGCCGCAGTAGCGTTAGCCGAAAATGCCACTGTCCTAAAGCGACCTTCAGAATTATCAGGTGATGAAGCTCCCACGATCGATGCAGTCCATCATGCTATTAAGAGATGTAAGATCGAGGGAATAGAAACTGGAATCGTCATTTTGCTTCAGCCAACATCACCATTTCGAACAACATATGATATCGATGCAGCTATTGAGCTCTTTTTAAGGGACGAATGTGACACGGTCATTAGCGTAGTTGAGACAACACATCCACCTTATTGGAACATGATCGTAAAAGGATTATATTTATATCCTCTATTTGATCAAGGATATCTCAAAATGAGAAGGCAGGATTTGCCGAAAACATATCTTCCGAATGGCGCTATTTATATAGCATCAGTAGAAACGCTGGGACGGATCGACTCCTTTTATGCCACGAAAACAAAACCTTATATCATGCCGATCGAAAGGAGCTTTGATATAGATAGCGAATTTGATTTATCATTTGCAGATGCTTTAATGAACCGAGGTGATGATCGCGATTAAATCAATACAAGTTGCAGAAAAATTTATAGGGGAAATGCATCCTTGTTTTATCATTGCCGAGGCAGGGGTGAACCACAACGGCAATGCAGATCTCGCCATGCAGCTCATTGACGCAGCAGCTAATGCGGGTGCAGACGCAGTAAAATTTCAGACATTCCACGCAGATAGCGTTGTTTCCTGCACTGCTGAAAAGGCCGAATATCAAAGATCAACGACGCCATCGAATGAATCCCAATATGATATGATAAAGAGACTGGAACTCTCAGATGACGCGTTTTGGGATTTGTCCGAATACGCTGATCGCAAGGGGATCATCTTTTTATCCACCCCGTTTGATGAGGAGAGCGTCGATCTCCTTGATCGAATCGGTGTGCCAGCGTACAAAGTACCATCAGGCGAAATAAATGACTTCCATCTTCTGAAAAAGATTGCAAAAAAGAAGAAACCGATTATTCAATCTACCGGCATGGCGACACTGGGAGAAGTTGATGACGCATTTAGCTTTCTAAGATTGCATGGAGCTGAAGAGATTGCCCTTCTTCACTGCACAACGAACTATCCCGCAGCCGTAAGCACAGCAAACCTGCGTGCAATGGACACACTACGATGCGCTTTCCAGGTGCCAGTAGGTTATTCAGACCATACCGAAGGGATCACAATTCCCATTGCAGCGGTTTCTATGGGTGCGCAGATCATTGAGAAACACTTCACTCTAGATAGGAGGCTGCCTGGACCAGATCACCAGGCATCGCTTGAGCCACAAGAGTTACATGCGATGGTTAAGGCGATCAGGGATGTCGAATGCGCTTTTGGAAATGGAATCAAGCGTCCGAATAAAGAGGAGGAAATGATAAAAACAGCAGCAAAGAGGAGCATAGTCGCAAAGGTGGACATCCATCCAGGAGAAAGACTGACAAGAAGCATGCTCTCAATCAAAAGGCCAGGAACTGGAATAGAACCAAGATATTTTGAATTGCTCATGCATGTGAGGGCAAAGACGGAGATTCCCAAAGATCAGGTAATTACCTGGGACATGATTGAATGATTCGAAAAATTATCTATATCAGTGGAACACGAGCAGATTATGGCCTCATTCGATCAGTATTACGAAAAATTGACAATCATCCGAATTTATCCCTTGACGTCATTATCACCGGCATGCATCTAATGGAGGAATTTGGAAATACAATAAATGAAATATATAAAGATGGATTTCGCTGCCACGTGGTGGATGTTAGATATGAAGATGACACAAAAGCATCTATGGCATCTTTTATTGGGCGGTTTATTCAAAAGCTAACTCCGATGGTCAATACCCTTCAGCCGGATATCATACTCGTTCTTGGGGACAGGGGAGAGATGCTTGCAGGAGCAATTGTGGGGGTTTATTTGAGCATCCCTGTTGCACATATTCACGGAGGTGAGGTTACCTCGACTGTGGATGATTTTTCCAGGAATGCAATAACAAAACTGGCACATATTCACTTCCCTGCAACAGAAGAGAGCAAAGAGCGAATCATCAGAATGGGCGAGGATCCATCTCGAATATTTGTCGTAGGTGCTCCAGGACTCGACCAAATTTTGAAAGAACCATTGTTGTCAAAGGAAGAACTTGAAGAAAAGTATCAACTAGATCTCTCAAAAAACGTTATCCTTGTCGTCCAACATCCAGTAACGCTTGAGGCTGAAAACGCAGTGGAACAGATTCGCGAGACGTTAGAAGCGATTGCATCACTGCAATATCAGACCATAGTCATATATCCCAATGCAGATGCTGGCGGCAGAGCGATGATTGAGATTATAAAAGAATACGTGAAATATCCGTTTATCAAGACGTTTACAAGCATTCAACACAGGGACTATCTCAGCCTTTTAAGAGAGGCGAGCGTTTTAGTTGGCAATTCTAGCAGCGCAATAATAGAAGCACCATCATTTGGATTACCTGTTGTCAATATTGGAACTAGACAGATGGGACGCGAACGGGCCATCAATGTCATTGATGCAGATTACGATAGGAATTCTATTAAAAAATGCATTGAAAAAGCTCTATTGGATACGAAATTCCAAAACAAGGTAAAAGGATGCAAAAACCCATATGGAGAGGGCAATGCATCAGAAAAAATTGTAGATGTTCTCACAAAGATAAATATGGATGAAAATATTTTAACGAAAAATACAACGTCGCGCTTCATTAACTGGACATATCCAGAAATAGCTGATGGAATGCCTACTAGGTATCATTGGATAGTCAAGCACACGGACACATTTGAACTTGGCTACAAAACGGACATTGGAGCTTTTACCTATATAAACGCCCAATATGGTGTTAATATAGAAGATTTCGTTCAAATTGGGTCGCACTGCTCGATATATTCAGTATCAACAATAGATAATAAGCACGGAAAGGTATGCCTGAAGAAAGGCTGCCGGATTGGCTCACACTCAGTTATTATGCCTGGGGTAACCATTGGAGAACGATCGATCATTGGTGCATTCAGCTTCGTCAATGCCGACATACCAGCAGATGTCCTTGCATACGGCATCCCTGCCAAAGTTGAGCGACCGTTAACGGAAGATGAAATGACAAAGATGAAACAATACGAGGGATCAGAATGACTTGGGACATACCCCTCTTCAAGATGTACTGGGATGAAAACGACATCGAAACCGTCAATGCTGTATTGCGCTCAGGAATGAACTGGGCTGTTGGATCGAAGGTGACCCAGTTTGAAACCAATATTGCTGAGTATATCGGAACGAAGTACTGCCTCACGTTTAATTCTGGTACATCAGCGCTTCATGTCGCACTCATTGCGCATGGCATTGGCAAAGGCGATGAAGTGATTGTGCCATCATTTACGTTCATTGCAACTGCAAATGCCTCATTATTTGTCGGGGCAAAGCCGGTATTTGCTGACATCGAAGAGAAGACCCTTGGCATGAGCCCGGAGAGTCTGCTCAAAAGCATCACCCCAAAGACAAAAGCGATCATTCCTGTTCATTACGGGGGCTGCCCCTGTCAGATAAAGGAGATTCGAGAGATTGCCGAGGATCACAATCTAGTCATCATTGAGGATGCTGCAGAGGCATTTGGCGCTTCAGTCGATGGTACGAAGGTAGGGACTTATGGAGACTCAGCTATCCTCAGTTTCTGCCAGAATAAGGTGATCACAACAGGAGAAGGCGGGGCTTTGGTAACAGACTCACGTGATGTCTACGAGATGGGAAAATTGATCCGATCACATGGGCGATTGGAAACGTCTGATTACTTCAACACTCATGAAAGCATGGACTATGTGACACTCGGACACAACTTCAGGCTCTCGAATATCGCAGCTGCCCTTGGGCTTGCTCAATTGCGTAAGGTGGAAGCAATCGTCGATATGCGAAAAGCAATTGCAAATATATACGAATCAGTTCTTCCGGAAAAGGCTCCAGAAGCAGCAACTCTGAGGGTTCCAGATGGGTATACTCATGTGCATCAATTATTCTCAATACGTGTACCCAAAAGGAATGGTTTAATGCAGTTCTTGAAAGAAAAAGGAATCATGAGCAAGATATACTTTGACCCCGTGCATCAAACATACTACTATCGTCACGAACTGGGATATCAGATATCGCTTCCTATGACTGAACAAGTGGCAAATGATATAGTTAGCCTGCCCATATACCCAGGAATGCCTGTTGATGATGTCATAAAAGTTGTCGAAGCCATTTCAGATTATTATGCAGGGATGTAAATGGACATAGTTGATTTTTATCGTGGAAAGACTATACTGGTCACAGGTGGTGTCGGATCAATTGGGAGTTTTTTAGTCAGGGAGCTTTTAAAGCTTGAGCCATCGAGCATTCGGATCCTTGACAATAACGAGACGGGCCTTTTTGATATCGAACAAGCACTGAATTCAGACAGAATCCGACTACTTGTCGGAGACATACGAGACAAAGAGAGGCTCACAGTGGCGATGGAAGGCGTCGACATCGTATTCCACGCCGCAGCACTCAAACACGTGCCGCTCTGTGAGTTCAATCCTTTTGACGCGGTTAAGACGAATGTTATCGGGACGCAGAATGTACTGGACACTGCGTACAACCAGAGAGTTGAAAAGGTAGTTACAATCAGCACAGATAAAGCAGTGAACCCGTCAAATGTGATGGGAGCGACAAAGCTTCTTGCAGAACGACTTACTGTCTCGGCAAACAGCTACCGCGGGCATAAGAGGTCAATCTTTTCATGTGTTCGATTTGGAAATGTCCTAAACTCCCGAGGATCAGTCGTGCCACTATTTTCAAAGCAGATCCAAAATGGAGGTCCGATAACAATTACACATCCAGAGATGAGACGTTTCTTCATGGATATACCATCTGCAGCCCAACTCATTCTCAGAGCCGGGATGCTGTCATCGGGTAATGAAATATTTATCTTGAAGATGCCTGCCGCACGCATTATGGATCTTGCAGAGGTGATGCGTGCATTGCTTGCTCCAAAGTATGGATTCAATCCCGATGAGATACCATTAGAGATAGTTGGCATGAGGAAGGGCGAAAAAATCGATGAAGAACTCTTGATACAGGATGAAACAAGTTCGGCCTATGAAAGTGATGACATGTACTTAGTAATTCCGAATCATTTGCCATATCAGGTAGACAATTTATGCAATAAACAAGTGCCTTTGGGTTTCCGTCCAGCAACAAGGAATTCATACTCATCCAAAGATGCACAGTTATTGACGAAGAAAGATATCGCTGCGCTCTTGAGTGACCTAGGATTACTGGAATGATGTATGCCGTCCAGTATGAATAAATTGATAAATGAAATAGCAGATTCGGTTAATCAAGTAATTCGGGGAATTCTTGTTAAGGACACATGGCAGACGCTTAAACCATGTGATGTTCTTTTAGTTCGACATGATTATAACTGTGGCTATGTATTCCACAAAAAAGCATATGCCCATCTCATTGACTCTTTCGGAGATTTATGCGTTAAAAAGTCATTGAAAGTGCAATCAGTAGCAAAATCATTTTCGGTGCTCACAGGCACGAAAGCGCAATATTCTCCAGTATCATACAACCGGGCATACGCAGTCATTATATTAAGTGGACTGGCGGCACGAATCGTAGAAGGCAAATGTAGGGCTGCTCAGTGGACTGACTCACGCAAAGTGGCCTTATGGTGTGACATTCTTGATAAAGCCAATCCAAAGATCGTTATTGGAATTCAACCAGACAAATATATATGCCGCGCAGGAAAAGCCAGAGGAATTCCTGTATATGATCTTCAACATGGAGTTATTCCTGATGAGGATCGCTGGTATGGCTCGATATATCGGACTTTAACCCCTATTGAAGAGCTCCCGGACGGATTTCTATGCTGGGACGACCAAGCTGTCGCCACAATTGCAAAATGGGCTGACCAGAAAGGCATACGTGCGATAAAAGTGGGAAATCCTTGGTTCTTGCGTTTTAGTAAAGAAGATCCTGACGACCTGCTGGTTCATGAGGCAATTGCAGAATGGAAGGTCTGCGATAATACCCGCCCATGTATATTGGTATCCCTGCAGTGGGGCATGAAGGATTCGTACCCAGATATTTTTTTTAATGGAGTTTTGGAGGATGCACTGGAAAAAGTGATTCTTGACACACAGGATATATATAATTGGATCCTTCGATTGCACCCAGTTCAAATAATGGGCAAAGAGAGAAAAACCGCATTAAAGTATCTGACAAATACTTTTGGTAAAGAAAAGGCACAAGGATGGCAAGAATCCAGTCAGATCCCGCTCCCTATTGTACTTCGACAAGCAGATATTCATATCACATATCATAGCACTGTAACTATCGAAGCTGCATGGATGGGCGTTAAGAGTGCACTATTGAATCAACAAATATGCAAAGAAGGCAAACTCGAATCATGCTACGCTCATGAACGCACTATCGGCATGGCTGAGGTCATCCCCATGGATTCAGAGATTATAAAAAATTGGATAGCGGATACTCTTGCAAAAGGCAGTGCAAAAACCACAGCAAATGATTCAAGCCATGCTCTTAACGCCTTCATTGACGAGATCGCAAGACGATGTAGATCAAAGGAGATACCCAGAGAGAAATAATGCTATCTATGAAAGCCTTATTGCCCCTTGGATTAAATTATAAAATTTATTTTGCCGGAAATGCTCTAGATACATCAGCTCAGGGAGGTCATTCAAGCCGAGGTTCATTTTGCCGTGATCAATAACCACTATTGCAGTACTTGAGTTGCTCCCCGAATAAGCCTTCATTTTGTATTCGCGGTACCTACTGTAGTATGGAACACCCTGAAAAGACCCTAAATCGCATCCTAATCGGGATTCGTCTCCAAAAGCAGAGCTCATCATGCCATTATACTCATAGAAACGATAAGATCTATTATTAGCATTTAGGTCAGTTGTATGGTCCTCGAACAGGATTATGGAATTGTTCCGGATGATATCGCTGGACTTGAAGTTCTCGATTAAAGATACCTGTTTATACCAATCACGCTGGTAATCTGCATAACCCAGGATATTGGTGCTCAAGAAGACCGCCACGATCAGAGATAAGAGCACTTTTCTATTCAGAGGAGATGTGTTCGCTCGCTCAGCTAATATCATGAAACCATAATAAAGAAGGAAACTTGCACCAAGCGGCATCAAGAGCTGGTGACGGCTATTCCAGTCGCCCAATTCAGGAACTTTTCCCACCGCCAGATATGGAAATGCTCCAATTGCAAAAAGAAAAATACCTAAAACAAGTAGTTTAAATGGAGTGCTTTGACATTTGATTGAAAATTTTGGCCTTAAGATTGCCCAAATCAAGATAAAAGAAAGCGCAAGTATCATTATAAATTGAGGAGAAATAGTGATTGACTTTATTAATACCACAACAAATGAACTGAAAAAAGAGAACACCATTCTAAACGGTGCCAAGAGCAAGTTATGAATAGTCAAAGCATTGTAGCCCTCGTAAAGTCCATAAGGAACTAAATATTGGATTTTCACCATCCAAAAAAGAATAGGTAATAGCATAAAATCTATATATTTTTTAAATGTTTTGAATATAACAGAGGGCGATATCTGACTGTCACTCCTATAAAGAAGGTAAATAGGAATGATTGCATAAAAAAATAAAAGTGAATTTAAAATTGAGAATGAAATAAAGAATATGATTAGGGCAATAAACCTCAAGGGAGTGCTCATCCTAGACATAAACCGAGATGTAAGCCAGAGACCGAAAAAGAATAAGACATAGCCTATAGCCATAAAAGAACAACATAATGCAATTCGTGCGTTATTTATGGGAAATATTTCAAATAACAGAACTAAAATGAACCTTGAATTGGCATCAATCTCTACTATTCCTTTGAGAACTTCATATAAAAACAACGCAGATAAAAAATAGGAAACAAAGACGATGCATCTTCCCAAGAAGATATTGTCAGGAGGACTAAAAATAAAACTATGATAATATCCAAAATAGACATTGCCCCATTGCGCTGAAAGGTTCAGCAAGGTGCTTAGGTCTTTGCCGTAATAAACCCAATCATCCCAGAATAGTCCATTATTAAACAGCATAAGCCCGTGAGCAAGAACATATACCAAAAACAGCAACATGATGTCATTGCAATTAGAATCTGTGTTGGCAAATGAATCTGCATTTGATACAGGATTATGGGATGGATCGATTCCGGATGCTGCTAATTTCATAGGAAGAGCAGCTTGACATTGTCGCATAATACTATCACTCAGCCGATATTGCCATCTTTTTTCGATGATACGATTCATTAGCAGAGATTCTTGCTTTGCGCTTGGCTCTAATTATTTTAATAATTTCGCGCTCATTGATCTCTCTTTTAGGTATTATTACCTCCAATATATCCTTTACGTCCTGCGATGTCAACATGTCAGCCTTTGTCTCTATCTCAATCTGCATCATAAGAACCTCTAACATAGCCAAAAGTGACATCGCTATGTGGTGATGCCAGCTTCTCCAAAACCGCGCTTTATCATCTTCAAGAGAGCCAACGCCTTTTGCATCCTAAGTGGCCCGCTCGATCCAATACCTGCTGCACGACATCTTTTCCAGTCGTAATACATCCGTATCTGGTGCTGCATTGGATAACTGATACTTGACTGTGTCTAGACCCACCTTTTTTCTGACAATAAGCCACAATTCTTTTCCTGGCAATTTGTCTTCAACAGGATAGACTCGGATGCAAACAATAACGATTATGAGTTCTTTTCTTTCAGTATCCCTAACTGGGACCCGCATCCATCGTGCAGGATCAATCTCCTCCTTAATCTTTTGGACCTCGATTGGCTCAAGTTCGCCGTCAAGAACTCTCTCGCAATTGAGATCGCGTCCTTGCTTTCCATTCCGTTCTAGAATTCCGGTTTCCGGTCGGCTAAGCCATACTCTTGCATCTCTGGGAATATCCGCGACAAAAATCAATCCCTCATAATCAAGCTCATCTCGAACCTAAACTCCGGCCTTTGCAGTAACCATTTTTTGTACTGAACTCTTCTGCTCGCGACTATACCGAATGGTTTATATACTATTATGGTTATTACTCTTAGCTATGACGTATATTGTCAAAC
>Ga0116171_10003944_pt1 | contig 13544 bp, 12 predicted proteins | sample AD_JPNHW2_MetaG_FD_89798 | JGI IMG/M metagenome (GOLD analysis project Ga0116171, IMG submission 89798) | Active sludge microbial communities of municipal wastewater-treating anaerobic digesters from Japan - AD_JPNHW2_MetaG | ecosystem: Engineered > Bioreactor > Anaerobic > Digestate | place...
AGTCGTCGCCAGGATGAATCTCAGGCAGGTCCGGTACAGTACAGAGAATCAGGCTTTTGGGCTGCAGCATTCTACTCAGGAATCCCCGTAATTTTAATGCCGGCTGAACTGACCTTATGCTGGATATTCAGCCCGATCAGGATTGGGGTCAGCCCCTCAATCACGACGGAGTTTTCAATCACGCCCGCATCCCAGCCCCGCAAACCGGCATCCTGGACCAGACCAATCACGGTCCGGCGGGCTTCTTTACCCGTTCCGGCGACAAGAACATCACAGGCCACGCTTTCATCGTTCAGGAGGTGTTCATAAGCAATGTTCTGAAAAGCAGCCACAACCTGAACGCCTTCCCCCAGGATTTTCTGGGCTTGCTGCGCGGCGGAACCTTCCGGAGGAATGGAAACCCGTGTGGCTTTGGCCGGGTTAAGCGGCACAACAACGTCGATCAGGATTTTCCCCTGGAGGGCGTCTTTCAGACCTTGCAAGGTCTCAGCGTGTGCCGCGAAGGGAACCGTCAGAACAGCGATGTCGCACTGCTCCACCGCGGCCGCGTTGCTAAAACCTTCCACGCGCGCTTCTGCCGGCAGCAGCGCCTTGAGCTCGGCTGCCGCCGTCCGCGCCTTCTCTTCCAAGCGCGAGCCAATCAGAACCTTATGCCCGGCTTTTGCCCAGCGGTACGCCAGGCCCTTTCCTTCTTTACCCGTACCGCCGATAATGCCAATTGTGTATGCCATTGCGTTTCTCTTTCTATTGGATTTTTTTCCAGGTACGCAGGGCTGCTTCGCGGGCTTTTGCGGCGATTTCCGCCTCATCCAGCCCCAGCAGCTTCCGGTCGCGCATCAGCAGTTTGCCCGCCGCAATTGTGCTGGTCACCATGCCCTCGCGGAAACCGAACAGGATATGCCAGGGCAGATTTCCTGCGCTCAGCGGGGTGATTGGATGGTAATCGACCAGAATCAGGTCGGCTGCTGCACCCGGTTCTATTATGCCTACGCGCAGCCCATCAAAGGTTTGAGTTGCCAGCCTGGAATTATTCTCAACCGCAATCTTCATGATGTCATAACCGTTCATCAGGCGCGGGTCGTGACCATGGTCTTTCTGGATGAAGTACGCGGCTTTCCACTCTTCCCACATGGCATTGGAGAATCCATCGTTGCCGAGCACGACGTTCACCTCGTGTTTAAGCATATCCAGCACCGGCGTAACCCCGACGGCGTTGTTCATATTCGAGCGCGGCTGGTGCGAAAGCCAGGTGCCGGTCTCCGCCAGTAAATCGAATTCCCGTGAATTCGTATGCACACCGTGCGCCAGGATGCTTTTTTCTCCCAGAATACCCTGCTCATAAAAGCGTTCGATCACGCGCTTCCCATACTTCCGCAGGCTGTTTTCCTGGTCCACCAGTCCCTCTGCGGCATGCACATGAAAGCCGGCCTGGTGCGGGTTGGCTGCCAGGCAGCGCTCCAGCGTTTCCGCTGAGACCGTCAGGCTGGCGTGCAGGCCAAAATGCGCTCTGATCAGCGGGCTCTCCGCCCCTCTGGCAACTTTATCGATGAAACGGGCATTTTCCCGGATGCCGGCCAGCGCGCGTTCTTCCCCGTCGCGGTCGGTCACCTCATAGCACAGCGAAGCGCGCAATCCCGCCTGGCGAAGCGCATCCGCGATGATATCCAGCGAGCCGTCGATACAGTTTGGGGAAGCATGGTGGTCGAACAACGTGGTTGTGCCGTATTTAATCGCGTCCACCAGGCATACCAGAGCGGAATAGCGCACGCCTTCTTCGTCCAGCGCTTTATCCAGTTTCCACCACAGGCTGCTCAGGATGGCAGAAAAATCCGCGGGCGCCTCTCCAGGGACTGCCATCCCGCGCGAAAACGCCCCGTAAAAGTGCGTGTGCGCGCAGATATTGCCGGCCATCACCAGCTGTCCGTCGGCATCCAGGATTTCCTCTTCAGGATGGGCTTGGACGAGCGCGTTGGTATCCGCAAGGCTTTCGATCAACCCATCCTGCAGATGCAGCGCCTGGCCTTCAACGATTTCAGGCTTATCCCCCCAGATGACGATTTTCCCATTGGTAATCAGCATTTTCTCTCCTTTGAACTGCCGGTGATCGCCGTTGGTCAGGGCTTTCCCTGAGCGTTGCCAGACTGGAACAGGTGAGTCAGGCTTAGTCCGTCAGTTGATACAGCTCAATCAACACGCCATTGGCAGCTTTGGGGTGGATAAATGCCATTTTCCTCCCGGGCAGCACTTGCGGCTCAGAATTAATCAGCCGGACTTCCAAAGTTTTCAGGTGCGCCAGCGCTGCTTCAATGTCTTCGACCTCAATGCACAGGTGGTGCATGCCTTCCCCGCGCTTTTCAAGATAAGCTGCCATGCCGCTGTCCGTGCTGGTGGGCTGCACCAGCTCCACTTCGCTCTCGCCCAAGGGCAAAAAAGCGACCTTCGAAGCTTGCGAGGGCACATCCTCAATATGGTCCAATTGCAGGCCAAAGGCTTTCACCCAGAAATCGAGCGAAGCGTCGATATCGTTGACGACAATAGCAACATGGTTGATTTTGATGGGTTTCATGGCTTCCTTCAGATGAAATTTGGGGCGCGGTATTCCCCCCAGACGCTGCGCAGCAGGTTGCAGATTTCGCCCAGGGTCAATTTGCTTTCGACGCATTCGATAAAGAGCGGCATCAGGTTTTCCGAACCTTTCGCGGCTTGCTCCAGCTGGCTCAGCAGTTCAGCTGTGCGCTGAGGGTCCCGGCTCCGGCGTAACTTAGCCAGACGTTCCCGCTGTTGAGCTTCGATGACCGGGTCGATGCGCAAAGATTCCAATTCGAGCGTTTCGTGCTGCTGGAATTTGTTCACCCCCACCACCACATCTTCGCCGGTTTCCAGGCGGCGCTGGGCTGAGAACGCGGCATCCTGAATCTCATTGGAGACGAAACCGTACTCGATGGCTTTCAGCGCACCGCCCAGCTCGTCAATCTTGCGGATGTATTCAGCCGCTTGCGTTTCAATCTGGTCGGTCAGGTATTCAATCAGGTAAGACCCTGCCAGGGGGTCAATCGTGTCCGCTACACCGGATTCATAGGCGATAATTTGCTGCGTGCGCAGCGCCACCTGCACAGACTTTTCGGTCGGCAGCCAAAGCGCTTCGTCCATGCTGTTGGTATGCAAGGACTGCGTGCCGCCTAGCACAGCGGCCAAGGCCTGCAGCGTCACGCGCACCACGTTGTTTTCGGGCTGCTGGGCGGTGAGCGTTGAACCGGCAGTCTGGGTATGAAAGCGCAGCTTCTGCGATTCAGCCTTCTGTGCGTGGAAGCGCTCCTTCATAATTCGGGCGTAGAGCCGCCGTGCTGCCCGGAACTTAGCGATTTCTTCCAGAAAATTGTTGTGTGCGTTAAAGAAAAACGACAGCTGTGGGGCAAATTCATCCACAACCATGCCGGCTGCTTGCGCAGCTTCGATGTACGCGACTGCGTTGGCCAGGGTAAAACCGACCTCCTGCGCAGCGGTAGAGCCTGCCTCGCGGATGTGATACCCCGAGATACTGATGGTATTCCAGTTGGGGACTTCTTCCCGGCAGTAGCGCATCGTATCCGTGATGAGCCGCATGCTGGGCGCGGGCGGGAAGATGTAGGTTCCGCGGGCGATGTATTCTTTGAGGATGTCGTTTTGGATGGTACCGCGCAGTTTGCTCGCGTCCACACCCTGTTTTTTCGCAACGGCGATGTAGGCAGCCAACAAGATGGCAGCCGGAGCGTTGATAGTCATGCTGGTAGAAACCTTATCCAGGGGAATTTCGCGGAACAAGGTCTCCATGTCCTCGATTGAGGAAATGGACACCCCCACCTTGCCCACTTCGCCCAGGGCGATGGGATCGTCCGCGTCGTAACCTATCTGCGTAGGCAGGTCAAACGCGACGGAAAGCCCGGTTTGCCCCTGCTCCAGCAAAAAACGGTAGCGCGCGTTGGATTCTTCCGCGCTGGAATAGCCCGCGTATTGGCGCATCGTCCAGAAGCGTCCCCGGTACATTGTGGGCTGGACGCCGCGCGTGAATGGATACTGACCCGGGAAGCCAAGCTCGGAAAATCGTTCAGGATGAATATCCTCGGGCGGAACGATGGGATGAAGCGGGATTTCGGACGATGTTTTAAACGAGGCTTTGCGTTCGGGGTACTTGCTGACGGATTTTTCGTAAAGGTCCGTCCGCCATTTCTCAAAACTCTCTTGATCAGTCATATCAATCCTCAGTTTCAATAGTCGCTTAACCTCTGTAAGTATAATCTATTCATCCCGCGGGTGGGCGCCAGCAGCACTTTCGGTTTGACAGTTTTGAAATATGATAGAATATTGCGGCTCGGGTGTTGTACCCTTCATTCCGGGCGAAAACAACGATAAGCTTTAGAAAGGGCTTGAAATGAAAGTATTGTTGATTAAGGACGTTTATAAGTTAGGTCGTGCGGGGGACATCAAGAAGGTTGCGGATGGATACGGCAGAAACTACCTCATTCCGCAGGGTCTGGCGCTGCCGGCCACTGAGAATTCCATCAAACTGGCAGAATCAATCGGTCATAAGGCAAGCGAAAAGCGCGCAGTACTGAACAATGAGCTCAAGGGCGTAGCGGAAATTCTCTCCGGCCTCAAACTTGAATTCCCCGTGAAAGCCAGCGAAACTGGCAAACTCTACGGTTCTGTTTCCAGCCAGATGGTTGCCGACCGGGTGAAAGAGCTGAAGGGCATCGAGCTTGACCGCCACCAGATTGTACTGGAACCGATCCGCACGCTGGGCGAATACGAAGTGCCTGTGCACCTGACCATCGATTTGGTCCCGCTGCTCCAGGTTATCGTCCACCGCGAAGGCGAAACCGTCAAGGCGCGCCCTGCCAAGGCTGCCGAAGCGGCTGCCCCGGCTGTTGAGGAAGCAGCCGCTGTGGAAGCCAAAGAAGACGCTGAAGCGTAAATTTGTTCAAATCTCTTTTATGTAAGCCAGCCTGTTTCCGATTTGGCAGAACAGGCTGGTTTTGTTAAAATCACCTTATGTCTGACCTGACCGGCTCTCAGCTGAAATCCATCCGCGAAGAAAGGCGCATCCCGCTCGAACAGGTTGCAAACGCGACGCGCATTCGCCTCGCTTTGCTGGAAGCTCTCGAGGCGGATGAGTATGCCGAGCTCGGTTCTCGCACGCAGGCGCGCGGTTTCTTAAAGCTCTACGCGGATTTTCTGGGTGTGCCGCTCGAAGTCCAGGCTGAAAATTCGGCCCCCGACCTCCCACAGCCAGCCGCTTCCCAAGCCGACGCGCAAACCCCAACCCAACCTGCAAGCCCGGCGGAACCTGCGGAAACCGCGCCCCAACCTGCTGCCCCGGCAAAAAGCCCCAAAGCCAGGCATGTCCGCATCCCGCGCCCGGGCAAGGCAGCAAAACAGCCCGTTGAACAGCCGCCTGTATTGCCCATATCCACCACGCGCTCCCAGCAAATTCTGGATGACATCGGGCGGGAACTGCAAGCGCGCCGCAAGTACCTTGATATCCCCTGGGAAATACTGGTAGAACACACCCATATCCCCAGAAAGCAGCTTGTAGCACTTGAACAAGGGCTGCTGGACAGCTTCGCCAGCCTATCCGAAGCCAAAGGGCTGCTGCAGACCTATGCACGCTTCTTGAACCTGGACACGGACCTTTTAATGCTCCGCTTCGCGGACGCCCTGCAGGAGCGCCGGCTGGAAAAAGCCGCGCCTGAATCCAAAAAGAGAAAAACTGCCCGCAGGCTTCCGCCATTCCTGCTGGCCCTGCGGCGCTTTTTTACCCTGGACCTCTTTTTTGGGACGATTCTGGTTGGCGGGATCCTTATTTTCCTGTTGTGGGGTGCGGCAGACTTGCTGAATCGCCCGGATACCCGCGTAAATGCCACCCAGCTGCCGGAAATGATGGAAGTGCTGATAGGTTCTCAAACCCCCGCGGCGATCATGCCAACCCCAACCCCCGAGATTACTGAACAGGTTGTGCTGCTCCCTTCCCCGACCCCGCTGATTCTTCCAACGGACACCACGGCTTCGGTCCAGGTGGTCGTTCAGGCGCGTCAGACTGTTTGGGTGCGCGTGAGCGCTGACGGAGAAGAGGTCTTTCGCGGCAGGATGATGGCCGGCAGCGCTGCCGCCTACAGCGCTGACGAGTACATCGAACTGGAGGCCGGGAATATTGCCGCGCTTTCATTTGTGTTCAACGGCGCCGCCCTGGAACCCATCAACCGCGTCGGGGAGGTCGGCCGGCTGCGCTTTGACCCCACCGGTATGACCGACCTCTCGTCCATGCCTACGTATTTGCTGACCCCCTCACCCACTCCAAAACCATGAAAATCGAACCCGGAACATTTTCCATCAGCACTATGGGCTGCGCCAAGAACCTGGTGGACTCCAGCAGCATGGAGCATTTGCTCATCAATCAGGCTTCCCTGACCTGCGTTGAAGCCTCAAGGGCGGAATTCCTCATCGTCAATACCTGCGCTTTCATCCACGACGCCCGTGAGGAATCCATCCGCGAGCTGGAAGCATTTGCCCGCCGTAAGAAACGCGGCCAAAAACTAATCGCCGCCGGCTGCCTCTCCCAACGCTACCAACAGAAGCTGTTGGAGCAGGTGCCGGGAATTGACGGTATGGTAGGAACCCGCGACCTTGGGGACATCCTGCCTATGCTTGCCCGTTTGAGCGCCAAAACCGTGCCACAAGCCCGCGTATCCATCCCCGAGCACGAACGCATCCGCTTCATTTCAGGCCTGCCGGGCTACACCGTCCAGGGGCGCAGCAGCTACCTGAAAATCGCAGACGGCTGCCGGCGCTCCTGTGCTTTTTGCGCCATCCCCGGGATCAAAGGTTCCCTGGTCAGCCGACAGAAGGAAGATATCCTGTCCGACGCGCTCGCACTGCAGGAAGCCGGCATCCAGGAAATTAACTTGATTGCGCAGGATGTAACAGATTACGCCCAGGATTTGGGCATTCAGGATGGGCTTCCGGACCTGCTTGAAGCGCTGCTGCCAGCCATTCCCAGGGTGCCGTGGGTGCGGCTGCTCTACACCTTCCCGGGTTTTATCTCCGGGCGCCTCATCGACCTGATGGCCAGCTCCCGTCAGCTGCTGCCCTACCTCGATATCCCGCTGCAGCACGCCGATCCCGAAGTGCTGCGCGCAATGCGCCGCCCGTCGGATGTAGACTGGGTGCGCCGGACAGTTACTGAAATGCGCGCGCGTATCCCTGCGCTTGTCCTCCGGACAACATTGATTGTCGGCTTCCCCAATGAAACCGAGCAGCGCTTTAGCGCTTTGCTCAACTTCCTGCGGGAAATGCAATTTGACCATGTGGGGGTTTTCACATATTCACCGGAAGAAGGCACCCCCGCCGAGGCGCTCGGGGATCCCATCCCCCAAGCTGTGAAAGAATCCCACCGGGAAGAACTGATGACACTCCAGGCCGGCATCTCCATGCGCAAGAATCAGCAACTGAAGAACAAGGTGTTCAGCATGTTGGTGGAAGGCACCGACCCGGAACACAACATCGTGGTCGGCAGGACTTACCGCGACGCGCCAGAGATAGACGGTCTGATGATTGCGGAAGGCAAAGCACAGGTCGGGGAGATGCTTTCGGTGCGCGTAAAAGCCGCCATGCAGCACGACCTGTATGGGGAAGTCGTTCCCACATCTGCCGCTTAACAGTAATCCCTGAGTTAACACAACAGCCCGGCGATAAGTGTTCACCGGGCTGATTTTTTACCCTCAGATTCTACGGGGTCGGATTGTCCGTCGGGGGAGGAGAAGGCGTGACTTCCGTCGGCGGAACAAGCGTCTCATCCGGCGGGGTTGGTTCGGTCGGCGTTACTTCTGTCGGGCGTGAGGATTCGCAGTTCTGCTTGTACAGGTCAGCCGTCTGCTGGACGTTAGGGTCTTGCGCGACTGCCAGTGAACGCAAATAATACTGGTAAGCCGTGCAGTAATCTCCGGCTGCGGCGATTTGGTCCCCGTAGCGGTACAGTGCCACCCGGTAGCGTTCGATCGCGGTCATCCCCGAGGAGTCCATCATGTAGGGATAAGCTTCTTTAATCTGCTGGAAAATTTCGATGGCGCGCTGCCAGTTTACATCCCAATAGCTGGCGCCGCTGAGGTAAAGCGCCGCCCAGGAACGCACACCTTCCGCCTCTCCGTCCAGCGGTCCGATTTGTTCCGCGGATGAGAGGTCAAACAGCCCTTGCTCAAGTTCGCCCGCTTGAATTTTCTGTATGCCGAGGTTGCGCAGGGCGATGTAATAATAACCAGCCACGTCCACAGTCCGGTAGTCGTAGTTGATCTGCTGGATAGCAATCACATTGTCCACTACGGCCTGCCAATTTTTGGCGGCGGCAGCGGCGGCAATGGCATTGAAGGCTTCCTCCGCGCTGCGCGTATCCGGCGTTCCGCTGGGGATGGGCGTCAGCTGCGCGATGGCCGCCAGTGTGGGCGTGGGCTTCGGCTGCTCTATGTTCATCAGGATGCTGCGCAGAAGCTCGGGCGCGCCAGGGAACTGCGGATAAATCCTGATGACATACTCTATGCGTGCTTTGGCATTCTGGTAGTTGCCCGCGGCCATGTCCTGGAACGCCATCTGGTACTGCTCCGCGGCGACTTCCACCACGGTGGTCTGTTCGCGGGCGAGCCGCCTTGCGATTCCCTTGCGGTAGCCCAGGAACGTGCCTAAGGCTAACATAAGAATGAGAAAGAGCACGCCCAGCCAAATCCAAGGCACGCGGCGTTTGCGTACAGGCGCGCCTTCTGCTTCAGTTTCGGCAGCTGTATCGAATTCAGCCGCAGCGATTGGCATTTCCGGTTCAGCAGCCAAAGGGGCTTCTTGTGTGTTGTTTTCGTTGTTTTCGTCCATAATGAGAAAATTATACTCCATGCTTACAGGCTGGTCAGAGCGCGTAATTCCTTGCGCAGTACCAACGCTGCGGGCAGCAAGCTCAGCAGCCCGGCGGCAATTGAAGCGGCCAGCGCGCCGCCCGGGATGGGTGCAAAGCGCATCACCAGCCACGCCGCCGCTCCGCCCAAAAGCGCTGCGATTACGGCCCGCGCCAGCGTGGGCAGCAGCTCCAACTTCTCCGCCAAAACTTTACTCAGCAGAATAAAGAGCACCAGCGCCTGCAGCGTGTATGCCAGCGTGTTCGCGGCTGCAATTCCTGCTGCTTCATAACGCGCGGAAAGCAGCAGGCCCGACCCGAGGTAAACCAACAGCGTGAAAGCTGAAAGCATGAGCGGAACCTTCGGCTTCTGCATGGCGTAAAAAGACCTGACAAACAATTCCACCAGGGCGTGCCCGCTGATGCCAAGCAGGAACACCCTGGTCACCAGCACCACCCGGGCTGTATCCGCGGGTCCAAGCCCCAGCAGCAGCTGGATGAGCGGTTGGATGACGAGGCCGGCAATGACCGCGATCGGGATGGTCAGCGCCAGCATCACCTGCCCGGCGCGCTCAACCTTGGTTTTCAGCTGCGGGAATGCCTGCTGACTGAACAATTCTGCCAGGGTCGGCAATATCGCGGTCGCTATCGCCGTGCCAATCAAGGTCTCCGGCACCTGCATAATCCACCAGCCGTATGTCAGCGCTGTGACGGAACCGGTCGCAAGGCGCGAGGCGAAATTATCCTGCGCCAGGAAAATGAGCTGGATAAAAAGCATACTCAGCATGCGCGGGGCCATCAGGCGCAGGACTTTCCGCGTCTCGGGGTCTTTCAGGTCGGCGCGCGGCTGCCAGCGAAAATGATACTTTTTCAGGCCGGGTATCTGGATGAGCAGATGCAGGACCGCCCCCAGGATGACCCCATAAACCATCCCCTCAATCCCCAGTCCCAGGGCTGGCAGCCTCAGCGGACCTATCTGATAGGATTCACTCGGCGCAAGAATTAGAACCCCCAGAATTTGCCCGAAATCATAGAAAATAGGGGCAAGCGCGGGCAATAGAAAGTGTTGATTCGCCTGCAAACCCGCCATCACCAGGCCGCTCAGCGAGAAAACCAGCGTTGCGATCAGGTTGAGCCGCAGTAATTTGGTGGTCAGCGCGATTTGCGTACCGCTGAAACCCGGCGCGATGCCCAGATTGCCGCTTACCAACGGCCTGGCAAAGACCGCGATAAGCAGCGCCAAAACCGCGGTAATCAGAAAGGCAAGGTTAAGGATATTGGAAAAAAGCGCCCATGCTTTCTCCCGCCCATCCTTGGTAAGGACCTCCGTGAGTACTGGGATGAAGGCAATCGCCAACGCGCCGCCCGAGATGAGCATGAAGAGCATATCCGGCAGGTTATTCGCGGCGTTGAACACATCCAGCTCGGCGGAAAGCCCGAACTGGCGTGAGACGAGCATTTGGCGCGCAACCCCCAGCAGTTTATCCAGTGAAAAGAGCACTGCCAGGAGCAGGGAAACTTTGGTCAGCCGACTGATTTTTTTCATGAAACCTCGCTGTGCAAAGGACACAGGACCGATTCAGCCGTATGGAATTAGCCATTCTGATGAACCGCAATATCCTCGCTTTGTTTATTCCCGGATTGGTATCGAAAGCTCTCAATACATATCCAGAAAACTTTCAAGTATTATGCCATATTTGCTTTGCGCCCACAGCCCGGCGCATGTTATATAATTAATCTTTATGAGAGAGGTTCACATCCATGACCGCTAAACCCGCTGCCGGAAAGCTCTATGTGGTCGCCACCCCCATTGGCAATTCCGCGGATATCACCCGCCGTGCCGTAGAACTGCTTTCCAGCGTGGACGCGGTCGTCTGCGAAGAACGGAAGAACGGCGCGCGCCTGCTGAAAGAGCTTGGCCTGGAAAAGCCGTTGATTGAGCTGAACGAGCACAACGAAAGCAGCCTAATCCAGGAGGTCCTGGTTTTGTTGATGCAGGGGCAGTCGCTGGCGCTCATATCGGATTGCGGCACCCCGGTTTTCTCCGACCCGGGGCGGCAGCTGCTGATTTTACTTGACGAAATGAAGGTTCAGGTCGTGCCGATTCCTGGCGCCTCCTCCCTGATTGCCGCCATGTCGGTTTGCCCGTTTAACCTGGAGCAATTTCAATTCGCGGGTTTCCTGCCGCCAAAAACCGAACAGCGCCAGAGCGCGCTCACCCGCCTGAGCCGAGCGGACCAACCTATCATCCTGATGGATACGCCCTACCGGCTTGGAAAGCTCCTTTTAGAGGTACAGCAGGCTTTCGGGAAAAAACAGCGCGTCTTTCTGGCTTGCGACCTGACCCTGCCCGGGGAAAAACTGTACAACGGGACAGTCGAGGAGGTTATCCGCCAAGCCAACAACCGCAAGGCGGAATTCATCCTGATTCTGGACCGGCCGCAGAGAAAGCAGTTCGGCGGACCATGAGCACCCTTCAAGTTCGCGGCCGCGCTTTGCCGCTGCCCGCTTTCCTGCCGGACGCGACCTACGGTTATGTGCGCAGCCTCACCAGCGCGGATTTGCGCGAGGTGGGCGTCCAAGCCGTAATGATGAACGCTTTCCATCTGATGCAAAAGCCCGGCTCATCCGTCATTCAGTCGCTGGGCGGTCTGCACAACCTGGCAGCCTGGGACGGCCTCATCATGACCGACTCCGGCGGCTTTCAGGCCTATTCCCTCATCCGCCAGAACGCCAAATTCGGCAGCCTGGGCGAAAACGGCATCATCTTCCGTCCGGAATCCTCGCAGCGCAAGCTGATTCTGACGCCCGAAAAGAGCATCCAGCTCCAGTTCGGCTACGGCGCGGATATTCTCATCTGCCTGGATGACTGCACGCACGTGGATGCCCCACTCGCGGAACAGCAGCTCTCGGTGAGCCGCACTATCCAGTGGGCCAAGCGCGCCAAAGCCGCTTTCCAAAGCCAGCTGTCCTCCCGTAAACTGGACCTCGAGCACAAGCCGCTCATCTTCGGCGTGATTCAGGGCGGCGGTTACCCGGAACTGCGCAAAACCTGCGCCGAAGCGCTGCTCGAAATCGGGTTTGACGGCTACGGTTTCGGCGGCTGGCCGCTGGACGACCAGTCCAATCTGCTCACGGACATCCTCGAATACACCCGCTCGGTGGTCCCGCGGGAGTTCCCCCTCCACGCGTTGGGTATCGGTCATCCGGTCAGCGTGGCTGCCAGCTACCGCCTGGGCTATGAAATGTTTGACTGCGCCATGCCCACCCGCGACGCGCGCCACGGCCGGCTGTACACGCTCAGCTCCTCCCGGGCAATTCCCGGCCGGGGCCAGGATTGGTTTGCTTTCCGCTATATCAACGACGAGAAATATATCCGCAGCCAGGAACCCGTTTCCCCCGGTTGCGACTGCCCTGCCTGCCAGCACTACAGCCTGGCCTACCTCAGCCATCTCTACCGCATGCAGGACAGCGCTTACTTCCGCCTGGCCACCCAACACAACCTGCGTTTCATGACCCGCCTGATGGAGCAGCTGCGCGATGAGCCCCTACTCCCCTGAGGAACTCGAAACGCTGATTCAGGCGATTCGTGCGAGCGAGAAATACGCGCAGCTTACCCCCAGCTTGGTTGCGCGCGTTGCTGCCGAAGAGTTGGAAAAGCGTGGGGAAAGCAAGAGCGCGCTAAAAGCTGCACGCACACGCCTGCATCAAATCACCGGCGCATTCCTTGCCCCAGATATCAACTACGCGAAGTGGACGGATAGATTAAAGGTCTTACCGCCTGAAAACGCTGAGGAGCTGCAGGTTTTTTGCCGGCGGATAATGCGCCTGCACAACTCCACCGCGGAACGCCTGCCGTACATCGAACAATTCTTCACGACCTGTCTGGCGGACATCTCTCCGATACAATCTGTCCTGGACCTGGCTTGCGGTCTTAATCCGCTGGCGCTGCCCTGGATGCCTTTATCTGCCAACGGTACGTATTCCGCCTGCGACGTTGTCCTGCCGATGCTGACATTCCTGAACCAATTCTTTTCGACAGTTGGCATCCATGCTGAAGCATTTCCTTGCGACCTGAGCGCTTGCGTCCCGAAGCAAAAAGTACAGCTGGCGATTCTGCTCAAAACCCTGCCCTGCCTGGAGCAACTGGATAAGTCCTTAGCTCCGCGCCTGCTTGCAGAATTGAACGCTGAGCATATCCTGGTTTCCTACCCTGCCAAAAGCCTGGGCGGACGTGAAAAGGGCATGCGCCTGACTTACGCGCAGCAGTTCGCCCGGCTGATTGAAGGTACGGCCTTCCGCGTACGCGCCTTCGACTTCCCCAACGAAATGGTCTTTCTGCTCTCCCGGTGAGCAATATGGATGAGAGCCTGAATGCAAAAATCATTGCCGAAGTGCGGACTTCACGAAAATATCGTGAGTTGGACCTGCCCGAGAACATGCTGCGCCAGCTCCTTGCGGAGCAGGCCGCCAAAGGCGGCAGCGCTGCTGAAATCACCGCAGGCTTTCGTAAAAAATTGCATAACATCGTCGCGCCGTATCTGGAGCTGATCGACTACCCGGCTGAGACCGAAAAGATGCTTGCGTTTTTCGGAGCCAATCCGAGCGAAGCGCAGGAAAAGCAGTGGGCAGCCGG
>Ga0116171_10003951_pt1 | contig 13521 bp, 9 predicted proteins | sample AD_JPNHW2_MetaG_FD_89798 | JGI IMG/M metagenome (GOLD analysis project Ga0116171, IMG submission 89798) | Active sludge microbial communities of municipal wastewater-treating anaerobic digesters from Japan - AD_JPNHW2_MetaG | ecosystem: Engineered > Bioreactor > Anaerobic > Digestate | place...
TAAGAATATGGTCGCCCACTATGCGTATTGCGAGCCGGTTATCCCCGGTAATCAGGTGAACGGCTTCGGTAAGAGAATATTTGCCGGCAGATATTTTTACAACTTTATCATTGTCAAATAGTTGACTGTCATAGATAAACATATAACCGGACTGTTCAGAGATTCCATTTAAAAGCTGATAAACGCTCCCTTTGCTTTTTGAAAGCTGAACCATAATATCTTGTGCCTCTCCATCCTTCGCAGGAAGAAATGCAGGCTGCAGAAGTGAACAGCTTATAAGAAGCAACAAAAGCAGGTATCTTGCACTCTTAATCATATCACACTTTTTCCGGATTATTTATATATCTTGATTCTGTTCTGTTGCTGAGAGTATTTAAGATTTAATGCGGAGCAAATTAGCTGGACAAGAGAATCCGGAGAATCTTGCGAAAAGGTTGCTGTCAGGAGGCGTTCTTCAATATCCGGAGAGACTTCAAAAATAATGTCCTTAAAATTGCGGTTGACTACGCTGATTACGTCTGCCAGACGTTCATCCTTAAAATGCATCCGGCTCATATAACGGGTAAATTGCTCAAGGTCCTGTGTTGGTATTACCTTTAAGCTGCCGGATTGAATGAGTACTGTCTCTCCTGCTTTTATCCTTGTGCTTTTCCCCCCATTTTTCAGAGTCACCTCTACTACACCTGTATTTACAGATAGTGATGAGTATTCCTTGTTGGCTGTTTTAACATTGAAAGATGTTCCCAGCACTTTTACTTTTATGATATCTGTTTCGATAATGAATGGCGATTCCGGATTCTTGCTTATATCAAAAAATGCATCCCCTTCCAGAAATACTTCACGACTGCTCTTCTGAAAATGTTCGGGATAAGATAAAGAGGTATTTTCTGCCAAGTATACAACAGATCCGTCTTCCAAAGTGGTTACAAATGTCGAATTCTTTTCACTGTTAAGCAATGTAAACATCTCCGGCTGAGTTGTTTTCATCTCGTGGAGAATGAATATTGATGCTGTGATCAGAATTACAATGCTTGCCGCCCATCTTAAAGCAGCCGGGCGGAATATTGGTTGTTGGGGCTCCGCTTTCCTCTCAAGCAGCCCATCCTGTTCCAGGCGTGAATGCAGTCGGTTCCATGCCCGGTCAACCCTTTTGTTATCGTTTTCCATTGTAGCCATTATATACTTGTATGATAATCAATTTCTTTTCTTAGTGTCTTAATCGCTTTGCCCATTTCTGCCTCGATCGTTTTAACAGATAAGGAGAGAATTTCTGCAATCTCCAAATACTCGAGATTTTCAAAACGGTGCATATTAAATATTTTTCTCCTTCTTTCCGGCATCTTTTCCATAGTCTTCTTCACAACTTCTTCCAGCTCCTTGTACTCTATATCGTCCTGAGCATCTGTTGGTGTTATCTCAACACTTGCAGCGTTAATTGTACCTCTGTATTTTTCATCGAGTTTGCGCCTCTCGCAATACTGAAGAGCCCTGTTTCGTACAGCTCCGTAGAGGTACCCTTTTAAGGAACGGAGAATATTCAAATTTTCGTGTTCCTTCCATAAAACATAGAACAAATCCTGTATTATTTCTTCCGCCACATCCGTTCTGCCCGTAATTCCCGTCGCGAAAAAGATAAGAGAGGAGTAATATTTCCGAAAAATATATTCGAATGCTTTAATATCCCCCTCTTTTATCTTTTTTAGCAGCAACAGGTCGTCGAGCATACATCTATTATATTAATTTGAATTCAAAGATAATAAATGTGTAATTCATTTAACTTTTTATTGCTTTTTTAGTCTGTTAACAGCAGATTCGAGAGAAGCTTCCGGTTCAATAATATTGTAGTCTTCCCAGAAGTTTTCGTCAAGGAAATTGGTCACTTTATCCGACAGAGACTGATTTGCGTTGAATGCAAGTTTATTTGGAATTCTCTTGGCATCTCCGGATTTTCCACCGGTAATGACTGTTTCGGAAACAACTGTATAATTTGTTGAGAACAATCTTCTTCTCCAGTCACATTTGAAACGCACTTCGCTTCTTATGTAGTTAAGATTGCTCAGACCATCTCTTAGTTTATATGTAACCAGGAATGATACCTCTTCCGGCTTGAAGCGCATTGACATAGGTTTTCTCTTGAGAATTGCCTGTGCTGCCTTTGCTTCGTCATCCATGCTAAGGCTGAACTCAATTCTTGAGAATGCAAGGCTTACTTTATCTATATACATCTTACCAAAGTAAAGTGCGTAAGGAAGAGTAACCTGTGGTTTGAAGGAGACAACGTAATGAGGCCTTTCGTTTATCATTATTGATTCCACAATTTCATACTTGTAGTTTGGAATGTTTTCTTTGCTAAGCATCAGGTCCGGATTTTTTACAACATCAATATAGAGGGACAGATTCGGACCGCCCAGAAGTCTTACCAGAAGAGTGTCCTGAACTTTCGGGCTGATTAGCTTACGGCCCTTATAAATTTGTACATTATCCCTATCCAGCCCTTGGGTATAAGGAGATTTGAAAATTTCCACAATGGCTTCGGAAACGTTTATATAGCTATGTCTTTTGCGGATTGTCTCGCGATAAAATCCGGTAAGCATATTATCTTCTCCACTGTAGTTATTTTTAATCTTGCTGACAGCTTTTTCGACAAGCTCCTGCGGATCAAGAGAATATACGGTTATCTCGTCCAGAAGATTTGATTTTGGTGTAAGATAAACTGTTACATCCCTGGCACTTTCACCGTTTACGGGCATTAGATAAGTTGCATATCCCAAATGAGATATTTCCACACTCTTTGCGTTCATTGAATTTTTAATCTTAATTGAAAATTCACCGCGGGAGTTAGTAATTGTTCCCTCATTTGTTCCTGTGATTGTTACACTTGCATACTCAAGTGTCTTTTGAGTTACTTTGTCTCTTACCACGCCTTTAACAGAATAGAAATCTTTTGTGGCCTGAGACCATAACGTTACGGGTGTAATTCCCGATATTAAAAGAATTGCTATCAGAATCCCTTTAATTTGTTTAATTCTAGTTTTCATATCAGTGTAATTTAAAAATTGATAATTGTTGCTTGTACTATTAAGACAGCCGAGATGTAAAATACCCTATGGAAAGTTCTAACTTTCTTTAGTATTATATTTTTTTGTATATTTACTGTGTAAATTTTGCACATACAGGATAGCCCTTTTTTTGTTGCCCGATATAACTTGCGTGTAGTTATTTTTTCTGTGTCCCGTTTTTATTAGAATATACTTCAATAAAATGGATATAACAGTTTAAGAAAGGCCAAAAAGTTAAGATAAATACTTGACTTTTTGGCTTTTGTGCTTAGATTGATATCAATAAAAATTGAATCACTTAAACTTAACTAAATTCGGATGAAACCAATTACTGACCTAATCAAGGATCTTGCCGATCAACATGGCCGTGACAGGCACAATCTGCTGCCGATTCTTCAGGGAGTCGTTGAACAGGAGAAATATCTGTCTGAATATTCAATGATTGAGATTGCCCGTGAACTTGACCTGCCTGCGACAGAAGTTTACGGTACAGCAACTTTCTACTCATTTCTGGAATACACCAAAATGGGCAAAAACGTTATTCGGATTTGCAAAACCATCACTTGTTCCATGAAGGGAGAAAAACAGATACTGCTGGCAATCGAAGATATGTTGAAAATAAAAGTCGGGGAAACTACTCCCGACGGAAAATTCTCACTTCTGCAAACAAATTGCCTTGGATTTTGCCATAAAGCACCGGCAATGCTCATCAACAACGAAGTATACACCGAACTTACTCCGGAAAAAGTTCGGGAAATTCTGACTGAATATTTGAACCAAACAAATGAAGGAGGGCCAAATGTCAACTAGCTATCAACTAAAAAGAGCCGATTTCATTTTTAAAAATGAAAACGATTGGGAAGATGTTCTAAGAAAGAGCATCAGTCGCCCTCCGAACGAACTGATTAATGAACTCATAAGCTCTGAACTAAAAGGCAGAGGCGGTGCCGGATTTCCAACCGGGCTAAAATGGAAAGTTACCTCGGAAGAGGTTAACGATGTTAAATATGTCATTTGTAATGCCGACGAAGGAGAACCGGGCACATTCAAGGACAGGGAAATATTATCCCGGGTTCCGTTTAAAGTGCTCACCGCAATAGCAATTTGCGGGCACGTAATCGGGGCCAGGACAGGATATATTTATCTCCGTGGAGAGTACTTTTTCCTTCAGAACGAACTCAACAAAGCAATAAACGAGTTTGAGTATTACTGCAAAGAGATAAAATTCGATTTTAAAATTAAGATTTTTATGGGCAGTGGTGCCTATATCTGCGGAGAGGAAACAGCACTTTTCGAATCAATGGAAGGTAAACGCGGCGAACCAAGAAACAAGCCGCCGTATCCCTCATCGTTCGGATATATGGGTAAGCCTACAGTCATCAATAATGTAGAGACTCTTGCTCATACATATACAATTTTTAAATACGGTTCTAAACGGTTTTATGATCTTGGTGTGCAATATTCCAGAGGGTCAAAACTGTTTTCCGTTTCGGGAGATACTCCAAAACCAGGCATATACGAACTTGAACTTGGAATGAGTCTTGCCGATTTCGTTGAGGAATTTGGCGATGACGATACAAAAGCCGTTCAGGTTGGTGGTGCTTCCGGTTTTCTGGTACCCCGTAAAAGATTTGCAGAAACAAATATCGGCTTCCAGGGGAAACTGGTGGGAATATCCCTCCCAACCGGGGGATCCATGATGCTCTTTAACAGCTCCCGCTCAATGTTCAATGTGCTGGACAATTATCTCAATTTCTTTGCCGAAGAGTCCTGCGGGCAGTGTACCCCATGTCGGGTCGGATGCCAGCAGCTTCTTAAGGGAATAAAGGCCGTAAAACGCGGAGAAAAAAATGCCCAGTATCTCGACAAAATGCTAAAACTGGCCGAGACAATGCAGTTTACTGCCAAATGCGGGCTGGGACAGTCTGTCGGCAACTCTTTCTCATCTATTGTTGAGAATTTCAGAGAAGAGATGATTTACTAATTCTGCAAATTTAAAAAGCCATGAGAAAGAAAATTAAAATATCTATAAACGGGGAATCGGTTGAAGTTGAAAAGGGAACTTCAATACTTGATGCTGCCAAACAAACAGGCGTTATCATTCCTACACTTTGTTACCATAAAGACTTGTGTATAGCAGGGAACTGCCGTGTTTGCGTGGTTGAAATTGTAGGGCAGAAAAGACTTGCTCCTGCATGTGCCACCCCTTGCGAAGACGGAATGGATGTTCTCACAAACTCATTTAAGGTGAGAAACTCCAGAAAACACATTATTGAACTTTTGCTTTCCGAACATAATACCGAATGTACCAGCTGCTACAAAAACGGCGGCTGCGAACTTCAGCTTCTTGCTTCGGAATACAAAATCATGAATCAGGATTTTATAAACCTGGTGCCATTCCACAACTACACTATTGATATGTTTTCTCCGTCTATTATAAAAGACGACAGCAAGTGTATAAGGTGCCAGAGATGCGTGAGAACATGCGCAGAACTTCAGGGCGTAAATGCTTTGACAATGTCCTACAAGGGCGATCATGCCAAGGTTACTACATTCTTCGAGAAAGCTATGAACGACGTGGTTTGTACCAATTGCGGCCAATGTGTTAATCACTGTCCTACAGGTGCACTTGTCGAGAAAAACTACATCGAAGAGGTATGGAATGCAATTGCAGACAAGACAAAACACGTTGTTGTACAAACCGCCCCGGCAGTTCGGGTAGGTCTTGGTGAAGAACTGGGTTTCGATCCCGGAACAAGAGTAACAGGAAAAATGGTTGCAGCACTCAAGAGACTGGGCTTTGATGCAGTGATGGACACAGACTTTACTGCAGACCTCACTATAATGGAAGAGGGAACAGAATTGCTAACTAGACTCAAAGGTGCTTTAGTGGACAAAAATCCAACCATAAAACTCCCTATGGCAACCTCTTGTTCTCCCGGGTGGATAAAATATATTGAGCACATGTACCCGAATTATCTGGATCACCTTTCTACATGCAAATCTCCTCAGCAAATGTTCGGCGCTCTTGTCAAAACTTACTATGCAAAAGCCCGCAATCTAGATCCGGATAAAATTGTATCAGTATCAATAATGCCTTGTACTGCGAAAAAATTTGAGGCAAACAGGCCGGAAATGCACGACAGCAACTATCGCGATATCGACTATGTTTTAACAACCCGCGAACTGGCAATCATGATAAAACAGGCAGGTATCGATTTTCTTAAGCTTAAAGACATGCATTTCGACCGGCTCATGGGAGAATCAACCGGAGCTGGAGTAATCTTCGGAGCTACTGGCGGTGTTATGGAAGCTGCACTAAGAACAGCTTATGAAATTGTTACAGGACGGGAAGTTCCTTTTGATAATCTTAACATTACTCCGGTAAGGGGAATCGAAGGTGTCCGGGAAGCCAGCATTAAAATTGAGAACACGCTAAAAGCATGGTCATTCCTTGAGGGTGTTGAACTAAAATGTGCCGTTGCACACGGGCTCGTGAATGCTAAAAAAGTTATGGATTCAATTGTTTCAGGAAAATCACACTATCATTTTATTGAATTTATGGCTTGCCCTGGAGGATGTCTTGGAGGAGGAGGTCAGCCAATCCCCACTAGTCCGGAAATTCGCGCAAAACGTGCAGAAGCAATTTATGCCGAAGATGAGGGGATGCCTGTTAGAAAATCCCATTTGAACCCAGAAGTTATCAAGATTTACAAGGATTTTTTAATTACACCTCTTGGGGAAAAATCGCATCATCTATTACATACAAAGTACACTCCAAGGAATAGATTCTAAAAAAACTGCTTTTTCTAACAAAAGTGATGTTTACTGTTGCATATTAAAGGGATTATGTTATAATAATCCCTTTTTTTATTTAAATTTACACCACAAAGTATTCAATACAGCTTGAACGAGAGAGAATATATTTTGCTGTTTTAAGGGTTCCAATCAAATTTGAGTTACCACTTATCCATAAATATACCACTTTAAACAACAAGCTATGAATGTAAATCTTGAAAATCAAGTCGATACGAAAATTATCGACGAGATAATTACTAAACACAAGGGGAAACCCGGTGAATTGCTTACTGTAATGGAAGAGGTTCAGGAGGCAAATGATTACAAATATCTGGATGAAGCCAGTATGGGTTACATCTCTTCAAAGTCAAAAGTGCCGCTTTCACAAATTTACAGTGTTGCCACTTTCTATTCTTTTTTCAATCTAAAGCCTCAGGGTAAACACACTATTATTGTATGCAGGGGAACAGCCTGCCATACTAAGGGATCTAAAATTCTGCTGGACGATCTTACAACACTTCCCGGCTGCAAAGACGCATTTGATGCAGGCGAGACTTCATTTACAACGGATGATAAACTTATCACAATTAAAACAGTGGCCTGTTTCGGTCAGTGTGCCCTGGCACCCGTTGTTGCCGTTGATGGCGTGATATACAGCAATGTAACATCGGAGCAGATTAAAAAATTATTAGAAAACTTACAAGAGGAGAATAAAGATGAAAATATCAGACTTAGCTAAACTCAATGAGATAAAACAGAGGGCTGCACAAAAGATACTTCCGGATAAACCTTACATAGCAATAGGCATGGGTACCTGTGGTATTGGCCGGGGCGCAGAACTGCTATTTGACAGTTTTGAGCAAACAATAAAGGAGAGGGATCTGGACATAATTTTAAAGAGAGTCGGTTGTTTTGGATTCTGTTCTGAGGAACCGCTTGTCAATTTATACATTCCCGGGCATCCGCTCATAATAATGCATCAGGTATCGGAAAACGATGTGATTCCTATTATTACGGGTATAATCAAAGGGATTATGCCATATAGAAAAGTTCTATGCAGGATAGAGGAGTGGGACTTCTTAACAGGTAAATATGAATTTGGAAAGGGGTTAACCGATTATCCTCTGTGGAATGAAATACCATTCTTTAAGCATCAGAAAAAAATTGTACTCAGGAACTGCGGGATTCTTGTTCCGGATGACATCGAAGAGTACATTGGAGTAGGCGGTTATTTCCCATTGTTTGATGTATTGAAGAAAATGACACCGGAAGAGGTAATCGCAGAGGTTAAAACATCAAAATTAAGAGGTCGCGGAGGCGCCGGTTTTCCTACTGGTCAAAAATGGGAATTGATGGCCAGGGTTAAAGCCGATCAGAAATATATTATCTGTAATGCCGATGAGGGAGACCCGGGTGCTTTCATGAACAGAAATGAGATTGAAAGCGACCCTTTTATGCTCATCGAAGGTATGACAATAGGTGCATACGCAATGGGAGCATCAAAGGGAGTTGTATATATAAGAGCCGAATATCCTCTTGCCGTTCGCCGCTTGAAGGAGGCAATCAAACAAGCCAAGGCATACGGGCTTTTGGGTAATAAAATAATGGACACCGATTTCAACTTTGACATAGACATTGTTGAAGGTGCCGGAGCATTTGTGTGCGGAGAAGAAACCGCTCTTATTCATAGTATCGAGGGTAAATCGGGGCGGCCTTCTCCACGTCCTCCATATCCTGCGGAAAAAGGCTTATATGGAAAGCCAACCAATATCAACAATGTTGAAACTTGGTGCAATATTCCTGTAGTAATATCCAAGGGAGGAGTATGGTTCACCGAAACAGGAACCGAAAAGAGTGCCGGGACAAAAGTTTTCTCTCTTGTAGGAAAGGTAAAAAACACCGGACTTATTGAATTGCCTCTGGGTTCTACTCTTGAAACCATTGTATTTAAAATCGGAGAGGGAACGGGAACTCAAAAAAGGGTAAAAGCAGTACAAACCGGTGGCCCTTCGGGAGGATGTATACCGGTTGAATACCTGAGTACTCCTGTTGACTACGAATCGCTTAACTCTCTGGGATCGATAATGGGTTCGGGAGGAATGGTAGTTATGGATCAGGACAACTGTATGGTGGATGTCGCAAGATATTTTACAGAATTTTCAAATGGAGAGTCATGCGGGAAATGTACCCCTTGCAGGGAAGGTCTTGCACAAACTCTTAAGATTATTACAAAGTTTACAGAAGGTAAAGCAACAGAAACCGATATTCACACACTTGAACATCTCGGGAAAGTAATTAAATCCACGGCTCTGTGCGGGTTGGGCCAAACAGCGCCAAATCCCGTTCTCACAACTTTGAGATACTTCAGGGATGAGTACGACCACCACATGATCGAGAAAAAGTGTGAACCGGGTATTTGTCAGAGCCTGTTTAGCGCGCTCTGTGAGAACAGCTGCCCTTTGCACATGAATATTCCAAGATATCTGCAGCTGCTTAAAGAGGATAAAGTTGAAGATGCCTTTGAATCCACCCTAAGAGATAATCCGCTCCCTTCAACTTTAGGTCGTATCTGCCACTTCCACTGCCAGATGAAATGCCGGAGGGAAACCATCGACTCTCCTGTTTCACAGGGCGACATACACCGTTATATAGCTGATACTGTTTATAAAAGTGGCAATGTCCAGAAGGTTTATGATAAAATAATAAAAGGGAAACTTCCTCTCACTCACAAACGTATCGCCATTATTGGAGGAGGTCCTGCCGGTTTGACTGCAGCCTATTACCTTGTACGTCTTGGCCACGATGTTACAATTTACGAATCCCAATCGGAAGCCGGAGGTATCCTGCGCTGGGGAATTCCTAAGTACAGGCTTCCTGCCGAAGTTCTGGATTTTGAGATAAAATTCATTAAGGATCTGGGAGTACATTTCGTTTTTGACACTATAGTGGGTAAAGACGTTAAGATGGAAGACCTGGAAAATGAATACAATACAATCATCCTTGCAATTGGGGCTCACAAAGACATTGATTTGACCATAGCAGGAAGCGAACTTGACGGAGTCCTCTCAGGAATGGAGTTCCTGAAAGATGTTGCATTGGGCAATAAACTTAATATCGGTAAACATGTCGTCATTATCGGAGCAGGCAATGTTGCAATTGACGCTGCCCGTACAGTACAGAGATTCGGTTCCGATGTAACTGTTGTATACCGCCGTATGAAATCGGATATGCCTGCGAACAAAGATGAAATTAAGGGTGCAGAAATTGAAGGAGTAAACTTCCTCTTCCTGTGTAATCCAAAAGAAATTCTTGCAGACACAAGCGATAAGGTCCGTGGAATTGTTTTGATGAAAATGGCATCCGGAGACATTGACCTTTCGAATCGCCGTAAACCTGTACCTACAGGAGAATCCTTTATTCTTCCTTGCGACACTATAATTACTGCTATTGGTGAAGAGGTTGATGCAAATTTTGCAAAAGATTTCGGCATTAAAATATCCAGCAATGGAAACATACATTCCGACCACTTCACTTTCGTAACCAGTCACCCTAAAATTTATGCAATAGGTGATGCAGTTACCGGACCGGCTACAGCGGCAGAAGCAATGGGAATTGCAAAGAAGGCTGCCGAAATTATAGACTACAACCTTATGAATAAGCGCCGCTTCCACAAATTGTTCCGTGGTTTTGAGTACAGCGATGAAGTTCCTTTGAAACCAGAGGGTGGAAATCGCCACTATCCAACCAGAAGGCCATTTGAAGAACGAGTTGGCAACTTTAAAGAGATAAATCTTGGTTACACAAAAGAACAAGCCTACGAAGAGGCTTCAAGATGCCTGCGTTGCGATGTTCGAGTAATTGTAAATACTGAGGAGGAATAATAATGGAAAAGAAAAAAATAAACATAATAGTTGACGGCAAAGAATATCAGGTAACTGAAGGGAAGTCAATACTGGAATCGTGCAGGGAAATCGGGATTAAAATACCTACACTTTGCTATCTGAAAGATATTTCTCAGAATGCTTCCTGTGGGATTTGCGTTGTTGAAGTTAAAGGAGCAAGAACTCTTGTAAGGTCTTGTATAAGTAAAGCAACAGAGGGCATAAATATTACAACTCACTCAGCAGCGATTAATATTGCCCGCAAAACCAACCTTGAACTTCTTCTTGCCAACCACCCAAAAGATTGTCTCATTTGCGAAAGGAACGGCAATTGTGAATTGCAGGACTTGTCTGCATTGCTCGGCATTAAGGAGACTCCTTTTGAGAGGACAAAACCGGTTCCAAAGATTGACAACAGCTCGCTTTCATTAATTCGCAATCCTGACAAATGCATATTGTGCGGACGTTGCATTGCTGTATGCGCCGATGTTCAAACTGTTTATGCGATTGATTTTGCCGGAAGAGGACTAAAAAGCAAGGTTTCTACATATCTGGATCAGGGTCTTGGAAACGTTGCCTGCACAAACTGCGGGCAGTGCGCTTTAGTGTGTCCAACTGCAGCAATAGTTGAAAGAGATGAATCCAAAGATATCATGGCAGACATATACGACGATAATAAAATTGTTATTGTACAAACAGCTCCTGCCATTAGAGTCGGCATAGGAGAAGCTATGGGAATGGGCGAGGGAGAACTTGTAACAGGTAAAATGGTTGCTGCTCTCCGCAAACTTGGTTTCAGCAAAGTTTTCGACACCGATTTCGCTGCCGACCTCACAATTATGGAAGAGGGTTTTGAACTTATAAGCCGGATTAAAAACAAAGGAACACTTCCAATGATTACCTCGTGTTCTCCAGGCTGGATTAAATTTATTGAACACTTTTTCCCTAAGTCACTGAGCCATCTTTCTACATGTAAATCTCCTCAGCAAATGTTCGGCGCAGTTGCAAAAACATACTATGCCGAAAAATTAAACGTTGACCCGCGGAAAATTGTTGTTGTTTCAATAATGCCTTGTACAGCAAAGAAGTTCGAATGTAAAAGGCCGGAAATGAAGTCTGCCTTCCATTACTGGAAAGAAAAGCTCAATCTCCCCGAAAAAGACAGCTTCTTTGATGTTGATTATGTTTTAACAACCCGGGAACTTGCCAGAATGTTTAAGGTAACAGGAGTCGATTTCAGCAATTTACCTGAAGAAGATTTTGACCATCCTCTTGGTATTTCTACCGGTGCCGGTGTTATTTTCGGAGCTACCGGAGGAGTTATGGAGGCTGCTGTCAGGACTGCATATGAAGTTATAACCGGTAAGCCGCTTGAAAAAATTGAGCTGAATGTACTTCGAGGTTTTGAGGGCATTAAAGAGGCAGAACTTGACCTTAACGGAACAAAACTAAAGGTTGCTGTGGCGCACACCCTGAAAAATGCCCGTGTACTTCTTGAGCAAATTGAAGAAGGAACTTCTCCATATGCTTTCATTGAAGTCATGACATGTCCGGGAGGATGCCTCGGCGGAGGTGGTCAGCCTATTCCTACTACATGGGCTATTCGCCAGAAAAGATCAGATTCGCTTTATAAGGAAGACCGGTTAAAACCTATAAGAAAGTCACATGAAAATCCGGCAATCAAGGCAATCTACGACGATTTTCTTAAAGAGCCTCTTGGTCATGTATCACACGAACTGCTGCACACAGATTATATTGAGCGTGGCATCTATAAGGTGAAAAAATAAATTATCATTAAGGACGGGAGGTTCACAGATAGAATGTGAATCTCCTTTTCTTATATGATTGATTATGACAAAGAAAATATTAAATTTGTACAACAAACAGAACCCAATACAACCGCTTTTGTGTTAACACTATGGTAATAGGAATAATACACAATATAACTGTCCTGATAGCTCTTTCTCTGCTCCATTTTATTTTTAGCAAAAAGTCAAATTTTCGCTATAAAGGAGTTCGTGAAATTCTTATGGGTGTAATAATTGGTCTTATTGGAGTTATTCTAATGATGACCCCCTGGACCTATCAACCCGGGATAGTTTTTGATACAAGAACAATACTACTCTCCGTTTCCGGTCTCGTCATAGGTGTTATCCCGACAATAATAGCAATGGCCACTACTGCACTATACAGAATATATATTGCAGGAGACGGAATCGTTATGGGTGTTGCAACAATTATAACAGCAGGTACTGTTGGTATGCTTTGGGCTGTTCTCCGTCCGCGATGGCGAAAAAAGAGATACTATCTTGAAATGTATGCAATGGGGTTAACTACCCATGTAGGGATGTTGCTTTGCACTATGTTTCTTCCGGAAGAACTCAGAATTGAAACTCTTAAAAATATTTCCCCCACCGTTCTCATTATATACCCGATTGGAACTCTCCTCCTTGGCATTGTCTTAACAGCCAATACAAACCGGCTGGAGAATGAAACCAAAGTGAAGGAAGAGGTAGAGCGACGAACATCATTTTTTAACGCGAGCAGAGATATGATGTTCATTAAAGATGACAAATTCAGATACCTCCTTATTAATGACGCAATCTGCAAATTTTTCGGGAAGACAAGGGATGAAATATTAGGAAAAAGCGATTTTGACCTCCTGCCCGGTGTGAATCTTGATGACGTGCTTGAATCGGATTTAAAAATTCTTAAAGAAGGTGTTACAGTCACTATTGAAGAAAAAATTGGCGACAATATTTATGAAGCTACTAAGTTTCCCA
>Ga0116171_10003952_pt1 | contig 13519 bp, 11 predicted proteins | sample AD_JPNHW2_MetaG_FD_89798 | JGI IMG/M metagenome (GOLD analysis project Ga0116171, IMG submission 89798) | Active sludge microbial communities of municipal wastewater-treating anaerobic digesters from Japan - AD_JPNHW2_MetaG | ecosystem: Engineered > Bioreactor > Anaerobic > Digestate | place...
AAAACCGCTGCCGAATTTATACTAATTGCGTTATAATAATTCCGATGCCATTAAATGAGATGCTTAAGCTGTTTGGTAACAAAGACCACTAAAAAATTTGAGCGGTTATAATGTTTTTAGCTTCAGAACAAATCCCGAAAAGGAGTGACATGTACGGATATAGTGGAAAAATCCTGCATATCGACCTAAAAACCAAAAAAACATGGGTCGAAGATAAACCCGAAGAATGGTACAAGCTTTGGATTGGCGGGGTCTCGATGGCTTCACGCCTGTTGTGGGAAAACATCGTTCCAGGTTGTGACCCATTGGATGATGGTAATCCGATCTGTTTTGCCAATGGGATTTTCACAGGAACGCCTGTTCCTGTAGGCGGCAAGTTCGGCCTGGCATCCAAATCGCCTTTGACAGGTTTCATCGGTGACAGTCTTTCTGGCAGTTGGTTTTCCATTGCCCTTAAACGAGCGGGATGGGATGGCGTCGTGCTGCACAACAGCTGTGACCGCTGGACGAACCTTTTTATTGATGACGACCGCGTGCAATTCCTTGACGCCACCTATCTGCTTGGAAAAGGCACCTTCGAAACCGAAGAAGCCATCCGCAAGAAGATGGGAGACGACCAAGTTCGCTCCTGCACTATCGGCATCTGTGGAGAGCACCTGGTACGTTATGCCAATGTGACCAACGACGGCAGGCAGGCTGGCCGCACAGGTCACGGAATGATCTGGGGTCATAAGAAACTTAAAGCAGTTTCCGTGCGAGGCACGAAAGGCGTCAAGGTATTCGACCCAGCTACGTTAAATCAGCTCTCTTTTGACATCTCCAAAACCGCGCAAGGCAAAGACACTGAAAAATATCGTGTTTACGGAACCGCTACTGGTCTGCTCAGTCAGAACAAGGCGGGCGTTCTGCCCACGCGTAACTTTACAGAGGGTGTATTCGAACACGCGAACCAGGTCAGTGGCGAATTTCTGGATGAACACCACAAGGTCAAAGTAATTGCTTGCGCGCAATGCCCCATCGCGTGTGAGCAGATGTCCATTGTCAAAACCGGACCTTTCGCCGGCGCCATGACCGGAATTGAGTATGAAAGCTTGTTCGCGAACAGCTCCAACCTTGGCGTTTCGGACATCCGCGCCGCCATCAAGCTGATCACAATCTCTGACCACGACGGGATGGACTCCATCAGCATGGGCGTGACGATTGGGTATGCGATGGAATGCTACGAAAGAGGCGTTCTGACCGATAAAGATTTCGCCTGCCCGTCCCACCCGGAAGGTTTCACGCTTAGGTTTGGCGATGGAGAATCCGCAGTAAAACTGGCTGAGATGATCCGCGACAGGGAAGGCATTGGCGATCTGTTGGCGGAAGGCGTGCGGATCAGCTCCAAGAAAATTGACGAGGAAAGAGGGACAGAAAGTTGGAAATGGGCCATGCACATTAAAGGTCTGGAACCAGCCGGCTACGACTCCCGCTCCCTCAAGACTTTCGCGGTTGGGCTGGCAGTTGGCACGCGTGGGGGCTGCCATAACCGCTCTGCCGCTTATGACCCTGATATCAAAGGTGAAACCAACCGCCTGACCGTGGATGAGACCCGCGGCCGCGTCGCTGCAGAATCTGAAGAATACGCTGCAGTTTATGACACTTTGCCATTGTGCAAGTTTATCCGGCGGAGCTTTACGGGCAAAGCGGACCGAGCGGGAGCCTGGCCTGCGATTGCCAAACTCATCAACGCCACCACCGGCTGGAATTTTGATTACGATGCTGTGGATCTGATCGGCATTCGGGCTCACACCATTAAAAAAGCTTTCAATATACGGGAAGGTTGGACCCAGGCTGATGACGAATTGCCATGGCGATGGAAACATGAAGCGATGACAAAGGGACCTGGAGCCGGTGTATTCGTAACGGACGAAGAACTTGAATACATGAAAAAGCTCTACTATAAGGCGAAGGGTTGGACCCCGGAAGGGTTGATCCCAAAGACAAAACTTATCGAGCTCGGTATGCCCGATGTTGCTGAGCAGATTGGAGTGTAAGGAACGACATGACAACATCCACCTCAAAACATGCCTATATTGATTGTGACCCGGTTAAATGCGTCGGTTGCCAACTGTGTGAATATGTGTGTTCATTCACCAAGACGGCTGAATACAACTCATATCGGAGCAGGATTAGAACTGTACGCGTGGACGAAGTGCTCATCACCGCGATTGCCTGCCGGACCTGTGAAAACGCGCCCTGCGTGGTTGTTTGCCCACGTGACGCGCTGACGCAGGACCCGCTGACCGGTATTATTCACATTGACGGAACCCGTTGTGATGGCTGCGCGTGGTGTATCGAGGCTTGCGATTTTGGAGCCATCTCCATCAACCCCACCACACGGCTGGCCGAAATCTGTGACCAATGCGAAACTGTTGAAGGTGGGCCGCAATGTGTGCGTTGGTGCCCCAAGGAAGCGCTTGAGTTGACCACGCCTGAGCGGCGTGCTCAAAAGACTCGCCGCGCGCTCATCGCGGAAAGCCTTGAAATGCCAACCAAAGCCAAGGATCCTCAATGACAGATCAACCCGAGAAAAAAGACGAGGATTTACGCATCGGCGTCTATGTCTGCCACTGTGGCAGCAATATTGCCGGCGTCATTCCTCCCAAAGACGTGGTGGACTTTGCCGCCGAATTACCTGGCGTCGTCCGGGCGACCGATACGATGTACGCCTGCGCCGACAGTGGTCAACGCCTGATTAAAGACGACATCAAGAAATACAACCTGAACCGGGTGGTGGTGTCCGCCTGTTCGGTGCGAATGCATGAACCCACCTTTAGAGGCGCGGTCGCAGAAGCCGGCATGAACCCCTTCCTGATGGAAATGGCAAACATCCGGGAGCAATGCACCTGGGCGCATGGGCATGACCGCGAGGGCGCGTTGGAGAAAGCCAAGGACCTGACCGCTTCCGCGATTGCCAAGGTCTCCTTCCTTCAGCCCCTGGACATGCTGAAGGTGCCCGTCTCAAAAAAGGCCATGGTGATTGGCGGTGGCGTGGCAGGTATCTCAGCCGCGTTGGACCTGGCTGAACAGAATATTCCTGTTGTCCTGGTGGAAAAAGAACCAACGATTGGAGGGGTCATGGCGCAGCTCAACAAGACCTTTCCAACGATGGACTGCAGTATATGAATTCTCGCGCCCAAAATGGTTGACGCGGCGCGTCAGCCCCTGATTGAAGTAAAAGCTTACACAGAAGTTGAAAAAGTTGAAGGGTTCGTAGGGAACTTCAAGGTTACCCTGCGCGAAAAGGCCAAGTATGTCCGCGCTGACCGTTGTAACGGTTGCGGGGCATGCGCCAAGGTTTGCCCAATTGAGGTGCCTAACTATTTCGAGATGAATCTCGCCCCCCGCAAGGCGGCCTACATCCCCATGAGTCAATCCGTGCCGCTGGTCTACAACATCGATATGGACACCTGCATCCATTGCTACAAGTGCGTGGAAGCCTGCGGCCCGTTGGAAGCCATTGACTTCAGCATGAAGGATGAGTTCGTGGATGAGGAAATCGGCGCGATTATCGTCGCCACGGGTTTCGGCCATTTCGACCCAAGCCCGATGGAAGAGTATGGGTACAATCGCTATCCGAACGTCATCACTTCCATGGAAATGGAAAGGTTAAACAATTCAGCCGGACCCACCGCGGGCAGCCTTATCCGCCCAAGCGACGGCAAAAAACCGCAAAACCTGGCATTCATTAATTGCGTCGGCTCAAGGGACAAACGTTTCAACGAAAGTTGTTCCAACTTCTGCTGCATGTACGCGATTAAGAATGCTATCCTGGTCAAGCAGATGAATCCAGCCGTGGATGTCTCCATCTATTACATGGATATCCGCACGCCATCCAAGGGTTACGAGGAATTCTATAACCGCGCCCGTGCCATGGGGATTCATTTCATCCAGGGACGCCCGGCGATGATTACCGAAGACCCGGAAACGCACAATCTCTTCCTGCACAGTGAAGATATCTCCCTGGGGAAGGTCGTGGAACACGAATATGATCTGGTGATGTTAAACCAGGCCGCCGTGCCACAACCAGACCAAAACCACATGAGCTCGGTGTTGAACGTCGCGCAGAGCCCCGGCGGTTGGTTCATGGAATACCACCCAAAGCTGCGCCCCATGGATAGCCCGACCGACGGTATTTTCTTCGCCGGCGCCTGCCAGGGGCCCAAGGACATCCCCGCGAGCGTTGCTCAGGGGTCAGCCGCAGCTTCCAGGGCCTCGCGCATCCTGCATGCGGATAGCTGGCAAATTGAACCGACCATCGCGGCCGTCTGGCCCGACCGGTGCGTCAGCGCGCAAGGCAAAGCCTGTGGTTTGTGCGAACGCGCCTGCCCCTACGGCGCGATTGACTACGAACAAGGGCGGGCAGCTTCTGTCATCAACGCCAAATGCCACGGCTGCGGCGGTTGCGTGGCGGAATGCCCGCACGATGCCATCACCCAGTTGCACTACACTGACGCGCAAATCCTGGCCCAAATCCGGGCGCTCCTGGCCACGGAACCACACAAGAAAATCCTGGCCTTGCGTTGCCACTGGTGTTCTTATGGTGGCGCGGACCTGGCAGGCACCAGTCATTTTGAATACACCGCCAACGAACGGGGCATCAAAGTGATGTGCTCAGCCCGGATGGACTCTGACTTTATTTATGAAGCCTACCGGCTTGGAGCGGGTGGCGTCTTGTATTCCGGTTGCCATCCCCAGGACTGCCATTACATAACCGGGCAGATTGTGGGTGCCAAACGCGCCAAACGTCTTGAAACCATCTTCGACCGCATGGGCATCAGCCCCGGACGCTTTCGGATTGAGTGGATTAGCGCGGCGGAAGGTGACAAGTACGCGCGCGTGCTGAATGAAATGCAGGCGGCATTGGATGCCATCCCCGAATCGGATTTGCTGGCGGAAATTGAAAGAACCAGGCCGGAAATGGCTAAACGCCTCACTCGCCTGCCAAATATCCCAGGCATGCAAAAGGCCATGGAGCAAACTGAAGTGCTGGTGAACACGATGTTGAGCAAGAAAGGGGTGGCGGCATGAGCCTTTCCCGTCTTGCTGACGAAGTACGTCTCATCCCCGGTGGTGAGAACCTTGAAATGTGCTATTCCTGCGGAACCTGCACCAGTAAATGCATGATTCAGCAGAAAGTCGACGGAGAATTCAACCCCCGGCGCCTGCTGCGGCTGATTGCCATGGACATGCGCGAGGAAGCTTACGCCAGCACAACCACCTGGTTGTGTTCGGCGTGCGACTTGTGCTACCCGGCCTGCCCGCAACAGATTCACATTTCCGGTGTCATTGCTGCCGCAAAGAAGGTCGCCGTCCAGAACGGTCATCCCCAACCACTGCCCACGGCCACAGTGAACCAACAGACCTGCGTGGCCTGCGGTTTATGCAAGGAAGCCTGTCCGTACGATGCCATCTCACTGCAGGTCCGCAAGGTCCCGTGGCGCGGACTGTTACCCGTCGCGGTGGTAGATACAGCCTTGTGCATGGCCTGCGGGATTTGCGGCGCGGTTTGCCGGTCCAATTCGATTGGTGTGGCAGAAAAATTTAGCGACCAGGACCTTGTGGAGAACCTCTGGGATTGGCTGCAGCCGGAAGAGGCGGAGTTCTAATGGATACTGCCAAAAAAATCGTCTTGTTTCAATGTCAATGGTGCCTCTACGCCCCGGAGGATCAGGATTGGGTGGACCATCACCTGCCAGAAAACGTGCACCTGACCAAGGTGCCCTGCACCGGCAGGCTCGATCCCTTGTTCATTTTGAACGCGGTGCAAGGTGGCGCGGATGGGGTCATGATTAGTGGATGCGTGCCCGAGAAGTGCCATTTTAAGGAAGGCAATCTTTCAGCCCGCCGGCAGATGGATGAATTTTCTGATTTCTTGAATTACGTCGGTTACGATGAGGACCGGATTTGTTTCACATGGCTGGACCTGCAGGACCGCGGGCGCATCCAGAAAGATGTCGCCGAGTTCAGCAAAAAAGTGGAAGCGCTCGGAAAGAGCCATGCGCTGAACACGCGCTCTGTTTTACCGCAGGGAGGCGCCCATGACTGAGCTTGAGAACAGAATTCTGGCTGAAGCCCAGCGCCTTTTATCCGAAAACCTGGCGGATGTGGTCATCGCCTTTAAGCAGGCCGATACGCCACTGCGTCCTCAACCAGCTTTCTTCACCGACGCGGAAGCCGTAAACGACCTGGTTTATAACGGTCTTTGCCAAAATAACCTGGCCAATTACCTGACCCGTTATCCCCGTGAAAAGAAAATTGCCATGGTGGTGCGGGGGTGTGAAAGTCGCTCTGTGAACGCGCTGGTCCTGGAAAACCAACATCCCCGTGAGAACCTTTACCTGATTGGCATCCCTTGCGAAGGCATAGTGGATTGGCGCAAGATTGTTGAAGCCGTTGGCGAGGATGTGCTTTCGGTACAGGACCAGGCCGATATCGTGGTCGTCCGCACGCCCAAAGGTGAATTCACCTTGGACCGCGCGGCATTAATGCACGGGTCCTGCCTGCGTTGCACGCAGAAGAACCCGCTGGGAACAGACGTCACAATCGGCAAACCTGTCGCGGAACAAGACCCCCACCTGTTGCGGGAACGCGTCAAGAATTTTGAAGCACTCGGCATCCAGACACGCTACGAATACTTCAGACAGGAAAGCGAGCGTTGCATCCGCTGTTACGCCTGCCGTGAAGCCTGCCCGATGTGCTACTGCGAGGAATGTTTTGTGGACCACACCGGCCCACGCTGGACGGAAAGCGGCGTCACCCCTGCTGGCATGCAGGGCTGGCATATCATCCGCGCCTTCCACCAGACTGGTCGCTGCACAAGCTGTGGAGCCTGCGAACGTGCCTGCCCCATGGACATCCACATGACCTACCTCACAGACAAACTCAATACCGATATGTACGACAAGTACCAGTTCGTAGCGGGCCTGGACGCCAAAACCCAGACGCCCTTCGCGGCCTTCAACCTGGATGACAAAAATCGCTTTGTCGCTGGAGGGACATCCAAATGACATACCTCCTCAAAAAATCTGAAGTAAACCAGACCCTGCGGGCATGGACATCCAAAGCGCATGTCTACGCGCCACAAAAAGTACAGAAATATGCCCAATTCCTGCCCGTTGGTGAGGATTTTGAGCTGAGCGTAGAAGAACCTCACAACACCCGCTTTCCTCCCAAGGCACTCTTCCTGCCCCAATCTGAAACCCTGCTCAAATACAACCCACAGAAGCGCGAGCTGGAATCAGCCAAAACACCTGATCAACCGCGCATAATTTTTGGAATCCGGCCCTGTGACGCCAAGGCTGTTACCTTGCTCGACAGCGTGTTCTCATCGGAAGATAATCCCGATCCCTTCTGGCAAGCCCGCCGGGACCAATCCGTCCTCGTGGGTTTGGGTTGTGACCAGCCCTGCGCCACTTGTTTTTGCACATCCGTGGAGTCAGGTCCGTTTGATCGTTCCGGATTGGACGCGATCCTGACCGATTTGGGTGACACCTACGCGGTGGAACCTCTCACGGAGCGAGGCGTTTCGCTTTTCGAGAACCTGACTGTGGCCTCTGCTGAAACGACGCAAACAATCCAAGCCATCCAGGAGAAAGCCACGCGTGAAATGCCAATTGCCTTTGGACGTGAAGGCCTAAAGGCGCATCTGGATGAACTATTTGAAAATGAGATTTGGGAGGATTTCGCCAAATCCTGCCTTGGCTGCGGCATCTGTACCTTCCTCTGCCCCACATGCTTCTGCTTTGACATCGTGGACGAAGTTCGCAAGTCCACGCGTGAGCGGAACTGGGACACCTGCATGTTCAAGGTCTATTCCATCGAGGCATCCGGCCATAACCCCCGGCCAAGCCGGAGGGAACGCACCCGCCAACGGCTTATGCACAAGTATAGCTACTGGCTGGACCACACGGGCCAGACTGGCTGCACAGGTTGTGGCCGCTGCGTACGCTACTGCCCGGTCGGCCTGGATATCCGCGCCATGGTTCGCAAGTCCGTGGCCACACCAAGCGAGGTCCCTCATGTGGACTAACCCCGTAAACCCCAACCCCTATCTGCCCACACCCATGCGTGTATTGCACGCTTATTACGAATCAACGGACCGTTCGTTGAAAACCTTGGAACTGGCGTTCGTCAACCAGCAGGACAGGGTTCGATTTTTTGAAAAATTCAATCCTGGCCAATTTTGCCAGTTGTCCGTGTTTGGCAAAGGGGAATCTCCCCTTGGCGTGGCCTCCGCGGCCTGGGAAGGCGATTTTGTGCGCTTTACCGTCCAAAAAATGGGTCTGGTCACCAAGGCCCTGCACCAGCTGCAACCTGGTGATAGCCTTGGCCTTCGTGGCCCACTTGGCAACGGCTTTCCACTCGCGGATTGGAAGGGTAAAAACCTGGTCATCATCGGTGGCGGTTGCGCGTTCTCAACGCTCTACGCCCTCACCAAGCACGTCCAGCACGCTCAAAATAGGGCTGACTTTGGCGAATTAATCGTCATTTACGGCGCGCGCTCCTCGGGGCTGTGCATGTATAAACACGACATCCAGAGCTGGTACCAGCGAGATGACATGCAGGTGCACCAGGCGATTGATGTCCCTGAAGAGGATTGGAGCCATCACGTGGGTTACGTGCCCGATGTTGTCAAGCAAATTGCGCCGTCGCCTGTCAATTCAGTTGCCATTGTGTGCGGCCCACCCATCATGACCAAGTTCACCCTGCCTGCGTTGGTTGGTTTGGGGTTCCCACCAGAGACTATTTTCACCTCCCTGGAAAAGCGCATGAAGTGTGGCCTGGGTAAGTGTGGACGCTGCAATATTGGTTCAAAATACATCTGCAAGGATGGCCCTGTGTTCAGCCTGGCTGAATTAAACGCCTTGCCCGCGGATATTTAGATGGAGAAAGCATGAGTCAACGCGGCATAGCCCAAAAAACCAAAGATGAACACACCATGTCGATTCGGCGTGGCATGATGACCCGTAATTACCTGATGACCTGGGATTTGGATAAGTGCGTCGGCTGCCAGATTGGCCCTACCGCCTGTCCCAAGGAAGCCCTGACGCACGTTCCCGCTGTTCTGGAAAATGGGCGCATCGTTAAGAAATCCTCTGTGGATGTGGATGAGCAAAAATGTGTGAATTGTGGCATTTGCGTGGTCTCTTGCCCCACACACGCCATCGACATCACCATCAATGGAAAGCCTGAAATTCCCGTGATTGAATACGAGGCTTTTCCTGAATTGATTGCCAAAACGATTTTCCGCAGGGAACTATTCGATTTCACTCTCAAGGATTTCGTCATTGATAATTGCCCAACGGGTGTAATCAGTTATGACGAAAGCCGCGACACCATGCGAATTGACTTCGACAACTGCATCCATTGCCGGCAGTGTGAAGTGGCGAGCAAGGGCGCGTTCGAAGTTCGCCAGCCCTGGGCAGGTTCTGTGACGCTGGAGACCAGCCGCTGCGTGGAAGGATGCCTTGCCTGCGCGGATATCTGCCCCACACGGGCTTTGCACATCAACGACGATGGCCGGCTTGCTCTCGCGGACTACTACTGCATCAAGTGTGGCGCTTGCATGCAGGTCTGCCCCATTAAACCGGTATACGAGGATGAAACCTTTGAGTTCGAGTCACAGGGCATGAAGCTGACCCGTACTTTGAAGAAGCTCACTAATGAGGACCAACTGCCTGTCAGGGTCGATCGCTGGCGTGTGAACCACACACCTGTCAGCAGCGCGGCCTGGGTGGAGGCCTTGCGCAAGCTTTCCGATGATAAAGCCAAGATGGTCGAAATCGACCGCAAACGGGCTCTACGCCGTGAAGATCTCATCCGCGCCCTCAAGCAGGACAAGGTCTCTCCCGATAGGTCCAATCGGCCGAAGTAATACCACTGATCATGAAAGGCCTCTCTTTTGAGAGGCCTTTTTTAGTAATTCTTGCGGGTTGGCTTTGGCTTGGTGCAACAAGTGTGGAGAATCAGGTTTTTCGGAGGTTATGGCCACCCGCGGCAGCCTGTGGGTCTGAATCTGTCAGGCCTCCGGCCCGTAACCGTACTTGGCCTGGAAATCAAAGGACCATTCCTTGCCATCCGTGTACTCAGGGCTTAGTTCTGTCTTGTCAAAAATGAGAACCCTGGCCTTGGCGCGTAACCTGCTGAAGGTTTCCATGTCGGCGGTCGTGGCAATCACGTTTCTGAACGTGCCGGAATTGATATAGTATTTGTCCGTCCCCCCATTAACTTGTATCAGCTCCACGACTGGGTTGTGTGTATGCCCTGAAATGACGCACACGATATTTGAAGCGCCCGGTTGCAGACAGGTTTCCTTGGATACTTCAGGCAGCGGTGTGCTGACCTTGGAACTTTTGGAGATGGGGCCTAGCAACAGCCGGAAAAGCCAAAACGGGATTCCCTTCCGCCAAAAACGCATCCCCAAAACCGCTTTCAGCCCAACCGCGCTGGGGCCGTTAATCATCCCCAACTGTTTGATGGTTTTGCCATAATCCGAATCCACTGCCATTTCCTTGAGTGCCAGGATGAAAACAGGCTCAATGAAGCGCCAGACGTCCTTCTTTTCCATACCGGGGGTGGTAAACAGGTAATTAAGCAGTGCCTGGGCTGGGCGCACGTTATCAAATTCGACCAGGCGTTTGTAAATCGTGGTCAATTCAGAGACGGTGAGGATGGTTTCCTCGCCATAGTAGCGCTTGAAGAGATACGGCAGTTTGGCAGCCACCTCCACGGTAACAAAATCGCCAAAGACTGGTTTGGCGTAAAGGTCCTTGTCGATGAAGGTGGGGATTGCCATCCAGGTTTTCAGGTTGGCGCCAAAATTGGCCGAATCGTATTCATGCCCGTGACGCACAAGGAACCTGGCTTCCCCTTCCACGTAATGAATGTACTGGTTCGGGAACGGAGCGTTGTTTTCAGGCATCCCCAACAGGTTCTGCACACGCTGGCGTAACGCCGGCGTGGCGTTCAGCAACCTGTCGTGGTTGCCAGGCATGTAGTGAACCGTCACCGGTTTGTTGAGCATGTTGGAAAGATTTCTGAAGATTGCCAGTGTTTCCTCAACCCGCTTCTCCCGCGCGATAGCGTCCAAAATTTCCAGGATGCGTGTTTCCACCTCCCCACCAGGGGTGATGTCTTTGAGGTCCAGGTACGGCCGCAAGGAGTCCCGCAGCCACATTGTGGTGCGGTTAATTTCGAAGATATCGCCGGCAAGTATCAGCTCCACCCGGTTTATCTCGCCATCGCTGATAAACTTACCGATTTCATTAAAGTAAGCGTGATAGACTTCCGCCGGCAGATTGTGGTCAAAGGCAATGTTGCCCAGCCGGAAAGAATCAGATTCCGCAAAATGCAAATCCGACATGATGATTAGCATGGGTTCACCTGCCACCCACGCGCCTGGCTCCGAGCCTTGGAAATCCCGCAAAGAACACTCGTTGTCATCGTTTCAATTCTCAAGGTTTATTGTAAACGCTCCGGCTTCCTTGCTGCCCAAGAGAAGCAGGTTTTCGTCCAGGGAGTCAAACCCAATTTCCTGGTAGCGCCAGTCTTCCAACAGACCCGCGTAACGCTGCCAGGTTTGCCCGCAATCAGCAGTCCAAAATACCACGCCTTGCCCGGAGGCCGCTATTCGGCAGCCATCCCCAGGGAAGCCGGCTAGCGCGTAAATGGGAACGCTCACTGAAAGCTCGTTCTTCCACGCCTGGTCACTCTCTTCCCACCTAAAAAGACCCTGCTCCGTGGCCGCAAACAAGGTGGAGCCGAATTGCTTGAGTGAGAATACCTGGGTTCGCCTGAAAACTTCACCCAAAGTGGTCCAGGCGGCACCATCAAACCGTGCGATTTCACAATCCTTTTCCGCCGAGCACACGGCTGCTGCAAGCGTGCTTTGCGCGTCATCCATGGCCAGTACGTACACCGACCTGCCTGCAAACGCGATGGTGCTCCAAGAGCTGTCCTCCAGCATGAATAAACCCGAATTGAGCGTTCCAGCGTAAAAGTGATGACCAAAAGACACCATCGACGTCACCACGGGCACGCCACCGGAGTTGTTCATGAAATCACTTTCCAATGAGACGCTAGTTTCAGTATCCTCCGCGTACTCCGCATGGATTGCGGCGCGCTCGCTAAGGAAAGCCGCCTCTTCCGGTGAACCACTTACCGTACCTGGCGGGAGATTTCCTATTGAAGTCCACACCTCATCCTTGAGCTGGAAAAGCCCGGAGCGTGTGATGGCCATCAGTGTTCCATCCACATCGGCAAGGGACACAACTTCGAGGTCTCCAAGCCCCATGTTGAGCTCCACCCAGCTGGTCGCGGACTGCGTGACCTGGAATACGCCCCTACCGTAGATGCTCACGTACAGGTCATCTTCGCCCTTCATTCCCTGCACTATGCCGGTTATGTTATTCAACCGCAAGGTGCCATTGCTGCCAATCCAACTTTGTCCATAGGTGGAGGAACGGTAAATGCCATTATCCTGTGTGGCGGCGTACCAGCGCTGCGGGTTGCCATCCGCGACAAAGAAGTCATTGAGCGACTGGCCGGCCAGGCCTCGTGTCACCCAGGCACCGCCGAAATTATCAGAGCTGAACAAACCGTTCCCAAAGGTATAGGCAAACACTCTCTTTTGCGTCCGGCCGAAAGGGTCCAACGTCACGCCCATTACCCTGACGTTCACGGGCAAGCCGGCGCTGGATTTTTGCCAGCTCACACCCCCGTTCCATGAAACATAGACGCCCTCTCCATGCCACACACCGGTATACACCAACCCGGCAAAGGCCGGGTCCAGGACGGTGGAGCGTGTGGATAGGTCCGTGATGTTCGTGTTTACGGGGAAAAAGCTAGCTCCGCTGTTCGTGCTTTTGTAGATGCCGTGCGTGTGAGTGGACAGGAAGAGCACGTTGGAGTGAGCGGGCTGGATGTCAATATCGTAAAAATAGTCCGCGGTATCAAAGCTCGCGCCGCTCAAGAGCAGCGCCCAGCTCGCACCGCCGTTGACACTTCGATACAGGTAACCCACCAGGTTGCTTTTCAGCCTGGTCACAACGTACAAGGTGTTGGGGTTGGCGGGGTCTATTTCGATATCGTAAACAATATGTCCATTTAGCACACCACCATTGGCAGCAATCCAGTGCTCTCCCGCGTCGCTGGACTTGAAGACACCGCCTTCGTATGTTCCCGCGTAGACTATCAGCGAACTGGTGGGGTGTGTAGCCAGCGACTGAATTTTCAGGTTGGTCAGTCCGGCACTCTTCCGGTACCAGGATACGCCTTTATCGAAGCTTTTATAAATCCCGCTATCAAAACTACCGGCGTAGATGTTGTCATTCTGACCTGGGTCTACAGCCAGGGCTGTGAAGGTTCCACCCAGAGGACCCACCGGCACTGGTCCATCGGGCTTGTTTGTAAATACCATCGGAAGATAAACAAAATGGGTGGCTTGCGTGCCTTGCACCGCAGACATGGCTCGCAG
>Ga0116171_10003959_pt1 | contig 13503 bp, 9 predicted proteins | sample AD_JPNHW2_MetaG_FD_89798 | JGI IMG/M metagenome (GOLD analysis project Ga0116171, IMG submission 89798) | Active sludge microbial communities of municipal wastewater-treating anaerobic digesters from Japan - AD_JPNHW2_MetaG | ecosystem: Engineered > Bioreactor > Anaerobic > Digestate | place...
GAACTTCTCCTTGGCTTGAAGAATTTTCTCCTTCTTGACCACCTCTGCCTTTTCCATGGCGTCCTTCAGCAAGGCATCGCGCTTGCGCTCCAATGCCCTGTTGAGGATGGTGCCTGTCACCACGCCGCCCAGGATGATCCCCGTCACCCCGATGATGATATAAATCAGAATTCCTTCCATGAGTATATGGTTTTTCGGCCGGATTGAATCCGGCCTGGTTTATAATGTGAAGGAACCCGCGAGAAAAGAAAAAACCCGCACTATCCAGCGAGGTAATGATAATCCTCGATTGACATGGTTAGGGCTGCCAACCTTTTCGAACGTCCACTGTCGGGGCGTACCCCGTTCCCTGACCGAAGCCAGGATGAGGCCTGTTCTAGAAGGCTCTGAGCTTACGCCCTAATGATTGTAATGTTAGGATTACAAACTGTCTGAAATAATGCGGGTATATTTTCAGTGTATTTTCAAAGAACGTTCATTGCTTCTGTCTTGAGCTGTTCATCCAGCGCCCGGTCAATGGCCTGCAGGCGTGCTTCCCACTGGTTTCCACTATCCGAAAGGGCCCGGTCATGCTGGAGAAATGCCGTGGCATATTCCAGCGCAACCATGGCCAGGAGGTCCTGTTTATCCTTGTATGCATAACTGCCCGAATAATCCTTCATCCGCTTGTCAATCAGTTTGGCAGCCTTGCGGAATAGTTCCTCATGTTCTTTGTCGATCACCAGCCGGTAGGACCGGTCGGCTAAAGACAGCGATATGGATAGCTCATTCATTGGTCTGACGATGAATCCAACTCAGGCATTCAGAAGCCCGATACATCTATCGATTTCCCGCACGAGTTCGTTGATCTTCAACTTTGCTTCAACGGTTCCTTCTTTTTTTTCTATGGTTTTAGCGATCCTAAGTGCTTTTAATTTGTCTTCCAGTTCCCTGATCGTTTTTTCATGTCCCTCGATCATCTCTTTCAATCCGCTGATCTCCCTGGTCAATTCTTCGTTTTCCTTGCGCAATTGAAGGTGCCGGCCGATCAGTTTCCCCAACTTGAATTCAATCCCGCTTACCAGGTGAGCCACTTCGGTCATTGATCGGTTGCTTGAGGTACCATGCAAAGATAATTCTTTTTAACTTTTTTTCAACACCCGTATCACCTTTTACCATGTACTCCGATTAAGCAGTGTTAAAGCGCATTTCAACTGTTAAATCATGAACGAATCCTTTCTTTCCTATCTCTGGCGTGGCCGTTTCCAGGGGCAAAGAATGATGACGACTGCTCATGAAGAGCTGGTGATCCTCCACCCGGGCGAGCAGAATTCCGACAGCGGCCCCGACTTTTTCAACGCCCGGATCCGGCTGGGCGAAACGACCTGGGCAGGCAACGTGGAGATCCATGTGCTGGCCTCCGACTGGTACCAGCACGGACACCACGAGGACCCGGTGTACGACCGGGTGATTCTTCATGTGGTACATGTGGCCGACCGGCCTGTTTTTCGCCTAAGCGGAGAGCCGGTGCCCACACTGGAGATCCGGGAATCGGAGGCCGGACCGACCTGGGAACGGTATCAGTCGATGATGACGGCCCGTCACTGGATCCCCTGCAGCAGCCAGCTGGAACCCGGCATCGATTACGGGTTCGGTCTGTGGGCGCCGGCACTGGCCGTGGAACGGCTGGAAAAACGGATCAAGGGACTCATGACCTTACTGACGCAAGCCGGACGCGACTGGGACCAGGCATTCTTCCGCTACATGGCCATGGGTTTCGGGTTCCGGATCAACAGCCTGCCCTTCGAGATGCTGGCAAAATCGATCCCCGTCAGGATCGTGCAACAATTGTCGGATGACCGGTTCCGGATGGAGGCTTTGCTTTTCGGGCAGTCGGGATTGCTTGGAACGGAACTGCATGACGAATATCCCCGCTCCCTGCTTTCCGAATACCGTTTTCTTCGCCGGAAGTACGGTCTCCATGCGATTGACTGCAGTCTGTGGAAGTACCTGCGCCTCCGCCCGTCGAATTTCCCGGGAATCCGGATCAGCCAGTTTGCCTCCTTCCTTTGCCATACCGGCGGAAGGATCCCGGATCTGCCGGGGAAGGGGGCTTTGCCGGATGACTTAGTCCCCGAAGCCTGTGCTTACTGGGATACCCATTATCTTTTCGACCGGCTGTCGGCCGGCCGGTCCAAACGGATGGGGAGAGCCTCGGCCGACTTACTGGCGATCAACGGGCTGGTGCCATTCCTGTTCCTGTTCGGCCGGGAGAAGGGCAACCTGGATGGGGGAGCCGAAGCGCTGGCGAGGCTGGAAAAGGTGCCCGGGGAGGCGAATGCCTGCACGGAACGATGGCGGACAGCGGGCTTTCCCGTTGCCAATGCGCTGCAGACGCAGGCCCTGCTTCACCTGGAACAGGATTACTGCGCCCGGAAACGCTGCCTGGAATGCCGCATCGGGAAGAGGATCATTAATGGATAATGAAGCTGTAACAGGCTGATAAATAGTCAACTGAAAAATGATTGTGGAGACACGCAGGCTCAGACCATAGATTCGAACCCAATGAATAACCGTAAACCATTCCGGAACCTCACCCGCCTGGCGGGCGACCTTCTGACCTACAACCGCACCGAACGCCGCGGGATCCTGGTGCTGGGGACCATTCTTTGCGGGGTGATCCTCGCCAATGTCCTGCTTCCCGCCGGAACTACGGTGCCGGCCACCGGCAATCCCTCATTCCTGCGCGAGGTGGCAGCTTTCGAAGCCGCCTGGAAGCATGCTGCCGATTCGGACAGCCTGGCCCGGATTCACCGGTATGCAAGGGAGGGGTGGCAGGGAAAGCCGGCCTACTCGGGTGGTGCTCTGCCGGGCCGGATACCGTCACCCCCGGCTCTCCTGCTGGAACTCAATTCCTCCGACACCCTCGATCTGCAGCAACTCCGGGGGATTGGTCCCGGGTTCGCCCGGAGGATCGTACAGTACCGTTCACGGCTGCACGGGTACAGGGATAAAAAACAACTGCTGGAAATACCCGGCATGGATACGTCGCGGTACAACCTGATCGCGGATCATGTGTGGGTAAATGCCGATTCGGTCCACCCACTTGATCTGAATACGGTAACCTTCAAGGAACTTATCCGGCATCCCTACTTTCCTTTTCCGGCCACCAAGAACATCATGCTGTACCGCCAGAAAAACAAGACGATCCGTTCGGCTGAGGAGCTGAAAGGAATCCCGGGTGTGACCGATTCACTGTTCCGGCGGATGGTAGGTTACATCCGGTTCTGACCAGGGGCCGGGGGTATTTCCCGGTTCCCCTCCGTCGTTGTCGTCCTCTTCGTCCTCCCATTCGTACTTCTTTCGCTGGGGGCCGTCTTTCCGATAGTACACTGCGAGGACGACTCCGGCCAGCAAGCCCATGAGATGCGATTCCCATGAGATGGGCTGGTTGGGAAAAAGCTGCGGGAAAAGTCCCCAGATCAATCCCCCGTAAAGAAAAGCCACGAGCATCGTGATCACCAGCAGCCCGGTTTCCCGGCGGATCATCCCGCTGAAAAAGAGGAAGGAAGCCATACCGTAGATCACCCCGCTGGCGCCGATGTGAGCCGTACCTCCGCGGGCGAACACCCATACCCAGGCGCCGGTGATGAGGTAAAGCAGGAAAAGGGTCCGCCATGCAATCTCCCGGTAGAAATAAAATAAAAACGAACCCAGCACCAGGAGTGGGATGGAATTGGCGGACAGATGGGCCAGGTCGGCATGCAGGAACGGGGATGTGAGGATTCCGGGTAACCCTTTGACTTCAAGCGGATAAAGCCCATATTCATTCAGGTTGAGGTCGAATACAAGATCCGCACCATGGATCACCCATAGGATGAGCACCAGGATGACCGGGTAGGTCACACTGCGGAAAATTCTCCGTCGTTCCTGATCAAGCGTTCCTTCCATACGAAAACCGTTTAAAAGTAGTTAATTAATAAGCAGGTGGAGAAGGCCATCCAAAATAAAAGTACCTTTGTCCTCCCAAAAATTTGATCAACAAACCCCATACAATGAAGCACAGGAATTTTCGCATCATGATCCTTGCCATCGTGTTCGGTGCAGCCATTTTGTCATGGTCACGGACGGCCGCACAGACTCCGCGCCAGGATCCCAATGCCGGTATCCGGAAGTACCAGGCCGCCATGCAACTGATCAATTTTGCCTATGTCGATACCGTGAATGAGGCCAAACTTGTTGAGAAAGCTATCGTGGAGACCCTGAAAGAGCTGGATCCTCATTCCGTTTATATTTCCAAAAAGGATGTCCAGAAAGCCAATGAACCCCTCGAAGGCAATTTTGACGGTATCGGGGTCCAGTTCGAAATTCTTCGCGACACCATTTCGGTCGTCCATGCCGTCCCGGGCGGTCCTTCGGAAAAGCTGGGGATCATGTCGGGAGATAAGATCGTAAAGATCGAAGGTGAGCAGGTGACCGGGAAGAAGATCACCACGCAGTTCGTGCTGGACCACCTTCGCGGCAAACGGGGGACCCGCGTCAATGTTTCCATATACAGAAAAGGGAAGAAAGACCTGATCGATTTTACCATCACCCGCGATAAAATTCCCATCAACAGCATCGATGCCGCTTACATGATCAAACCCGGCCTCGGCTATATAAATCTTAACAAGTTTGCGCAGAGCTCGATGCAGGAATTCACCGAGGCCATGATGAAACTGGCTTCGCAGGGGATGAAGAACCTGATCCTCGACCTTCGGAACAATTCCGGGGGCTACATGGGTACGGCGATCGAACTTTCCGATGAGTTTCTGGATGCCGGGAAGCTGATCGTTTACACCAAAGGCCGCAATGCCCCGCGCGAGGATTTCTACTCAACACCCAAAGGACTTTTTGAACACGGGAAACTGGTCGTCATGATCAACGAGAACTCCGCCTCTGCCAGCGAGATCGTGTCAGGAGCCATCCAGGACTGGGACCGCGGTATCATCGTCGGACGCCGGTCGTTCGGCAAAGGACTGGTTCAGCGGCCTTACAACCTGCCCGACAGTTCCCAGATCCGCCTGACCACCGCCCGCTATTACAATCCATCGGGAAAATGCATCCAGAAGCCTTACGACGAAGGGAACGACAAATATTACGAGGATTTCAGCAACCGCGTCAAGCACGGAGAACTGATCCATCCCGACAGTATTAAATTCCCCGATTCACTGAAGTATTACACCTCCAAAAAGCGGGTGGTATACGGCGGTGGCGGCATTATGCCCGATGTTTTCATTCCCTGGGATTCCACACCGGTGACCGATTACTACCTGGAACTCAGGCGAAAGAACGTAATCAACACATTCGTGGGAGATTTTGTTGACCGGGAGCGTAAAACACTGAAGGCATCTTACCCCGAGTTCAACCTCTACGATCGTGGGTTTGTGCTCGACGAGCCCTTCATGAAGGGTTTTTTCGATTATGCCGACAAACAGGGGGTGAAGCTGGATGAAAAGCAATATGCGCTTTCGGAGAAGCTGATCAAATCACAACTCAAGGGACTGATCGCCCAGAAGCTGTGGGATATGACCGAGCTTTATACCATCGTCAACCAGAATGACGAGGAGGTGCTGAAAGCGATCGAGGTGGCCGAAGATGACGCGCTTTTCCGGAAACTTGGCATCGACTTCTGATCCGGGCTCCGGCCGGTCTCTTCCCTTTCTTTGCCTGGCCCTTCCGGTGATGGATGAGCCGGGGACGCTCGAACGACTCCTGGCGTGTTTGTCCGCTCAGACCTGTCGCGATTTCAGGCTCTATGTGTGCGTGAATCAGCCCGATTCGTGGCACGATGATCCCGCCCGTTCGGGGGTGTGCCACCGGAATGCAGGGAGTCTCTCCTTACTTCGGAATTTCCGTGATTTTCCGGTGACGGTGATCGATCACACTACCCGTGGGAAGGGATGGAAGGGGAAGAAACTCGGGGTCGGCTATGCCCGGAAGGCGGTGATGGACCGCATCAGCGCCGAAGCGACCGGAGATGAGATCATCGTAAGCCTTGATGCCGATACTGTGTTTGGTGAGCGGTACCTGGAGTCGGTGGCCACTGCGTTTGCGGACGCTCCGGATGCGGTGGCGATGTCGGTGCCCTATTTCCACCGGGTTCCGGCCGATGAGGCGGCCGCCCGGGCCATCCTCCGCTACGAGATCTACATGCGGCATTACTTTCTCAGTCTGGCCCGGATCGGTTCGCCATACACGTTTACCGCACTGGGGTCGGCCATGGCGGTATCCGTCAGGGCGTACCGTGCGCTCGGCGGGATCACCCCGAAGCTCAGTGGCGAGGACTTCTATTTTCTTCAGAAGCTGAGGAAATACGGCCGGATTTTGCTGTACAATGAGGTGATGGTGTACCCGGAGGCCAGGTTTTCCGACCGGGTATTTTTCGGGACGGGCCCGGCTATGATCCGCGGGGCCGCCGGTGACTGGTCGAGCTACCCTGTGTACCAGGTCGCTTTGTTTTCGCAGGTGGAAGAGACCTACCGGCGGCTTCCGGAATTTTTTCTGAAAACCCCGGACACGCAGGTGGTACGCTTCCTGTCGAAGGTGTTCAGCGAGGAGGACCCATTTGAACCTTTGCGGATCAACCACAAGACCGTTGCACGTTTTACCCGGGCATTTCATGAAAAATTCGATGGTTTGAGGATCCTTCAATATCTGAAGACCTGCAACGAAACATGGGGTTCAACCGATGAGGAGAATCTTGCCGAATACCTGGCTATCTTCTATCCGGGATCGTTAACCGGACTGATGGGAAAGGAACCGGGTGCCTTCCGTTTCCGGGAGGCCGGGATTGACGCCCTGGACCGAATCAGGATGTTCCTGTTCGATAAGGAGCAGGAGTTCAGGCTTACTGCAGCACTTTCGTCACCAGGTGGGCAGCCTCTTCCAGGGTGATGGCCGAGTGGACCTTCAGCCCTGACTCGTCGATCAGTCTTTTCCCTTCTTCTGCATTGGTACCCTGCAACCTGACGATAATGGGAACGGAAATTTCGCCGATGTTCCGGTAGGCATCGACCACCCCCTGGGCTACACGGTCGCAGCGGACGATGCCCCCGAAAATGTTGACCAGGATCGCTTTGACGGCCGGATCCTTGAGAATGATGCGGAAGCCCTCTTCGACCCGTTTGGCATTGGCTGAACCACCCACATCGAGGAAGTTCGCGGGATCTCCCCCGGAAAGCTTGATGATGTCCATGGTGGCCATGGCCAGTCCTGCTCCGTTCACCATGCAACCTACGTTGCCGTTCAGTTTGACATAGTTCAGGTCATGCCGGGTCGCCTCCACCTCGATGGGGTCTTCCTCGTCGAAGTCGCGCATGGCGGCAATTTCAGGATGACGGAAAAGAGCATTGTTGTCGATGACCATTTTGGCATCGGCTGCGAGGATCTTGTTATCGGAGGTCTTGAAAACCGGGTTCACCTCGATCAGGGAGGCATCGCTGCCCTCGTAAGCACGGTAGATGCCCGCGACGAATCTGACCATATTCTTGTAGGCTTCTTCAGTCAACCCGAGGTTGAAGGCGACTTTCCGTGCCTGGAACGACTGCAGCCCGATCTTCGGATCGATCTCTTCGGTGAAGATCAGTTCGGGCGTTTCCTCCGCCACGGCTTCAATATCCATTCCTCCCCGGGGAGAGTACATCATCACGATGTGTCCTTTCTGGCGGTTGAGCAGAATGCTCATATAGATTTCCGACGGTTCGGTCGGACCGGGGTAGTAGATGTTCTGTTCCACATAGACTTTCCGGACCAGCTTCCCCTCTTTGCTCGTTTGCGGAGTGACCAGTTGCATCCCGATGATCTGAGAAGCATACTGCCGCACTTCGTCGATGGAGCGGGCCACCTTGACGCCGCCCCCTTTTCCTCGGCCGCCGGCATGAACCTGTGCCTTGATAACAAACCGGTCGCTGCCTGTGGCTCCCTGTAAATATTCAGCTGCCTTGACGGCTTCTTCTTCCGTATGGGCCAGTACGCCTTCGGGAACGGCCACACCATAGTGTTTCAGGATCGACTTGCTCTGGTACTCGTGCAGGTTCATATGTATGAATTTATATTGGTCTCCAAAAGTAGCAGTTTGCTTCGGATTTACAAAAAAACAGCCCCGAAGATTGACATTTTCTTAACTTTGCCGGTCCGCCTGGCCGCTATGATACATACCCAGAACATCTGCAAATCATTTGGTTCCCTCAGGGTCCTGAAGGGGATCAGTCTCGATGTGGAAAAGGGCGAAATCGTCTCCGTCGTGGGATCGTCAGGGGCCGGAAAATCGACCCTGCTGCACATCCTCGGGACCCTTGACCGGGCGGATTCCGGATCGGTCGAGATCGGAGGGATCCGGGTGCACGAGCTTTCGGACCGGAAACTGTCGGAGTTCCGCAACCACCATATCGGGTTTGTCTTTCAGTTCCACCACCTGCTGCCTGAATTCACCGCCCTGGAGAATATCTGTATACCCGCTTTTATCGCCGGGTCGGGGAAGAAGGAGGCCACTGCACGGGCCATGGAACTCCTCGAGGTGATGAACCTGACTGACCGCGCCGGCCATAAACCGGCCGCCTTATCGGGAGGCGAGCAGCAGCGGGTGGCGGTAGCAAGAGCGCTGGTCAACCGTCCATCGGTGATCCTGGCCGACGAACCTTCAGGGAATCTCGACTCCACTTCTGCCGTCGAACTCCACCGGTTGTTTTTTCGCCTGCGGGACCATTTCCGGCAAACCTATGTCATTGTCACCCACAACCTCGACCTGGCCGGCATGGCCGATCGCCGCCTGACCATGAAAGACGGGCTGATGGAGCCGGGCATTCTGTAAAATTTATCCGTTGAAACTGCGTTATTCTTTGTTGTGAAATCCGATCCGAATTTACCGAGCCAGGCATGAAGATATATACATCCAGCAAAACACTGACTTACCTTACCTCCGCCCTGTTGCCCTTGGTAGCAGCGGCGATCTTTTATCTCCCACTGTCGCATGAAAACGACGGAGGGAGATCCACTTCCGGAATAAACAGCTTTCCTGCAGATACCGCCCTGGCCCGCCAATATGTGGCCAAAGGCGATGCCTATCTGAAAGCAAAGGATTACCTGAATGCGAAGGCTTCCTACCAGATGGCCGTGACACAGAATCCGGATGATGCATCTGCCAGGGAAAAACTGAACAAGACCATGGAGCTTCTGCGGTCGCAGAAAGCACAGAACATCCTTTTTGATGTGGCTGTTTCCGCCGCCGACAAGTTGTTTCAGGCAGGAGATTACGACAAGGCGCTCCAGGAATATGAGAATGCCCAGAAACTGCTTCCCGGCGATCCTTATCCCAAAAACCGCATCAACGAAATCGTCAAGCTCAAAGTCGATATAAAAGTCAAGGACGAAGAATTCGGAAAAGCGGTTGCCGCCGGGGATAAAGCATATAATGAGAAAAACTGGCAGGGTTCCATGCTCGAATACAGGAAAGCGGTCGCTGTCAAACCCAATGAGAAATACCCGCAGGACCGGATCACCGAACTGACCGCCAGGATTGCCGATCAGAAAGCCAAAGACGAAGCATACAATAAGGCTGTTGCCGCAGCCGATGAATCGTTCGGAGCCACCCGGTACCCGGATGCCATCACATCGTACCGGGAGGCATTGAAGGTGAAACCCGAACAAACCTACCCGAAAGACCGGATCCGGGAAGCAGAAGCCCTCCTGGCAAGGATCGCCAATGCTCAAGCGGCATACGACAAGTACGTCAACCTTGCCGACAGCCTCTATATCGAAAAACAATACTTCAAGGCCCGGGAAAATTACCTCCTGGCCACATCGGCGAAACCTTCGGAAAGTTATCCGAAGGAGATGATCACCAAAGCCGACCGGATGCTGACCGGGCAGGAAGCAGCCATGGCCCGGGCACTGGATGAACAATACCTGAAAACCCTGGGCCAGGCCGACAAACTGTTGTCGGATCGCCAACTGGAACCGGCCCGTGCCGAGTACGTAAAAGCAGGAAACCTGAAGCCCGGCGAACTTTATCCGAAGCAGAAGATCGGCACCATCGATTCGCTGCTTACCGTTGCCCTGAAAGATAAGGAGGAACGTTACCGGCAGGCCGTCGAGGCCGGCGACAAGGCCCTGGCAGGCAGGGTTCTCGAACTTGCCCGAACCCAGTACCAGGCTGCACTCGACATCAAACCAGGCGAGAAATATCCGAAGGACAAACTGGCGGAAGTTGCCCGGCTTGCAGAGTCCGAAGCCCGACACAAGGCGGAAGATGCCCGGTATGCCAATTCGATCGGCAGGGCCGACAGCCTGTTCCTGGAGAAAGTTTACCTCGCCTCGAAGGCTGAATTTCAGAATGCCCTGAAGATGAAGCCGGAGGAAGCCTATCCGATGAATCGTATTCGGGAGATCGACCTGCTCATCGGGGAGATGGATAAGCAGAAAAAGATTGACGCCCAATATCTTGCGAGCATTACGAAAGCCGATAAGCTTTTTCAGGATAAATCATGGGCACTGGCCCGGAACGAATATTCCAATGCGGCAACGCTAAAACCTTCCGAAACCTATCCTGCCGCTCGCATCGCGGATATCGATCAGGCCCTGGCCGCGGCCGAACAGGAAAAACGTAACCTGGATGCCGGTTACCGCCGGGTGATCGTCCGGGCCGATAGCCTCCTTGCGCTGAAGTCTTATGACGCATCCCGTTTTGAGTTTGAAAATGCCCTGGGACTGAAACCCAACGAAGCGTACCCGAAGAAAAAGATCACGGAAATCGAGGCTGCACTGGCTTCGATCCGGAACCTGGAAGACCGGTACGCCGCTGCGATCCGCAACGGCGACGCTTTCCTGGCTTCGAAATCGTATGCACAGGCAAAGTCGGCCTATCAGGAAGCCTCTACCCTGAAACCCGGCGAATCCTATCCGAAAGATAAAATTGCCGAAGCCGATGCGGCTCTGGCAGCGCTGGCGGCGGCTAAAGCGCTCGACGATAAATATTCCGGGCTGATCGCTTCATCCGACCGGTCACTAGCGGCGAAAGATTACGCTAATGCCCGGGCCGGTTACCTGCAGGCGCTCGACCTGAAACCGGCAGAGATCTACCCGAAAGAACAAATCGCCTCGATTGACAAAGTCTTCGCGGATATAGACGCCCGGAAAGCACTGGACGAAAAGTACCAGGCGTTGATTGTTTCAGCCGATCAATTGCTGACGGCGAAGTCGTACGAACCGGCGAAGGCTGAATATCTGAAAGCCTCAGAACTTAAGCCGGCGGAGAATTACCCGAAAACCAAGATCGCCGAAGTCGATGCAGCGTTGGCGGAGATCGCCCGCGTGAAAGCCCTGGACGAGGAATATGCCACCCTGGTCAGGGAAGGCGACAAACTGTTTTCGGATGCCTCCTTTGAAGCATCGAAGGCGAAGTTCCAGTCGGCCCTGAAGATCAAACCGGCCGAAGAGTACCCGAAAGGGAAGATCGCGGAAATTGATAAGAAGATGGGTGAACTGGCCGCGATCAAAGACCGTGACGAACGGTATGCCGCCGCCCTCAAAAACGGGGATCAACTGTTGTCGCAGAAATCCTATCAACCGGCAAGAGACGCCTATGTGCAGGCCACTTCACTGAAACCGGAGGAGAAGTACCCGAAAGACAAGATCGCCGAAATCGATGCGGCGCTGGCTTCGATCGCGACGGCTCGGGCGCTGGACGAAAAGTATGCCGGAATTCTGGCTGCTGCTGATAAATTGCTGGCTTCCAAAGATTATCCAAATGCGCGAACGACCTACCAGGAAGCCGCTGACCTGAAGCCGGGCGAGACCTATCCGAAAGAGAAAATCGCTGAAATCGGCCGGATCCTCGCCGATCAGGAAGCCGCGCGTGCACTTGATGAAAAGTATACAGAGGCCGTGGCCGACGGTGACCGGAAACTGGCCGCAAAATCCTTTGAACAGGCCCGTGATGCGTTCACCAAAGCCTCCGGACTGAAACCGGGCGAAGCTTACCCGAAGACCAAGATTGGTGAGATTGATGCCGCTCTGGCAGAAATTGCACGGCTGAAGGCGCTCGATGATGAGTTTGCCGGCCTTGTGAAAGAGGGAGATAAACTGTTCAGGGATAAAGAATATGAGAATTCGAAGAAGAAATTCCAGGCAGCCCTGGAACGTAAGCCGGCAGACCAATATCCGAAAGATAAAATTGCCGAGATCGACGGGAAACTGGCCGAACTCGCAGCCATAAAGGATCGTGACGACCGGTACGCAGCGGCATTGAAGAACGGCGACCAGTTGTTGTCGCAGAAATCCTACACCCCTGCACGCGAGGCATACACGGAGGCTTCCTCCCTGAAACCGGGCGAGTCGTACCCAAAGGATAAAATTGCGGAAATTGATGCTGCCCTGGCAGCCCTGGCAGCGGCCAAAGCGCTCGATGAAAAGTACGCGGGAATGATCACCACCGCCGACCGGCAACTCGATGCCAAAGACTACACCCAGGCCCGGGCGAGTTACAAACAGGCCCTTGATCTGAAGCCCGGGGAAGCGTACCCGAAGGATAAAATTGCCCTCATCGACCGCACCCTTGCCGACCTTGAAGCAGCCCGGGCGCTCGAGGCGAAGTACACGGCAGCCATCGCCGAGGGAGACAAACTGCTGACCACCCGGTCTTACGAACCGGCCCGTACCGCGTACACCACAGCCTCCGGGTTAAAGCCCGACGAGCAATACCCGAAAACCAAGCTGGGCGAGATCGATGCCGCTCTCGCGGAGATCGCGCGGCTGAAGGCATTGGATGAGGAGTATGCCAACACGGTCGCAGGAGCCGATAAGCTTTTCACAGAAAAATCCTACCCGGAAGCGAAAGCATCTTATGAGAAGGCACTTTCGCTCAAGCCGGCAGAATCCCATCCGAAAGCCAGGCTGGCAGAGATTGACGGTCTGCTGGCCGATGCCGCCCGGCAGAAGGCCATCGATGAAAAATACGCAGCAGCGATCGCCGGGGCCGACAAGCTGATGGGGGAGAAGACTTACGACCAGGCCAGAACGGCATACATGGAAGCAGGGAAGCTCAAGCCGGCGGAAAACTACCCGAAGGATAAAATTACCGAGATTGACGCCCTTCTGGAGGCCATCGCCAGGCAAAAATCACTGGATGACAAATACAAAGCCTCCCTTGCCAAAGCTGATCAGTTGCTGGCCGACAAGTCACTGGAGGCTGCCCGGAACGAATACACAACTGCTTCCGGTCTGAAACCGGAAGAGAAGTATCCGAAAGACAAGATTGCCGGGATCGATGCCGAACTGGCCGCGCTCAAAGCCCAGGAGGAAGCCTACCGGACGGTGCTGGCTTCGGCCGACAACCTGCTGGCTCAGAAAAAGTATGATGCCGCCCGGCCGGAATACCAGCGGGCCCTGGATATGAAACCGCAGGCTTCCTATCCGCGCGATAAAATTGCGGAGATCGACAAAGCCCTGGAAGAGTTACTCGGCAAGCAGAAATACTATGAAAGCCTC
>Ga0116171_10003960_pt1 | contig 13501 bp, 13 predicted proteins | sample AD_JPNHW2_MetaG_FD_89798 | JGI IMG/M metagenome (GOLD analysis project Ga0116171, IMG submission 89798) | Active sludge microbial communities of municipal wastewater-treating anaerobic digesters from Japan - AD_JPNHW2_MetaG | ecosystem: Engineered > Bioreactor > Anaerobic > Digestate | place...
CTGGTGCGGACAGCCGGCGAATTGCCCAAGTTCCCGCCAATCCGCCGCGACCTTTCGATAACCGTAAAAGAAAACGTCACATGGCGGCAGATACAGGAAGTCCTCGCCGCCAAGCCCCAGCCGCTGCGGGTAGCCGACGAATACGTCACAACATACCGCGGCAGACAGATACCAAAAGGCTGCAAATCGGTCACGATGGCCTTCGAATTCCGCTCAAACGACGGCACATTGCAGCATGAACAGGTGGACGTACTCATGGACGACATCGTGGCGGCGATGAAAACCGCGTTCAACGCCGACCTGCGGACTGCATGATGGCTGAACTGCGGGAAACATTCGAAATCGAGTCCGAACGGACGCTGCTTGTCTGCGTGGTGCTGCCAGGCGACAACCATGATACGCACGACCCGCTGGGTGAACTGCGGGCGTTGGCTAAAACAGCCGGCTCGGACGTGGTGGATGAAATCCTCTGCAAACGGCAGCAGCCGCATACTGGCCTTTACGTCGGCACGGGCAAAGCCTCGCAGATTGCAGACCGCTGTGAAATGAACGAAATCGACGTGGTCATATTCGACAACGACCTCACGCCCGGCCAGATACGGGAACTCGAAGCCGTCACCAAAACCAAGGTCATAGACCGCAGCGAACTGATACTTGATATCTTCGCGATGCACGCCGGCACTCATCAGGCCAAGTTGCAGGTTGAACTCGCTCAGCTTGAATACACGTATCCCAGGCTGACGGGCATGTGGTCGCATCTTGACAGGCACGGCGGCGGCGTGGGCACGAGAGGGCCGGGCGAACGGCAGATAGAGACCGACAGGCGAATCGTACAGAAACGCGTCGGCATGCTAAAAGAAAAACTCGACGCGATAGACCGTCGCAAACTCCAGGAAGTGAAAAACCGCAACAGGGAATTCTGCGCCTGCCTTGTCGGTTATACCAACGCCGGCAAAAGCACGCTCATGAATCTGCTCACCGACGCCCAGACCTACGCCGAAGACAAACTTTTCGCCACGCTTGAAACCAAGACCCGAAAATGGGAACTGAGCGCGGACTGCCCGGCACTGCTTAGCGACACCGTGGGATTCATACGCAATCTGCCGCATCATCTCGTCGCCAGTTTCCGGGCTACGCTCGAAGAGGCTATTTTTGCCGACCTGCTGCTGCATGTCGCGGACGCATCGTCGCACCGCGTGTTCGAGCAGATAGACGCCGTTCACAAAGTGCTCGCCGAACTCGGCTGCGACCCTGAGCGGGAACTGCTTATCCTCAACAAGACCGACAGGATTATCGACCCCACCGTATATGCCGTCCTGCGGCAGAGATATCCAAAGGCTGTCACCATGTCGGCGATGAGCGGCAACGGCGCCGAAAAATTGATAGCCGCCGTTCGCGACCGCGCAACCGGCTTGCCGACGCCAGTGAAATTGCGTGCAAATTTCCGTAACGGGCGGCTGATGAGTTTCCTGGCCAGGCACGCAAAAATCGAAAATCAGACATACCTGGCAGACTTCGCCGAAATAGACGCCGTGATAGCCTCCGACCGTCTAAGAGAATTGCTCAACGCTTTCCGGAACGATATCGCCGTCATGGACTGAACGTCATCATCCGCATGCGGCGGCATCAATTCAGATATTCGTAGACTATCATGGTCAGGTCGCACTGTTCCCCGCAGATTTTGCAACTGCCGCAGAGTCTGGCGGCGGCAGGTTTATATTTACGGACAATGCCGCCATCCACGAGTTTCTGCATCATCGGCTCTATCGCTTGAGGGTCTGCGTCAAAGTGAATCGCAATTTCGCCCAGAGTCATGCGTTTTCTTTTTGCGAGCAGCTTTTTTATTTTGAGTATCATGTTCCCGGCCGAACTATTATGAGTCCGGCAATGTCACGGTGTACGGCATAACGCGCTTCGCCGACGGCGACTACGATGCCGGTATCGCCGCGAGTATTTTTGATTACATGCACTTCCGCACCGGGGTAAAGGCCCATCTCCCTGGTTTTGGCGTCGGAATTCCGAAATATGACGTATTTGTTTCCCACCTGGCCAAGCGCCAGCGGAATGCATTCTGCCGACGTGTCTGTACAACAGCACCTTTCACGTCTGCCGGCACGAAATCTTCTTCTGAATCTTTCAAACATCATGGTCACTCTTTATATTCAACACTCATCCGTCTGCCGACGGCTCGTAAAACTGCAAAAAGAACCACAACAATTCCAGCCACCGTCGTCAGCCATACAGCCGAAATCGCCGGCTGAGCCGGCAAGATGCTTGCCTGGTAAAACGCCGTCGCCACCAGCCAAGCCAGCAATGTGAGATATCCTACTGAAAACGCAGTCCATTTCCAGTTGGTTTCGCTAAAAATTGTCGCAATCGCCGCCACGCACGGCGCATATATCAGGACAAACAGCATATACGCAAAAGCCGCCGAACTGGTTCTAAAATTTTTACGAAGCGCGGCAAAAGCGTCGTTTTCATCATCATTACCAAGTTCATCGCTAGCGCCGCTGTAATCTATCAGCTTGACGCCCAATTTTTTAAAGCCGTCCGTTATCGCGGAAAAAGCGTCAGCCATTTGTGCCACGAAATCGAATTTTGCGGCTGATTCGCCGCCGGCATCCGACTGTTTCTGACTGGCGTAAAGGCTGTTAAGCGTGCCGACCACCGATTCTTTGGCAAATATGCCGGTGCACAATCCCACGCTCGCCGGCCAATTATCGCGACGGATACCCATGGGCTCAAAAACAGGCGATATCGTACGGCCGATTTTGGAAATGATATTTTCATCGCCCACCGTGAATTCGGTAAGGCAGTTAAGGGCTACGACCACGAGCAGGATAGATTTGCCGGCTTTGAACACAAAACCTTTCAGCCGATTCCACGTGTGATGCATCACGCCGCCTAACGTCGGTATGTGATACGGCGGAAGCTCCATGACCGACGCCACCGCAGTGCCTTTCAGAATGGTGTTTTTCAGCAGTACGCCGGTACATACCGCCAATATAATCCCTATGACGTAAATCAGAAACACCACCCATACGCCGCTGACCGGAAAAAACGCCACCGTAAACAATACGTAAACCGGCAGACGCGCTCCGCAACTCATGAACGGATTTATCATAATGGTAAGCAGCCGGTCACGGCGGCTTTCGAGCGTGCGCGTCGCCAATATGCCCGGCACGGTACAGCCGAATCCCACCATCAGGGGTATGAACGCCTTGCCAGGCAGGCCTATCCTGTGAAGCAGCCTGTCAGCGATAAACGCCGCGCGAGCCATTATGCCGCTGTCTTCCAGAATCGACAGGCTGAGAAATATGAAAAATATCGGCGGAATCAGCGTGGAGATTGTCTGTATGCCGCCGCCGACGCCGTCAGCTAACAGAATGCCCAGCCATCTTGGCGCGGCGGCTTTCGCCAACAGATAATTCGGGCCATCCACGAAAAGCGTACCGCAAAATCTGTCGAAAAAATTGATGAACGGATCGCCCAGATTTATCGTCAGAAAGAACATGCAGTACATTATCAGCAAAAACAGCGGTATGCCCACCGCCCTATTCAACACGACACGATCTATGGCATCCGAAACCGTCCTCCGTAGCCGTCGCCGGCGACGCAGCACGTCCGATACCAACCCGTGCACGAAACCATATCGCCCGTCGGCAATCACGAGATCTATCTTCTCGCCGGTATGCCGTTCGATATGCGAAATGTGCTTATCCAGCTTGTCTGCAAGCTCGCCGGATGCGAAAAGCATGGCCCATCTGTCGCGTTCGAACATTTTTACCGCCAGCCAACGCGGCGAAACCGCCTTGTCCAGCGAAAGAGCCTGACAATACGACATCACGGCATCGATGGCTTCTTCGACTTCCTCATCATAAATCGGAAACGTCGACGGAACATGGCCGGAGGCGGCAACCTCTGCAATGGCTGATTTCAGTTCGTCAACGCCCTGCTTGCGAGATGCAACCATCGGCACGACAGGACAATCCAGATGAGACCTCAGATGCTCGACGTCTATGCGGATGCGCCGCTGCGACGCGATATCCGTCATGTTCAACACCGCCACCATCGGCACGCGCATTTCAAGCAGTTGCGACGTCAGATAAAGATTCCGCTCCAGATTGGTGGCGTCTATGACGTTGACGACGACGGAAGGTTTTTCAGTCAAAATATATTTGCGGGAGACGGCTTCGTCGACGGAGTAGGCATTCAACGAATAAATTCCCGGCAAATCGACCACGGTCACTTTTTTGCCGTCGTAAAAATATTTCCCCTCCAGCCGTTCGACCGTCACGCCCGGCCAATTGCCGACACTCTGCTTCATGCCTGTCAACGCGTTGAAGACGGAAGTTTTGCCGGCGTTGGGATTGCCGGCAAGCGCGATTGTATAACTTGTTCTGTCATTTGTAGTATCGTACATTTTATAATCTTCAAAATTTGTTATTTTTCACGGCAGCGACGCAACCAGTCTCAGAAAGTCACCTGAACGCGAAAACCCAATACGACCGCATCGCTCACATCAGAATCTCCGCCAGGGTTGAATATATACTGGATATCCGGCGAAACGTGCAGCCACGGCGTAAGCTGCATATTATAGTAGCATTCCAGGGCTGTCTCATTTGACGCCGTAAAGTCGGCCTTCCGGCTGAGCAATCCCTGGCCGACACCCACGCCAAGAACGTCATCATCACGGCCGTCTATAAGGCCCTGATATTGTACGCCCGCACTCCAGAAATTTTTAATCTCGTTCACATCGCCGTCGGCATAACCGTATCTTGCAAAAACGCCCAAACCTTGTGAATCGTCTTCGACGGCGTTTTCCTTAAAAACCATCTGGTCGCAATCGATATAAAATCCTGCGTCGTCCCGCTTGACGCCGTTGCCGTCGAATCGCTCCTTCGCCTGCGGGTCATACCACAAGCCAACACGATACGCCCCTGGCAGCCGGCCCTTTGGGGAATAAAAGTCGGGCATAATGCCCGTCTCGTAAATGCTGAATGTGTTCGAAGGCCCATGAAACGCCGTATTAAAACCTGTTTCGCGATAATCAGCATCCGCATCGACGACGGCTGCCGTCACGTACCACCAGTCGACCGGCGTAATATGCAGAATGACGCCAAAGCCGGGATCGGGGAAAGGAATCGTCGGATTGTTAACCAGAGAATTGTTCAAAAACTGCGTGACCTCGTCATTGGCGTACGTATTGCAGTCAAACGACGCCGGAGCATCGTGACACTCAAACCCGCACGTCAAATCAACCCTGCCGACTCGCAAAATCATCCTGTCATTGAACATTTTCTGTTCGTAGTACAATTCCCAGACATCTGCCGGCTCATCGCCGAACTCCAAACCATCCACGCCGAAAATACTGCCGACCGACGAAGCATCAATGCCGTCCGACCATCCGCCGCGGGTAAGCATATAAACTCTTCCGCCCGGCAGATTGAAAAGCCGGCCCATATCTGCGTTAAGCTCAAGGTCATATCGGCCGGAGTAACGGCCCGCGCGGCGATGCGTGCTTAATCCGCCGCCGAGATTCTGCTGATATAACTGAGTGACGTTCAAATCTATCGTTATGCCGCTCTGAGCGAGTTTTCTGCCAAGTCCGAACCAGTTGTCAGTAAGAGTATCTGCCGGAAGTATTTTAAAGGGATTTATGGCGGATGACGACTGAGACTCCGTCTGCGCTACTGACGTCGTTGAAGCAAAACCAACAACCATCCAAACCGCCAAAAATTTATACATCCAGTTTCCTTTCAAATGGGCTAATATACGTCAGCCGCCTTTAAAAACAATAGAAAATTCGGCATATCCCAACCTTCTGCTTGATTGCGAACACTTGTCTCGATTCGGACAGGAATTGCAATCATTTTCACCCGTAGTGAAAAGCTTTTTATACTCAGCCGACGATTTGAGCGATTCAAAATCCGGCGTTTTTTCTATCTGGAATTTCATTCTTTTTGCCCCCAGCCCACACTGCCCTTCAAGTATCATTTTTAACATTTCAATCGCCTCGGACGATTTGCCGGCAGCAGCCAACAGCATGGCGTATTTGTATCGCAGATTCGCCGGAATCTTCGACATATCAAGGCCATCCATGATTTTCGACGCCTCATCCTTCATGCCCAGCCTGGCCGACACTATGCCATAAGTCATTCTGGCACCCTGAGTCATGGAATCAAAAGTCATTGCCGTTAAGACGTCGTACGCTTTTTGATTTTCTGACGAAAGCATGTATGTCTCAGCCAACAATTCCTTCGTCTCGTGAGTCTTAACTACAGTATTGAGTTTTTCTGCTATCGCCATCGCCGGCGTCATGGCGTTCCGCGTTATACAGTATCGCCAACAGTTTTTTATCGCCTTGATATCATCGGCAGAAAGATGAGGCTTCTCAAGCAAGGCACGATGCATAACGGCAGCCTGCAGAAGTTCGGCCTGTTTTGCATAGACTCTTTTGAACTTCGTCTCGACAGATGCGGAGCCCCGGTAATTTTTCAGGGCATCGTTCCATTTGTCCTTACGAATAAGTTCAAGGCCTGCAAGAAATTTCTCTTTGGCAATTTTCTGATTTTTCAATACGCATTCACTACATTGTTCTGATACTTTCTTCGTACATGAGCCGCCTTCGCAGCCATCACAGTCGGTACACTCAGCCATGCATATTCTGCCCGACATCAACCCAACCGCGAGAAGTAAACATAATACTATGGACTTTTTGATATGCGTCGTACAGGTCGACATTATGATTTCCTTTCGAAAGATTGTGTTCAATGACGTTCGTAATCCACACACGCGTGCAGATCATAAAAGAGGATATTGTTGTTCCGTGGCGACTTTTTAGTCAATTCGTAACCCCATCCGTTGATATTCGTCCAGTCCTTGATACCAACCTCAGCATGTGGAAAGACTCGTTTGGTGGCCAAGAGGCAACGTTGCACCGCTCCTCGTACCCCGCTATTGGCGGGAAGAAACCAGTGATTGTCGCTAAGCAGTCCCAAGTCGAACAGTTCGTCTGACGTATAATCGCCCAGCCGCTTATTGCCCAATACGCTATTTCCACTGTTCCAATAAGTATTTCCGAATAATGCCATTTCTTCCGTCGCGCCTGGACATATCCATGCTGATGGTGCCGTCGCAAGCCCGGCATTAAGTAATGCACCCATCAGGCCGTATTGCTCCGGCAGGCCTTCCTTGTAACTGAACCCCACGCCGCAACGGAAGTACGACTGGCCGTAATAAATCTTTTCGCCATCCGAATATGTAAATCCGCCTGCACCCATTGCGTAAGGGTCGGGATAATATTCATCGTTATCACATGCATAAAGATATACCATCTTGCCAATGCCGGAAAGATTTGCCAGGCAGACCACCCGCCGTGCCAAAGCCTTGGCGCGGCTAAGTGATGGTAACAGCATGCTTATTAATAGCGAAATAACTGACGTCACAACCAGTAGTTCAATCAAGGAAAATGCCTTTGTCATACGTTTCGGATGCATGGTTTTGTACGATAATAAGGGCTGTTCCGACCCAAACATGGTGTTTGGACACGCCGGCCTGAATTGTAAACCCATTGACACGGTATCACCGTCTACGGCGAAACATTGCGCCAAACGTGCCTATCGTAAGAAGTACAATAGTAGCGGGCTCAGGAACTGCCACATAAAAGCCTATATTCGCCAACGTTGAAATCGTACTCCATGCGATATGTCCGTCATACCATGCGAAAGTACCTACCGAATTGCTAGCTGCGTCGCCAGCAATCAGCTCTGCAGCTGAAAATAGCATCGTCAAACTGTCTGCAGCACTTGTCGCATTCACGTCGAAGCAGAGAATACTCTTCGTTGTCGTCTCATAAAAATACACGTTGCCGTCCTGGCCGTAATATATGTCGCCAAAGCCGGCGGAGCTTCCGCCGGTAACAGCCGTTATGTCAGCCACGTCGAGAACTGTAGAACCGTTTGCCCCATCCCAACTATACAGCGAATCTGAATCGTTTGAGCCCCAGTACAGGTTACCCGAAGAATCAAAATCAATTCCGCCGGAAACCGTGCTGTTTCCGCTGATGGCAGTCAATTGCGCCGAGGTAAGAAAGATATCGACATTGTTCGCACCGTTCGTCCTGATTATGCTGTCGCTTGTGCCCTCATAAACGTAATGCTCCCCACCGTATACTACAAATGGGCTAGCCAGACTAACGGCAGTCTGGCCTGTTGCTGCCAGAATATCTGCCTGCGAAGCATAGCATGTCACTTCGCCGGTATTCCTGTTAACGCGCCAAATAGCGTCGGTAGAAGAATCTGAAAATTGGATATAATCGCCAACTATTCTGCCGTCGTAGATGGTAGCCAGGCTGGATGTAACACCGCCGTTTGCTTCATTCCATTCGGCAGTCGATAAAATCTGCGAATACGTTTTCGACGTCGATACGCCGGAAATTTTTGTAATTCTGCCGCTCTGGCCGCCAGAACTGTTCGACAATATGCAGTATGCGTCGTCATCCTCGATAATCACGGTATAGACGTTTCCCGAACCTTCGGTACTTCGCATATCATCAAGTGAAAGTATTTGCTTGTAAACGGCAGCCATACTGCCGCAAGACGTAATTGCTATAGCAGCAATAAGTCCAAGATGTCTGAGTGCATTCATGTGAACTCTCCTGTTCGTAAATTACTTACCTGCGAGTCTCCACTATGCACCCACTGCATCAGAGGGATTTTATTCCATTCAATTTTTCATCACGGCGTATATCAGGCATCACACCTGCAGCCGGCAGTTATTGTTTATTCATAGGCACTTCCTTTCATACAATTTATTCCTTACGACTGCTTCTGCGGAAAATCCACCACATAACGATATTGCTTGCCACAGTGGATTATCACTTCCTTCTGGCCACGTTTGAGAATCCGCACATCCATGTGAAGCTCGCCGAACCCATCATGGGCTATCAGTTCGCGGTATAGTTCCGATATCTTCGCCAGAACCGGCGATTCACAAAAACATGAATTTGCTTTCATATGGCTGTACATTTCTCTGCTCTATCCGTCAATGTGAATGAATCATCTTCCCAATGTTTGTTAAGGACAACAAAGTTCGCCCAGCCAAATATTCATCGTAAAAAACTGTTTCACTTTTTATACAATCTTCGTGTTAACGTTCCTCTGCAGATTTTTATAAATCTGGTCGGGAACATTTTTCGATAAAGTTCAAAAATTTTTTGAGAACCGCATCAGAAATTACATGCTCCATTTTACATGCGGCGGAATCAGCCTCTGAATATTCGACGTCGAGTATTTTTACGAAAAAATCCCGCAATATCTCATGGCGGCGATAAACTTCGCGGGCAATAGCCTGGCCCTGCTGCGTAAGCGTAATAATGCCGTACGGCGAATAATTCACGAGATTTCTGTCAGCCAGCGCGTGCAAAGCACCTGTGACCGACGGCCTGCTTACGCCCAGCTGACGGCCGATATCCTTCGCCCTGGCAGCCTGCTTCTGCTGAATCAGGAAAAATATCGCTTCAAGATAATCCTCAAGGCTATCGCTGATATTGATGTGTTTCGTTTTCGCCATTGTCTCGCACCAGTAAAAAACTCGGCTAATAAAATCAAGTCATGAAGAATTATAAAAAGCCCAAAAGTTAGTCGTGCCGAACAAAATACTTTTAGCCGAACTTTTTGTCAAGCACAATTCAAAAATTTTTTAGAGTGGTGCCTAAAAGTGCAGGTAGATACCAGGGAATAAAAAAACCGCCGGGCGGCCCGACGGTTTTTCATTTCGGATAAACCTGATTCTGATTTGTTCTGTTTATTTATTCTTGCCAGTGCCGAGAATCATCTTATACATAAGCTGGTCGTCGGCGTTGTCGGCTTTTACGGTAATAACTTCGCCGTTGTACAACCGCTCAAGGTCTTTCGCTGAGAAGGAGAACATATAAGTGGTCAGAGTGGCTTCGTCGGTAGCCTTGAACGGATAGAACGATATCTTGCCCGATGCCTCTATCATGCCCTGATTGCTTGGGATTGTAAGTTTTACATCGTAGTCCTTAATCTGATTTACATCATCACTTCGCTGGAAAGTTATTTTCGCCGGCCAGGTATATTCATGTCCCATGGTAACCATTTTTGTTCCTGTGGGTTTTTGGAATTCTATTTCAACCGGCTTGTCGCAGCCTGCGAAAATCAACCCGCCCAAAAACACGGCAACGATGGCTTTTTTCATGACGCGCTCCTTAAGTGTTGTGAATTCAGTCCCTTACAAGCCGCAGCCCTCACCGCAACTCAACAGGACTTTCCGTTTCCTATATGTAATGGTATTCCGTAACTTCTTGTTCTTCAAGGTAAAATGTAAAAATATTATCAGGTTCGCCGGCTAAATGAATGGCAGTATATTCTTATTCTGATTTGCGTTTCCCCAAAATCGCCGTAAAAGGCTTCTGTAATTTCCCAACGAATAAGGAATCAGCGGCATTTCAGCATTTTTAAACCTTTTTTATGGAAATTCAACAATTTTCTTCGTAGAATACCGCCTTGCATCCAACGACGTATCTGCCGCACAAAAGAGAGGTTATCCGATATAGGGGAGTGATTTGTTTAAACATTTTTTCAGAAAAATGCTTTTGAAACTTGCAAAAAGGCAGACAATTAATAAAATTCCGTACTTTCAGAGTAACCACGGCTGTTATCCGCACGGGCGGAATGTGTGGAAGATGTTTTAGAAATGTATGATAGTGTTACAGGCGTTTGAATTCCTGGCAGCCCACGTGGGGCCAGCCGCTCAAACGCCTCGCAATTAATTTGAACTACATAGAGTGTGTTCAGGAAAGGTCAGAAACGATATGCTTACGCTCTTTTGGAAGAATGCTACGCACAAACGCGTGGGAGCCCGCAACGGAGTCACCCCGACGGACCTGGCAGAAATCGAACCGCGTCTTCGCAAGGCGCACGAAGCAGTCGTCTCGCAATGCCACGACGGAAAGCTCGGCTACGCGACTCTGCCAACGAACGAAACATACAGAAAACAGGTAACCGACCTGGTGGCACGTTATAAAGAAAACACCACCGACATGGTCGTTCTGGGCATAGGCGGCAGTGCGCTGGGCAATATTGCATTGCAGAGCGCATTAAATCCATCGACATATAACATTCTCACTGAGCGCAAGCGCAAAGGCCCACGGCTGTTCGTTCTGGACAACGTCGACCCATGCTACGTACACGACGTACTCAAATTCGTTTCCCGCAGGGCGTCTTCCACACTTGTAAACGTAATCAGCAAATCCGGCGAAACGGCAGAGACCGCCAGCCAGTTCATGCTGTTCCGTCAGATGCTGCGTGACAAGATTGGCGATAACTTCGCGTCTCGTATCGTAGCCACCACCGATGCGTCGAAGGGCACTCTGCACGACATAGCCAAAAAGGAAGGCTACGCCATGCTGCCCGTACCAGGCGACGTCGGCGGCCGTTTCAGCGTGCTTTCGCCGGTCGGCCTCTTCAGTGCAGCCATGTGCGGCATCGACATCGACAAACTACTCGAAGGCGCCAACGCCATGCGGCAGCGGGCGGAAGTCATGGACGTGATGCAGAACCCAGCCACCATCCTGGCAGCCATCAAGTACATCATGTTCACCAAGAAAAAGAAACCCATGCATGTGATGATGTCGTATTCCAACCGCCTGTACATGCTGGCGGACTGGTATCGCCAGCTGTGGGCCGAAAGCCTCGGCAAGCAGTACGACCGCGAAGGCAACGAAGTCTTCACCGGCCCGACCCCAATCAAAGCCCTCGGCACAACCGACCAACATTCGCAGGTACAGCTCTACCGCGAAGGGCCGAACGACAAATTCACCGTCTTCCTCGACGTAAAGAAACAGCCCGAAGACATCCGCGTACCCAACACATTCGACGATATTCAGGGCATGAGTTACCTGCGGAAAAAACGCATGAGCAAACTCCTGCAAGCCGAAAAACTCGCCACCGAATACGCCATGACCGTTTCGCAACGGCCCAGCGTCACGCTGACTTTTCCTGAAATCAGCGAACGCTACATCGGCGAATTCCTGTTCCTGTACGAATTCACAACCAGCATCATGGGCGAATTGATGAACATCAACGCTTATGACCAGCCGGCTGTCGAACTCGGCAAAAAAGCCACCTTCGCCCTCATGGGCCGCAAAGGCTACGAAGAACTCGCCGAAAAGATGAAATCCTTCGTCCGCATGGACAGACGCTATCAGGCGTAATTAACACTGATTCGCACATTAAAAAACGGACGGCTTTCAATCGAAGGCCGTCCGTTTTTTTGAATGACTCTCTCAAAAAATTTTCATTTCGAGAATTTTTTTATACTCATTTTACACCGCGTTGAGTTCCCTGTATTTGTCGGCGATTATTACGACAACCATGAAAAATCGGCTCTTTTGCAGCCATAGCAACGCCCATGTTTCGGGGATGGATTCTAAAAAGCTCAGAGTTTGATGAATTCCGCAACTTTTCGGAAAAATCCATCAAGGTCGCCATCGACGAAATATCTGCCGTCCGCCGGCTCGAATGCGACCGGCCCCCTGTTCACTATTACGACCTCACCGCCGGCAATATGCGGCAGCATAGCGGCTGGATAGACCACCAGCGAAGAACCGAGCACGAAGAACAGGTCGGACTCTCTGGCGGCACGCTGGGCGTCGAATATCCGGTTGACTGCTTCGCCGAAAAATACTACGTCCGGCTTGATTATGCCACGTTTATTGCAATCGCACCGCGGGATGTCCATCTCGCCGAGCATGCGTTCCAGGTCAGCCAGCGAATATTCACGCCCGCACTCAAGGCAGTGCGACGTGTTGTAATTGCCGTGAATCGGTATGACATTTTTACTGCCGGCAGTATAGTGAAGAGGGTCGATATTCTGCGTTACAACCGCAGACAGCATGCCGGCCCGTTCCATGTCAGCCAGAAATCTGTGCGTGAACGTCGGAGAAAGCGTATCGACAATCGCCAGCAAATCCCGAGTGAATCTGTAAAATTCCGACGGGTCGCGATAAAAATAATTGATATCGAACACGACATCTGCATTGTAGCGGCCAGAGTTGTATATGCCCGTCGGGCTGCGAAAGTCCGGTATGCCGGCTGCCGTCGATATGCCGGCGCCTGTCAGCACTGCGATATTTTTCGCGTTTCGGATTTTTGCCGCGCAAATTTCAGGTGTAATAGTTTGTTGCATGATAGTCAAAAAACTGAAGTTTCTAACAAAATGAATCAAGGCACGGATTTTTTAAAAAACCATTCACAAAACCTCGGCTGCCTGCAATCGGCAATTTTGGCGACACCCGTATTGAGGGATGGATTCTAGAACCTATCCCAAAAACCTTGGCTGCCTGCAATCGGCCCTTTTGCAGCCTGGCGGCGTCAGAAAAACGGCAGAATATCCTTAAATATGCTGCCATTTTTCTTCCTTGCCAGCCCGCAAAATTGCTCGATTTCGGCGACGCCCATGTTTTTGGGATAGGTTC
>Ga0116171_10003963_pt1 | contig 13477 bp, 13 predicted proteins | sample AD_JPNHW2_MetaG_FD_89798 | JGI IMG/M metagenome (GOLD analysis project Ga0116171, IMG submission 89798) | Active sludge microbial communities of municipal wastewater-treating anaerobic digesters from Japan - AD_JPNHW2_MetaG | ecosystem: Engineered > Bioreactor > Anaerobic > Digestate | place...
AGGCCGCTGGCCACGGGAATATCGCTGGATGTGCGCACCACCGCGCCGATGTTGCCGCATCCATCCCTGCCCGCCCGACTGCCCCCTTCCCCGGCGAAGCGCTCCAAAACCATCTGCACGCAGCGCTCGACGAGGCGGGTGTCCACTCCGGGTGCGTCTCCCCTGACGGCCCCGGAGCCGTTCAGTTCCACCTCCGCCTCCGTCGCCAGGTTGATTCCGAAGGCAGACCCCTTCCAGGTGGCCACGGCATTGAGAACTGTAACCGCGCCGCAGGCCCTGGCATAGCCACGACTTTTCATGCCTGCTCCATCTCGAAGATCTTTCTCAGCTTGTCCAGCTCTTTGACGAACTCCACCTGGCCCTCGCGAGAGTATTTGGCGATGAGCTTGTTCAGGTACTCCAGCTCGGTCACCGAGGAGACGAACAGGGGCTGATAGCTTCCCAGCTCGAAGAGGGGCAGAACCTGCACTCCGCCCTTGCTGGTCTCCTCCTCCAGCCCCTTGACCACCACAATGAATGTGAAGTTCCTGTAGCCGAGCCCCCTAGAGATGTTCTTGGCAAGGCTGTTCATCTGCTGCACCCGCCGGGAGGAGAGGTCTTTGTAGGCTGCCACCGAGTCCTTGTACTCCACGAACATGATGCTGTCGTCCGACCAGAGGAGGGCGTCGTACTCCACCACGGCGATGGAGTTCTTCAGGGCGACGACATTGAACAGGACGCCGCGGCACCAGTTGATGTTGAGGTGAAGCCGGAAGTCGGCCTCGGAGAGAGGCGTGTCCCTGGGCTTGAGGACGAAGGGATCGCTGGACAGTTCGATCATGGGGGCGGACTTTCTATTTTCAGATAGATGGACTTTTCCGGTGGCAGTTGCTCTCACTTATTTTTGATGAATACCCGCAGCCTGCTGCGGGTATTCATCAAAAATGAACGAGCATCATCCCCTCATCATATTCGCCGCCAACTCGAAGAGCGTCCTGGGTCGGTAGCGGGCGACGGCCGCGCCGGCGAAAGCCGCCTTGGACAGGAAAGGCCCGCTGGAGATCAGCCTCTTTCCGGAGAGCCCCCCCACCAGCCGGTCGATCTCGCTGTCCTTCATGCCGGCCAGCGTGAGGAGCGAAGCTCGGCCCATGCGGTACTGCCAGTACAGCTCCCGCCGCCACTTCTGCTCGTACCAGGAGAGGCCCTTTTTGGAGACGTCCTCAGCGGCAACAGCCCTGGCGGCCGCCTCTCCGCAGATGGCCCCGGCCCTCATGCCGTAGGCCAGGCCGCTCTGCCCGGCGGCGCCGCCTGTGACCATCAGGGAGTCGGCCACGACCTCTCCCGGCAGGACGCAGATGGGGTCGCCCCCCCGTCGCAGGGACAGGACCCTCAGGTCGTCGATCCCGCGGTACTGCTCCGCCTTGGCAGCCTTGAATATCTTTAAAAATGCCTGGAAAAAAGGCTCGACGTCTCTGCCGTGGCCTCGCACGAAGACCCCCAGAGTGGCCCGATCGCCGCCTGCCGGGGAGAACGTGGCCTTCCAGCCGGGGGCCATGCTGCCGATCCAGTACTGGAAGAAGGCCTCTTCGCCGATCCCCGGATGCTCGATATCTGCCTCCACTGCCCAGGCGATGTCCTCCGGGTGGTGCATGGGAAAAAGGCCGGCGGCGCGGGCGAGGCCCGATTTGACTCCGGAGGCGTCCACCACCACCTGGGCAGCGATCTCGCCTGCGCTGCAGCCTTCCGCCATGCGCACCGTTCTGCCCCCTTCCCTGGCTGGAAGGATCTCCTTCGCGACGCCCGGCAAAATCTTAATCCCTCGGTCGTGAGCAAGATTGCGATAGTGCTCATCGAATAGGCCGCGGTCCAGGAAATAGCCGCGCGTCGGGATGGTGGCGCTCCGCCCGGCGGGGCTGATGATGCTCATCCCCTCCAGCTCATTTTTGATGTAGCAGCTCTCCACTTTGAGGCCGGAGTGGCGGGCCATCCCTTCAAAGAGGGTGTTAGCGGCGTGAACCTCGGCTGCCGGATCTCTGTCTGCGACAATTACATCATAGCCCTCTTTTGCAGCGGAGAGGGCCGCCATAAAGCCGGCAGCAGACGCGCCTACCACCAGGACATCGCATTTCACGGCTGCGAAGTTGGGGCGGAGAAGAGATGAAGTTTTCCGGAGGCTTTTGAATGGAAGTTTTTCGTACTTTGTGCGCCTTTGTGGCTTTGTGCCTTTGTGGTGGAGGCGTTTGCGGCAGGGCCGGCCCAGTGGTCTACGGACTTTCACCACAAAGGACACAAAGCGCACAAAGAACTCACAAAGATGGAATTTTCGTACCACACGAGAAGCGTACAGAGGACTCATTGAGGCGAAAGCGCAAGATTGCCCACAATAAATAGCGAAGAGCCCAAAAAGAGGCCGATGCAGAGCCTGTCCTTCTCTTTGGCGGCTCTGCTTTTCTGACCGCGGCGGAAATTAGCGAATCTATGCGGTGATCTTGCTCTTGGCGATGAACTTGATCAGGTCCGGGCCGAGTCTGGCCTTCTTCTGGACCTGGCTGGCCAGGTCGTCCATGGGCGCGCCGCTGGCAACCAGGGTGCGGATCTCTTCCAGTGTGGCATCGTCCACGGTGAAGTACTCGTCCAGATCCTTTCTGTGGCCCCAAACGTCGCCCTCCAACAGTTCAATGCCCTGCATGTCCAGGAACACCTGGATGGCATTGGACATGGTCTTTCTGTAGGACGGGGGAACCTGGATCATTCTCAGACGGGGGCATCTCTGCATCAGGCTGAGGAAGTCGACGTTGCTTGCCCGGAAGGCCAGGTGAACCATCTTCTCATTGGGGTTGAGATTCGGAATCTCATTTTTTGAGCTAACTACTCTAAGTCTCATGTATTCTCCTATCTGCCAAAGAATATTTCCTGGTATTAATAGACACTTCAGGTGTACACATGTGTACAGATCGACATCTATGAAATGGACACATGTTTCCAGCAGATTGGAATGGACCTTTTCATGACTAAATTTGGCAAAACTGAGCAGTCCTTTGAATATCTGCGAACAAATATTTTGTGTCTGGACCATGTGGTTTCTGTGAGGTAGAGCATTGCGCTTTGCCCCAAAAAAATTTTACCTGCAAGGCCGTCGAGCCCTATTTAAATTAGCCGCCGCACCCGGCCTACTATCCTCAAGAATCAAAAATTAATAGCCGCTAAAAATGAGCAAGTAAGTTTGAATAAGGACAGATATGTACGAGAAATCACACAGATGACGATATTACGACAGGCATGTCCAAATAGCGGCAAGCAGTCACATTGAGATGAGGTGAGGTGAGGTGAGATGAGATGAGATGAGATGAGAATAGAATAGAAGAAAAGAAATGAACAGAACAGATAGGGCCGGAGGAGGGATGTCTCCGGCCAAAAGGATCATCGTTTCCCTTAAACCAGGATCTTGCTCTTGGCTATATACTTGATGAGGTCGGGTCCCAGCCGGGCCTTCTTCTGCACCTGTCCGGCCAGATCCTCCATGTCCGCACCGCCCGCAGCCAGGGCGCGAATCTCCTCCAGGGTGGCATCGTCCACGGTGAAGTACTCGTCCAGATCCTTTCTGTGGCCCCAAACATCGCCCTCCAGAAGTTCAATGCCCTGCATGTCCAGGAACACCTGGATGGCATTGGACATGGTCTTTCTGTAGGATGGGGGAACCTGAATCATTCTCAAACGGGGGCATCTCTGCATGAGGTTTAGGAAGTCTACATTGCTGGCGCGGAAGGCCAGGTGGATCATCTTCTCATTGGGATTGAGGGTCGGGATTTCGTCTCTTGCGCTTACAACTCTAAGTCTCATTCTTTATCACTCCAATCATTACAACGCCTTGATATTATTAATAGACACTTCAGGTGTACGCATGTGTACAATTCAAGCTGCATCGCACCGAAAGTCCACTGAAAATTAGTCCATCAGTTGTGGGGAAGGTGACTGAGCAAAATCGAATTGATAGGGCGCGTTGCACCTTGAAATGCTAACATTTGTCATGGCCGGACAATCAATAAACCTGCTGCCCGTGAGAGGCAATACAGATGTGGCCATTTCTCCCCATCCTCAATTTTATGATTTAAAAATCTATTGTATTCCCGCCTCAAGGCTTCGCGAATTAATCGATCAGGATGATTCTACCCTCGCGCAGTCATGGCCGTCGGTTCAGACCCGTCAGTACCGCAATGGTTATTTTCTGGTGCAAAGATAGCTATGCCCATCGGGCTCATTTCCGCCCACCGCTCTCCATCAGCTTTATATAACTTATTCATGGTTGGTGTTGAGAATCATCGCAGATAGGAGAAGATCTTAATGGGCAGGGTTAAGCTTACAGACACGGTTTTCAGGGATGCTCACCAGTCTCTTCTGGCCACCAGGATGAGGACCCGGGACATGCTTCCCATCGCAGAGAAGATGGACCAGGTCGGCTTCTTCTCACTGGAGACCTGGGGCGGGGCGACGTTCGATAGCTGCATTCGCTATCTGAACGAAGACCCCTGGGAGAGGCTCCGGGCGCTCAAGAAGGCCATGCCGAATACTCCGATGCAGATGCTGCTTCGCGGGCAGAACCTGGTCGGATACAGGCATTACGCCGATGATGTAGTGGACAGGTTCGTAGAGAAGGCCGCCCAAAACGGCGTTGATATCTTCCGCATCTTCGATGCCGTCAATGATATCCGCAATATGGAGAGGTCCATCAAGGCCGCCAAGAGGATGGACAAGCACGTCCAGGGCGGCATCAGCTATACCATCAGCCCGGTCCACAGCAATGAGCTGTTTGCCCAGTTCGCAGTGCAGCTCGCGGAGCTGGGCTGCGACTCCATCTGCATCAAGGATATGGCGGGGCTCATCACCCCCAAGAATGCGCACGACCTCATTCGCGCTGTGAAAAATGAGGTCAACCTCCCCATCAACCTGCATACCCACTGCACCAGCGGCATGGCCCAGATGAGCTACTTCCATGCCTGCCAGGCGGGGGTTGATATCCTGGATGTGGCCATGTCGCCCCTATCGGGAGGCAGCTCCCAGCCGGCCACAGAGAGCCTGGTGGCGTCCCTCCAGGGAACGCCCTACGACACCGGCCTGGACCTGGAGCTTCTCACCGAGATCAAGAGGTACTTCGAGAAGATCATGGAGATCTATGCTCCGGTATTCAATGCCATCACCGCCAGGGTGGACACCAACGTCCTGGTCTATCAGGTTCCGGGAGGCATGCTCTCCAATCTGGTCTCTCAACTCATCGAGCAGAAGGCCATGGACAAGTATGATGATGTCCTGGCTGAGATACCCAGGGTTCGAAAGGACCTGGGCTATCCCCCCCTGGTCACCCCGACCAGCCAGATCGTGGGCACGCAGGCCGTCCTCAATGTGATCACGGGCGACCGCTACAAGATGGTTCCCAAAGAGGTCAAGGACTACGTCAAGGGCCTCTACGGAAAGTCGCCGGCCATGATCGACCCCAAGGTGAGGCTCAAGGTACTGTGCGACGAGGAGCCCATCACAGTTCGCCCTGCCGATCTGATCGCTCCGGAGTATGAGAACGCCAAAAAGGCGGTGGATGCCCTGGGCCTGGCCAAGCAGGAGGAGGATTATCTCACCTACGTCCTCTATCCCCAGGTGGCCCTCAAGTTCCTGCAAGGAACGGCGGTGGAAGAGCCGCTGGTGAAGAAGCCTGCCGCCGCAGCATCGGGAATCACTCTCAAGGCCGAGCCCATTGCCCTCAATGTGGAGATCGATGGAGAATCGTACCTGGTCAAGGTCGCACCCGCGGGAATGACCATTCAGGAGGCCCAGCCCAAGGCCCCCACCGATGGACTGACTGTGCCCATGCAGGGCGTGGTCATTCGTTACAAGGTCAAGAAGGGCGACATTGTAGCCGTGGGAGATGCCGTGGCCGTCCTGGAAGCCATGAAGATGGAGCAGAACATATTCGCCAACAAGAGCGGAACCGTCAAGGATATCTACATCAAAGAGGGAACGACTGTCACCCCAGGCGACGTGCTCATGACCATAGAATAGAGCCAAATCAGGCGCCGAAGAGAATCGAGGCCTATCAATCGAGAGCCGTCAATTGGTTCGGCTCTCGGAATCTCTTTTCGTCATTTTCAAGCGCTTCCTATTGCCTCCACCGGGTCTAAGCGAGAGGCCTTCCAGGCGGGATACAGTCCGGCCACGAAACATACGAAGAGAGCAGAGACCACTGCAATTAAGAAGAACTCCGGCTTCATGGCCACATTCATTCTGGAAACCATATAAATCTCGGAGGGAAGCTGTATATCATAGGACATGATCAGCCTGCCAGTCAGAAACGCCAGTATGCTGCCAAGAATGGCCGAGGGAGGTGCCAAAATTAGGCTCTCCAGCAGAAATATCTTGATAATTGAGCGCTGATTTGCGCCCATGGCCATGAGGATGCCGATCTCCTTTGTCCTTCTGCTGATTATCATTATCATGGTATTGGCTATAGTGAAGCTGGCAATAATTAATATTAGTGCATAAAAAATTAAAGAGATTGTAGACTGGGTTTGGATCAGCTTCAGGATATCGGCATTCATGTCCTGCCAGGACTTGGACTGATATAGGAAGCGATTCCTCAGATCGGCCACGATGTAGGGTGCCCGGTAGATGTCGTCAACCTTGATGTCCACCTCTGATACCACATCTCCCTTCTCCACCAGGTCCTGGGCCAGACTCAATGGGACATAAACCAGGGTCTTGTCCAGAGCCGTGCCGGTCTTGATCAGGCCTGCCACCCGAACTTTAGCTGATGCGTTTCCCCTGGCCAGGAGGAAATCGTCGCCAAAATCAAGCTTCAGCTCTTCGGCCAGCCCCGTGCCGATGAAGGCAGAGTACTTCCGGGAGGAGAGGTCCTGGAAATCACCCTGCACCACGTCGTCCTGCACATCCATGAGCCGGTCCTCGTCCTCCGGGATCACGCCGATGAACTGCATTCCCCTCACCCGGTCCTTATATTTGGCCCCGGCTTTTCCGATCAACCTCGCCGAGACAGCTGTGACCTCCGGATAATCGGATACTATGGCGGAGATGGTGCGGTAGAGGTAGATGTACTTCTCATCCTCTTTGGGCTGGATGTAGATGTGAGGATTGTTCTCTACGGTGGTGGTGATGATCTCCTCTTCAAAGCCGCTCAGCATGCCCATGAAGACCACGATGATGGCCACGGCCAGGGTCACAGCAGCCACTGTGAAGAGGGCCAGTTTGGGGTTTCTCAGGATATGCGCCCTGGCAACTGTCAGTTCAAACGTCTTCATCACCCCCGATCGCGCTCATTGTCTTTCCAGCCCTTTGCGTCTTCCCGGTCTTTCCCTTATTTATCCGTTTATGGCGATGGCCGGATCCAGTCGCGAAGCCTTCCGGGCGGGGTACAGTCCGGCAATCAGGCTCAGACCCACGGCCACGGCGACTATGGCCAGGTAGCTCTCCGGATTGATCACTATCGGTAGGGTGATCGCCTGTCCGCCGGGCGCATTCATTTTGATCTCCAGGCTCTGCAGGTAGAGGGAGACGGCCAGGCCGAATATAGCGCCCACCACTCCGCCCATCAATCCCAAAATCCCGCTCTCCAGGAGGAAGATGTTGCGAATGCTCCCTCCGCGGGCCCCAATGGCCATGAACATGCCGATCTCAGCCGTCTTCTCATTGACCAGCATGTACATCACGCTGCCTATGCCGAAGGCTGCTATTATCATGATCAAAAGCATGATCAGGTTGTTCTGAAACTTCTCTATGGCCAGGGTCTTCAGGATATCCGGGTACAGGGTCTGCCAGCTATCCGCTTTGTAGCCCTGCCCCTGCAATTCTGCTGCCACCGCCTCCGCCGAGTAGACGTCCTCCAGCTTCACATCAATGCCCGTCAAGACGTCTCCATCTCCCAGGAAATCCTGGGCGGTGGAGATGGAGACAAAGGCGATGTCTTCAGGCCAGCCCGTGGGCAGGCTGAATATGCCGCTCACCACCAGGCTGGTGCTCTTAGCATCGGGAAAGCTGGCATAGACCGTCTGGCCGACCTTCACATTCAGCCGCTCGGCAAGCTTATCGCCGATGACCACCCTCTTTCCGTCCTGAATGGATGCCAGGTCCCCCTGGTAAACGTACTTGGCTATGTTGTAGATTTTATCGATATCGATGGGATTGATGCCTGAGATCTGCACGCTCTCCAGGTTGTCTTTGTAGGAGAACGTCGCGGAGGTGGCAAGTCCCGGCGAGACGGCGGCGACCCCCGGAATCGCCCAGATATCCTCCATCAGGCTCCGATAGAGGTAGATGTAGTCGTCTCCCTCCTGGGAGGAGACGGTGATGTGGGGAAGGTCCTCCACTATGATATCAAAGAGCATGCCCTGGAAGCCCTCCTGCATGGAGACGAAGGTGATGGAGATGGCCACAGCTAAGGCTACCGCCGCCACGGAGAGGATGGTGCCCCTCCTTCGATGGGCAATGTGGCGGCTGACCACGGAAAGCTCGAAGTCGGAGATGATGCCTGCTCGCATAAAACCACTCTGGGGAAATTACTTTTCTCTGCTGGGTTATCAAGTTGCTGGGGGAGGCCCTGCTCATTTACATATAGAAAAACTTATGTTACTTACCAAAAGAACTTAGTTAATATACCGAAAATGTTAAATGCGATTAAAGCACAGATAAACATGATAAAATTCTCAGCAAAGATATATCCTGCCGGGATGTGGAGAGTACAGGTCCTATACCTCCTTCCTGAGACTCTCCCGTCCTCTCTTCTCCGCCGCAAATTCGATAATATCTCTGCTATTTTTCAAATGTTTATTTTGTCTCCCTGCCCAAATTTCATGCTTTTATCTCATTTTCTCCAGGTCTTCCTGATTCCATATGATATTTTATAATACTAATACATCCAGGAGGAGCAAGACAGCCCCTAAAAAACCTGCAATGGCAATCGCCGTTTCGGTATTTATTTCCAGATTATGCACGGGCCGCTGCCTTAGCAGATCTAAGATAAATAGTTTTCCAGGGCAAAGGGTGCGATATCCAGCAGGGTGAGAGCGACCACTGCCGCTATCCAGTAGGCTGGCCTATTGAAATACCACGTCCTACTGCCCCGGGCATAGATGTAGGCGATGTAGGGCAGGAGGGGCACAAAGGATATGGCCGGGTTTGGCTCTACATGAAGGAAATTTGTGAAGATGTAGCCCTGGCAGAGAAGGCAGATGACCGTCACCAGGCCGACTTTGGCTTGGTTGTTGATTCTCATGGCTCTGGCTCTTCTCATTCCCCATTAAAAAGCCTTTCATTCGCGCCACTCATCCAACTGCACCTTTGGCGGCTGATCTAGCTCTTTAAAAAGGAGCGCAGGTCGGCGAGGGGCATGGAATTGAGCAGGTCCTTCTTCTCCAGCCAGGCTCTGCGGGCCACGTTCAGCCCGTACTTCATGGTGAGGAGCTGCTCAGCCTCGTGGGCATCGGAGTTGACAGCCATCTTCACGCCCGCCTCCTTGGCTGCTTTGGCATTGACATCGCTGAGGTCCAGGCGGCTGGGGTGGGCGTTGATCTCCAGGGCGGTGCCCGTCCGGGCGGCTGCCTCCAAGACCGCCTGCAGGTCGATGTCGTAGGGCTCGCGCTGGCCGATGACCCGGCCTGTGGGATGGGCGATGATGTCCACGTTCTCGTTTTCTATGGCAGAGACCAGCCGGCCGGTCAGAGCCCTCTCCGTCTGCTGCTGGGCCATGTGCACCGACGCCACCACCACGTCGCACTCCGCGAGCAGCTCGTCGGGGTAGTCGAGCTTGCCGCCGGCCTTGATGTCCACTTCTGCGCCCATGAGGATGGTGATGCCCTCCAGCTCTTCGTTGGCGGCCTGCACGGCCTGCATCTTCTGCTTCAGCCTCTCCGGGGACAGGCCCCCGGCGATGCCAATGGAAGGTGAGTGGTCGCAGACGGCGATGTATTCGTAGCCCAGATCGCGCGCTGCGCGGGCCATCTCCTGCAATGTGGCACGCCCGTCCGACCAGTTGCTGTGCACATGCAGGTCGCCGCGCATGTCGGACAGCTCCACCAGATGGGGCAGTCGGCCCTGCATAGCCGCCTCGATCTCGCCCCGGTCCTCCCTCATCTCCGGCTGGATGTAGGGCAGGCCCAGGGAGGAGTAGACCTCCTCCTCGCGGTCGAAGAACAGGTCCCGCCCATCGGAGAGCCTGGTCAGGGAGTATTCGGAGAGGGAATAGCCCCGGTTGAGGGCAATTGCGCGCAACCGGACGTTGTGCTCCTTGGAGCCGGTGAAGTATTGCAGGACGGTGCCGAAGGACCTGTGCTCCACGATCCTCAGGTCGACCTGGATGGTGTCCCGGACGATGACGCTGGCCTTGGTGGGACCCTTGGCCAGCACCTCTTCCACCAGGGGCATCCTCACGAAGGCGGCCACGACCTCCTCCGGGCGGGCGGCGGTGGCCAGGATGTCGATGTCCCCCACCGTCTCCTTTGCCCTGCGGAAGGAGCCGGCGGCGGTGATGTGCTCGGTGCCCTCCAGCCCCCGGAGATAGCTCATGATCTGCTGGACGGCTGGCTCGGCGGAGCTGTAGAGGATGCGGGTGCTGCGTTTCCTGTACCTCTCGATGGACTTGAGGATGTTGGCCTCCTTGGTCGGGCCCATGCGGGGGAGCCTTCTGATGCGGTGCTCCTTTGCCGCCCTCTCCAGGTCGTCCAGGCTGGAGACGCCCAGCTTTTCGTTCAGCAGGGCGATGGTCTTGGGGCCCAGGCCGGAGATCTGGAGGAGCTGGGAGAGGCCCGGTGGAGTTTTGGCGAGAAGCTCCTGGTGGGCCTGGATCTGGCCGGTCTGCAGGTACTCTTCGACCTTGGCGGCGATGGCCTTTCCCACGCCGGGGAGGGCCTGTAGCCTCTTTTCCCGGCAGACCACCACTATGTCCTCCTGGAGGGACTCGATGGCCCGGGCAGCTTTGCTGTAGGCGATTATCTTGAAGCGGTTCTCGGCATGCAGCTCCAACAGCTCCGCCATCTCGTACAGGATTGCGGCGACCTCGCGATTTTTCACGGGGGATAATTACCGGGTGATGGTAGTAAAAGGCTTCTGTGGGTGGGATTGGACGGGATTTGATGAGTTAGTGCAAGAGTGTTGATGTTGCTTATGATAGCGTTTTCCATTACGCATCGAATGGCGAGAAGTCTCCATCTTATGTTTATCTCTATGAGTTTCCGGAAACCATTATTTGCACATTCAAGCGGCAGATCATCAAATTCGAAGGTTTTAGGCTTCAGATCTCTGCTATCTATCATCGAATTAAAAGGGAATGTATATAATACCCTAACAATTATTACAAACTTGGAGGAATATAAATTACAGATCGCTGGCCAATAAAAAGAAAATCTAATGGATTTATCGATTTAGACTCGTTAAAAGATGCAACTGATGCCAGACAATTTAGGATAAAAGCTTTGCATAATGGGTCCTGGAAAATGAGTGCTCTAACCCTGTTGCGAGCATCAGATAAAATATATGAAGATTATATTGCTGCAAATCAACGAGAAAGGGAACGAGATATAACAGAGACTCAGGAATCGCAAGAATTACATGGGCAAGAATTAGAGGATCTTTGGGATATGCAACTTTACCCAGTTTATTTACTGCTAGTCGGTTATGCTGTTGAAAATTTAATAAAGGGGATTATATTCTCAAGGGATCCAAACTTGCTTGTTTCCGGAGAAAAACTTTCGAATAACCATACCAATCATTCTCTTGTTGATCTATTCAAAAAAACGGGGTTATCAATGGATGACGATATCGAGGAGATTCTTATAGGACTGAGGCAATTTATAGTATGGAAAGGTCGTTATTCAATACCAAAAAATATTAATATTTATATGAATGAAAGAGAGTTCCCAAAAATCTTATATGATCGTAAAAAAATAGAGGATTTTATTATATATTTGATCTCTCAATTGAACAAGATACCTTCTGTAGCCTTTGAAAAAGCTGACACATATATGGGCGCGTAAATCTCACGCTGAGCCAACCGCAAAGCAAATCCCGCAGATCCAGAGCGGCGAATCTTCAAACGAGCCTCGGAAAACTAATCAGCGAATCGCTGGCTGCGTTCTATCCTGGGCGGTTGAGTCCGCTCAAAGGCTCTGGCCCACATAGATCATATTTCGCAAAATATAAAATCTGGGTTTGATTTTCTCCCGCCCGCACTCGCGCGTGTGACGTGCCCGCCTGCGCGCCAGCCTCCACACCGTGCATACTCGTGCAAAGCGAAAGCAAATAGTTCATTAAGGAATAGAGACAAAGGCCATGTGATGCCCGCTAAAGTGAGATATGAAAAATAACGGGCTCTTCGCAAATTCATGTGGGTAATTGAGCTTCCGTCTCAGTGAGTCCTCTGTGCGCTTCTCGTGCCTCTGTGCCGGCGGTTCGTTGGCTAATGGCTAATAACCAGTGGCTAACGACGTTTTTCACCACAGAGACACAGAGGACACAGAGCACGCACAGAGCGTGCCAATAACTGAACGAACTGAGGATGGACACAAAAATAGCTAGGATAGGAGCCAAATAACAAGCCTATGGAAAACCTGGGCTTAAAGGAGGGTGAAGAAGTGGAAATCGAGATCATTAAATCAAATGCAGATAGAATAGTTGGCCTTCTTAAGGACGTCGATATCGATTCAGTTGATCTTCAACATGCTGCAAGAGATATCTGGGTGAAAAATATTGTATCTGATTGATACCAACATCTTTCTGGAGGCAATGCTTCAGTGGCGACACAAAAACGATTGCCAAACGAGATTATCGAGCCAGTCATCGAAAGTATCTGCGGCTTTCTTGCCTGGTGGGAGTGTTTCGCCCGCATCCCGGCCCGCCCGTCGTGCAGCCAAGCACGGCGTCCTAGTCTTCTAGCCTTTGACTCCGTCGGCCCGCGTCAGGAAGCCCGCCCGAAGGAAAATAGGGTTCTTCGCTATTTCCTGAGGCTAAACTGAGTTACTCTGTCTAACAGGCTTATTCTCATCTCTGTGCCTCTGTGGTTTTGTTCAGTAGCATTAGGCTTAATTGTTGGCCTGGCCAACCACAGAGACGCAGAGACACAGAGGCAAAAGAACCATTTCACCACCCACGGGGAATGGCGAGGAGCCGAAAATAGGCCCGCCGATCAAAAGCAGCTCCTTTCAGAGCCGGTCCGGCAGAGGCTGGGCCGTCGCCGCGGCGGGCGCATGGCGAGCCTGAAATCAGCTTCAGCCTTCCAGCAAAAACTCCTGAGGCCATAGCCCATCTTCTTTAGCGGCGGCCTCCCTGGCCTCGAAGCGGCTGATGATCATCTCATCGACCTCCGAGAGCCTGATCTGGAAGACCTCGGCCAGGATCTCTTTGGCTGTCTGCAGCTCCAGGGCCTTAGGAGAGCGGTGCACTGCCTTCTTTTGCGGCCGGGTCAGGTGCTCAAGGACTTTTGCCATGATAGGCGGGTAATGCGTGCAAG
>Ga0116171_10003964_pt1 | contig 13475 bp, 12 predicted proteins | sample AD_JPNHW2_MetaG_FD_89798 | JGI IMG/M metagenome (GOLD analysis project Ga0116171, IMG submission 89798) | Active sludge microbial communities of municipal wastewater-treating anaerobic digesters from Japan - AD_JPNHW2_MetaG | ecosystem: Engineered > Bioreactor > Anaerobic > Digestate | place...
AGGATCTCATGAAGTACTTGCTTATGACCTCTCTGTGGATGTGTGTTGATTTCTGAATTGCCTTCGAGTGCTCGCCCTTTGGACCGGAAACCGGTACTCTGCAATGAGCCAATCTGCAGATGGAACCGCCCTGTTTTGGCGGTATTGGTGATTCCGGATATACAACCCTCTATGTCTATGAAAACGATTCCTGGCTTCAATATCCTTTCTGGACTCAGGATCTGCCGGCAATCGCTGTCTGTAAACGGGATGACGCAACTTTAATGATGGCTATGGGCGCGGGAACATATTCCGATGGCTTGTACAATTTCGATCGCAACAGTCATGCCTGGACTATCAATGAATGGTTCATCTTTCCCAATTTCGTGTTGCACTGCAATCTGAATGACGCTTACTTCATCGGTGAACAGGCAGGACTTTTCCGCTCCGGCAATGCCATCGACTGGACGTGGATCACGGATATCGGCTCCGGAGCCTGCAACAGCTTTGCCGCGAGCGGAACTCACATGATCGTCAACCGTGATTCCTTTGTCTATCATTCCGCGGATGGCGGACAAACCTGGTCTCAGGCGGATATGAGCAATCTCCGAGGTTTTCGCTATACCTCTGCGGGAACACTCTATGGGATCATGGATGTCGGCAGCGATTCTGACGGTCTCTGGCGTTCTGATGACTATGGGGCAACCTGGATGTCGGTTCTTTACACCACCGGGCTTGCCAGTATCGGTCCTGACTTCAACGGAGTGCTACCCCTGGGTTGGAGAGAACCAGAAACTCCGGGGCATTACCTTGCCCTGCTGGATCAGCAGTTCCAGCTTGAATGGCTGAATCACGCTGATCTGAATAGTCCGGTCAAGGATATGCAGATCTTTCCGCTGGTCAATACTCCCTCCTTCTATGTGCTGAATACTGAAGGATGCTATTTCCTTACAGGGTTCATGCCAGTGGATGTGAACGATGAGACCGCTTCGGCTCCCCTTGCCACAGGGATCAGGCTCTATCCCAATCCCTTTATGAGTGAGGTGAAGCTGGAGCTGGACAAAGGCTCCGGAGCGATGGTCACGGAGATCTGCAATCTCAAGGGACAGATCGTTAAGACTCTGACCCTGCGGGAAGGGATCACGACCTGGGATGGCAAAGATGAATCCGGAAGAAACACCGCTCCCGGTATATATCTCTGCCGCTATCATGACAATCAACACCATGATCAATACCGAAAGCTGGTCAAACTGGATTAAAGCTATCTATATGCCAATGAGTTAAGGCTATCAGACCGGGAACTTCTCAGGCATGGGAAGGGAGAGGGGGGTTGTGGCGATATTTTCCGATCAGGGGTGACGAGTTTGCAGGCAGGGATTCAACTAAATCTCTGATAAACTCCGCTTGACAGAATCGGCAGGTTCAGCTCTCCTTACCCAAACATCTTTAAAGGAGATACAATGGCTGATAAACTTTCACCCTGTGGGATCGCCTGCTCGAGCTGTGACGCCTATATCGCCACCCAGGCGAATGACACAGCGCTTTTCACCAAGCTGGCGGAGCAGTATAAACAGAACTTTGGGATGGAGATCGAAGCGGACAAGCTGCATTGTGACGGATGTCTCAGTGATGGCGCCCATATCGGTTTCTGCCTGGAATGCGAGATACGCAAGTGCGCCTTGGAAAAAGGCTTCCAAACCTGTGCCGAATGCGGTGAATTCCCTTGTGCCAAAGGGCAGTTTATCTGGAAGGAAGAATCAGTTTCCAGGAAGAGGTTGGAGAGCCTACGGGCAGAGAAATAGTTTGACAGAATAAGGACAATTCTGAGCTTATCACTTAAAGAAAAAATATCGATATAAGGAGAAGCTCCATGCCTAAAATGACAGTGGATCCAAATTTCTGCAAGGGATGCGGGCTGTGTATCGCAGCTTGCCCCAAGAAGATCATCCGGTTTTCGGAAAACATCAATTCCAAAGGGTATCATTATGCTGAGTGCTTCGAGCAGGATTCCTGCATAGCCTGCAAAATGTGTTACCAAACCTGCCCTGACGTGGCAATCACGGTCGAGAAGTGAGGTTGGAATGGCAAAAGTATTAATGAAAGGTAATGAAGCCGTCGCTGAAGCCGCTATCCGTAGCGGTTGCAGGCTGTATTTCGCCTATCCGATCACTCCCCAAAGCGAACTTATTGAATACATGGCAAAGAAGATGCCTACCGTGAATGGCACCTTCCTCCAGGCTGAAAGCGAAGTCGCCGCGATCAATATGGTCTATGGCGCTGCCGGAGCCGGTAAAAGAGTCATGACCTCCTCTTCCTCACCCGGTATCTCCCTCAAGATGGAAGGTATCTCCTATATCGCCGGAGCAGAACTGCCTTCGGTGATCGTGAACGTCCAGCGTGGCGGTCCCGGCCTGGGTGATATTCAGCCCGGTCAGAGCGACTATTTTCAGGCAACCAAGGGTGGCGGTCATGGAGATTATCATCTCATCGTCCTGGCTCCCAGCTCTGTGCAGGAATTCGCGGATATGGCATCTGAAGCTTTCGACCTTGCTGATAAATACCGCAATCCCGTCATGATCCTTGCTGATGGTATGCTGGGTCAGATGATGGAACCTGTCGAATTCAAACCTGCCAGAACCGATGCCGAGATCGAAGAGCTGGGCAAACAGCATCATGACTGGTGCATTTGCCCGAATAAAGACGGCGCGGAAAAGCATCATCACGAGATCAACTCCCTGGAGATCGATCCTTCCGTGCTCGAAGCTCACGTCATCAAGCTCTATGAAAAGTACGCCGTTATTGAAAAGAACGAGACCCGTTATGAAAGCTACAACATTCAGGATGACAACGAGATACTCGTAGTTGCCTGGGGAACGGCTTCCCGTATCGTCAAATCCGCCATCAACGAGATGAAAGCGGAAGGCAAGAGCATCGGACTTGTCCGTCCTATCACCTGCTGGCCTTTCCCCTACGAAGCGGTTCAAGCCGCTATCGGCAAGAACGTCAAGAAGGTCTATGTCTTCGAACTGAATACAGGCCAGATGCTTGACGATGTGAAGATCGCCGTTAATGGCAAAGTTCCGGTTGATTTCTGGGGCAAAGTCGGCGGTATCGTCTTTACTCCTGCTGAAGTTCAGGATAAGCTCGAAGCATGCTTCACGGGGAGGAAATAATGGAAATCATCGCAACAAGACCTGAAACCCTTACGCAGACTCCTTTCACCTATTGCCCCGGTTGCCTTCATGGCGTGGCGCACAGATTGATCGCGGAATCTGTCCAGGAACTTGGATTGATCAACAAAATGACGGGTGTGGCTCCTGTGGGTTGCTCCGTCTTCGCCTATAAATTCTTCAATTTTGACATGGCTCAGGCAGCGCATGGACGCGCTCCGGCTGTTGCCACAGGTATCAAACGCGCCAGACCGGATATGCATGTCTTCACCTATCAGGGTGATGGTGACCTTGCAGCGATCGGAACCGCGGAGATCATTCACGCCGCAAACCGGGGTGAGCATCTGAGCGTTTTCTTCGTCAACAATGCCATCTATGGCATGACCGGCGGACAGATGGCTCCGACCTCTCTTCCCGGCATGAAGACAACGACCTCTCCCTATGGCAGGAACGTCGATGATATCGGCTATCCGATCCGGGTAAGCGAATTGCTTGCCACTCTCATCGCGCCATACTATATCGAGAGAGTCTCTCTGCTCAGTCCCGCTGATATTATCAAAGCCAAGAAAGCCGTGCTCAAAGCCCTGACCTATAACAAAGAAGGACGTGGCTTCACCTTTGTGGAATTGATCTCGACCTGTCCCACGAACTGGGGTATCGATCCCCTCAAATCCCGCGAGTGGGCAAAGGAAAACATGATCCCATTCTTCAAACCGGGCTGTTTCCGTGATAAAGGCGAAGGAGTCGAATAATGAAATGCGAGATCATTTGTGCCGGATTCGGTGGACAGGGTGTCCTGACCATCGGTAAATTCATCGCCAAAGCCGGAATGGCAGAAGGCAAAAACGTTTCCTGGCTGCCTTCCTATGGTCCTGAAATGCGTGGTGGAACTGCCAACGTTGCAACGGTCGTCGCTGACGAACCGATCGCGTCTCCAATCGTGAGCTATCCGGATGTGCTGGTTGCGCTCAATCAGCCTTCTCTGGATAAGTTCGGCCCTACCGTCAGAGCCGGGGGTGTTGTAATCGTCAACACCAATGCCTGTCCTCACGCATTGAAACGTGACGACGTCGTGATCATTGCCGCTCCCATGAGCGATATTGCTCTGGAGATCGGCTCTATGATGGTGCTGAACATGCTGGCGATCGGAATGATAATCGGCAAAACCAACGTCATCAAATACGAAACCATGGAAGAAGACCTGACAGCCTTCCTCAAAGCCAAGAATCCTGATCTTCTGCAACAGAACCTCCAAGCGATCAAGCGCGGTATGGAACTGGGCAGGATTTAGTTCAGCCTGATACAGATAATACGAAGGAGCTTCAGCAATGGAGCTCCTTTTTCTATTTGGGATGAGTTGATCTCACGTTTTCCTGAATAGTCATTACAATACATCATACACTCATCAGCTTGCTATCCTCTCTCTATCATCTTATGTCATGACGTAAGATGATAGAGAGAGGATAGCAAGAAGTTGATAAGAACAGAAAGGTATAGTTATCGGTTGGCAGAAGGCTTCACTGGTTCCACATCCGAAAAGAAGTTCAAACTTACAGAGCGTGGGAAAGTGATGAATATCTACTTCAAAGCGGGATTGATGCCCTTGATATAAACGTTGATCAGATCAATATCCTGGCACAATTCAGCTCCGGTAAAGCCCTTAAAATCCTGATAAGAAACCTGAGCTATAAGATCCTGATACATCTTCTGAGAAAGCGGTTTGTAGCTCCAGTGCCAGGGTTCATAGGAAAAGCCTTTTCTCCCGTCGATGGTGGGATCGGTGTAAGCCTGATAGAAGCCATATTTAGCCGCGTTCTTTTCCAGCCAGTCTCCGGCTTTCTTGCCATCGCCCTTGTTCCAATCGGAGACATTCAGGCTAAAGATGTCGATCTCGGTTCCCCAGTGATGGCGTGAGCTTCCGGGAAGGGAGATATATTCCAGCGCGTCTTTGATCAGCTTGATCTTCTCTGCCTTGGGTTTGCTGGCAGAGTATTTCAGGTTTGTCAGTTCGTTCTCCCAGATAGATCTCTGTTTCTCCCAGGAACGCGTTCCGGAAAGAAGCTTGAGGCTGACTCCGGCTGAATCGGCAGCGTCATACATCATCTTGAAGGCTTTATAAGTTTCAGGACGCAAGCTCAGATTCAGCTTTGCGTATCTGGAATCGGTCACTTGGATAAATTCTTTACTCGTCTTACCCAGCAGATAGTTGAGCGGGTAGGCGATCGAATCGCGGACAACTGCTTCCTGGCTGACCATCTTAACAACGGGAGATTGAGGTTTATCCTTGTGGCAGAGTTTCATCCCCAGCAGCAGAGCCAGCACGACTATCAGCAGGATAAATCCGAGGATGATGAATCTAGAGTAGTTTTGTTCCTTTGATCGATGAGGCATTTACGTTTAACTCCGAATATTGATGGTTGATCAGTTTGGGTATGGACGCGGCGGCAACCATGGCAGCGTTGTCCATACAGAGCTGAAGAGAAGGTGAATAGGTCTTTATTCCGTATTTTCCTGCCTTTTCAGCGAGTTGGCGGCGTAAGGCTGAATTGGCGGCTACACCACCGGCAAGTAAGATAGTCTGGACTTTGTTGGCTCTTGCCCAGCGAACGCTCTTCGTGATGAGCGGATCAATGATCGCAGCCTGAACCGACGCGGAAATATCCTTCAGATGCTCCTTGATGAACGCATCGTCCTGAGATGATAAATAGGTAAGCACGGCGGTCTTGACACCGCTGTAGCTGAAATTGTAGTTATCTTTCTGCTTGAGCCCACGGGGAAACTCATGAAAGTGAGGATCTGCACCTTCAGCAAGTTTGTCGATGATAGGTCCTCCGGGAAAGCCCAGACCGAGGAGCTTGGCAGTCTTGTCGAAGGTCTCCCCCGCTGCGTCGTCGAGCGTCTTACCGATGATCTCAAACTCAGTAAGAGTCTTGAAATGAACAAGTTCCGTGTGCCCACCGGAGACTACCATCGCCAGAAATGGTGGTTTCAGATCGGGATGATCGATAAAATTGGCAAAGATATGCGCCAGCATGTGATTCACAGTGATCAACGGGATGCCTCTGCTCCATGCGAGTCCTTTGGCATAGGAAAGCCCCACGATCAGAGAACCGATCAGCCCCGGATTGATGGAAACAGCCACTGCTGAGATCTGATCCAGAGAGACCTTTGCCTCTGCCAGGACAGCATCCGTCAGACGGGCTATGTTCTTCATGTGCAGACGGGAAGCGAGTTCCGGAAGGATCCCGCCAAACTCAAGATGCTGAGGCTGAGACGAGATCAGATTTACCAAAACCCGGTAGGAGCTGTCCACAACCGCGACAGAAGTATCATCGCAGGACGATTCAAAAGCAAGGATGAGTTTATCGCTCAAAAGCGTGATCTCACTTTCTCTGGTGTTAGTGCGACCAGATTGATGCCATCAGGGGTGGAAACGCTTACTTTTCTGCTTCCGTCAGGCTCCGGAGTGGTGGCGATGGACACCGTCAGATCGCTCGCGGTAAGCGCGGCAAGAGCTTCAGGCGAACCGGTCACTTTGACTGTGATGGAATTGGGGAAGTATTTATCAGCATCTGCGTCAGTCAAGGGAACCGCGCTGATGACCCGTGCTTCAGATCGTCTGTTCTCCAGCGAGAGGGTCACATACTTTTCGGAGACGGTAAGATCTCTGTTGGGAACGACAAGATTCAATCTCACCTGGTTTTGTGAAAGCATCCGGTTGGTGATCTCGACGGTCTTGATCGATTCGATCCCTCGCAGGACTCTGGCTGATCCATAGATCTCCACCTTTTCGGGCTGAATCCTGAACTTCTTTTCCATCAGCGCTGAACGGAGCGATTTATCCTGAAAGCTTAGCTCGATCGGAACAACTTCCTGCTGAAAAGACTCAGCTTTGACTGCAATCTCACGCGCGTTCGCAGGACCGATCAGATCAAGTTCGACACCGGGAGGAAGCTCCACCTGATAATCATCCAGAGCCAGGAGATCGACGCCCGGTTTGATCTTGCTGGCATCGATCGAGATCTGTGACCTGGAAGCTACGAAGCGGACAATATCGATACCTCGTCCTTCCACAATGTAGGGAATGCTCTCCTGTGTCTTGTCGATGCTGACATCCTTTGGCGCGTTGATCAATTGAACGGGGATGTTCAGGATCGCTCTGTGCTCTCCCAGCATGGCTGATTGGAGCCAGAGCAATATCGCCAGACCAACGGCAAAGATCTTCAGACCGAGCAATTCCTTGCGCAATTATTCTTCCTCTAATCCGGTCGTGATCCCAAAGAGTTTCATTTTCTTGTAGAGCGTGGTGCGCTCGATCCCGATCGCCTTTGCCGTCGATGAGACTCTCATATCGTTCTCATGCAGATAATGCAGGATATAGTCTCTTTCGAAGGCGGACGCGCTGTCCTTGAGGTTACGGATGTTCAGATATTTATCCAGTCCCTCCTCGGATTTCCCGAAGCTATTGGACAACTTGTGAGAGAGGTGTTTCAGGATGACCGCATTAGTTATCTCGCGTTCATTGATCATCAGGAACTTGCAGAAGTTCTTCAGTTCCCTGATATTCCCCGGCCAGGAATACTCAAGCAGAGCGTCCTTCAAGGCGCGAAGATCCATCTGGTCATAGATGTTGTACTGAGAAGAGTAATTCGAGAGGAAATAACTGAAGAGCAGGAGGATATCAGAACCTCTTTCGCGCAAAGGAGGAAGCTCGACGATAGTGCCTTCGATGCGGTAGAAAAGGTCTTTACGCATGACAGTAGCATCCGAGAGCGTGGTCAGATCAGCATTCGAAGCAAAGATCAGACGCGTGTCCACCTTCTTCATGTTTCCTCCAACGACCTGGATCTCTTTATTCTCGATAGATCGTAGGATCTTGGCTTGGGCTTTGAGAGAGAGATTGCTGACCTCATCCAGGAAGAGCAGACCTGTGCTGCATTCCTCGAATATACCTGTTTTGTTCCTGTCGGCATCGGTAAATGAGCCTTTGACGTGCCCGAAGAGCTCACTCTCGATGATGGTCTCAGTAAGCGCGCTGCAATTCACCGTCCTGAATGTCTTTCCGAATCTGCGGCTGTTTATATAGTAATAGTTTGCCGCGACTTCTTTCCCTGTGCCCGTCTCCCCGATAAGAAACATGTCTTCATCGACTTCAGCGAGCTTGACGATCTGTGAACGTACATCCTTGATCACATCGCTGTCACCGATGAAGGGGAAGCTTCTGGTAAACTGCTTCTTCAGGTTGATGAATTCGATCTGAAGCCCGATATGTTCTTCTTCCTGACGCTTGAGAGTCACCGCGTTGTCAATGTGTAGCATCAATTGGTTCACGTTGAAGCTTGAACCTTTCTCGATGAAATGATAGGCACCAAGCTCTCTGATCTCGGCAACTTGAGCGGACGTGGCTTCACCAGAGATCACGATGACCTTATAGTTAAGATCCAAATTATCCCTGAGATATCTGAGCACCTGAAGCCCGTTCAATCTGCTTCCGATCAGGAAAACGTCCATGAGGATCACATCCGGCTTGAAGTTTCTCAGTTCATTAAAAAAGGCATCGCTGTTCGTGGTGTGCAGAACTTCGTAATTCTTCCTCTGGATGATACTGGTGATGCTTTGTGCCAGTACTACGTCATCTTCAAGAATGATAACTTTACCATTCATTAGTCTCCCCCCTTGTTAGCTGAGCCTTTCTTCAAGATCGGCAAGAGCGTTGATGTAATATATGTAAGCTTGATCCGGTGAGTCGTACGGTGAGAAATACTTGTGCACGTCCCCATCCTGGAAATACTTGGTACTCATATAATAGAAGTGATCCGAGGTTGTGAGCTTACGGGCGATCTCCAGAAGTTTCTCATCCCCCTTCTGTTTGACCCGGTGGAGCAGATCATACATTGTTTCAATGGCATTCTTCTGCATGTCATTCTCCAGCCAGGCGGAAAGGTCTCTCTGTTCATCCGCCCAAGAAACGGCATCAGGAAAACTCAGAGATTCCTGCTGATAATTTGCGAGATGCGTGGTCTCATTGGGAGTCACAAAGCCAAGATTGGATCGCTTCAGGACCTCAGCGGGGAAATGCTCCATAAAGTCGAATATCCCTGTCTCTGCCCATTGATGTTCGCCAAATGTCTCATAGTCCATGAAGAGATTGAGGAACTGGTTTCTGTTCTTCTTCTCCTCCAGGGTGAGATGATCGATCCAGTTCACGAACTTGTCCACCGTGAGGGGATATTCCGGCCATTCTCTGTTCGAGAATCTGAAGGCGATATCATCAGAGAGTTTGTAATACTTGAGAAGCAGATTCAGGTCTTTCGAATAGTTCTTATACGCGTAGAGCGGTGAACGCCATTGCAGGATGCGGTCAACCCCCTCCGTGATAATGGTCTTGAATCCTTCGATCTCAAAAACCAGGTCAGAAAGCCTGTCCTGATAGATCAATTCCGTGTTACGGAATGTCGAAGTCTCATAGCCGAATTCATCCCGCATGAGCTTACGGTGCATGCTGACCTGATCCAGAAACTCATTGGTATCGAATAGCACCGATAAGGAATGATAGTAAGTTTCTCCGATGAATTCGACGCATCCCGTATCCGCCAGTTCCTTGAAGGAATCGAGCACTTCCGGAGCGTAGAGCTTGAATTGTTCGATCGCCACACCGGTTATGGAATAGGAGATCTTGAACTTGCCTTCATGCAGTTTGATCAGACGCAGTAGCAGCGAGTTGGTGGGAAGATAACACTTTTCCGAGACTTTCTTCATGACCTGGCGATTCAGCTTGTCATCAAAGAGATCAATGTTCTGCCCGATATCGAGCAGATTCACATGCCGTAAGCGGTAGGGCTGGTGTACCTGAAAGTAAAAAACAACGTTTAGCATCTGAATCTCCTCTATTGCCTTCTGATGAAATCTGAGAGTATCTGTGAATACAGAATTCTGATCTTATCTGCCGCGTCATCCCATTGGATGCGATTGACTTCTTTCTTCCCGTCAGAACCGAGCTTCTTGCAGATATCGGGATGCTCGATCAGATGGTTGATCGTCTCCGCCATCAGGTCAACGTCCCAGTAATCGATCTTGAACGCATGATTGACCACTTCCGCGACTCCCGACTGCTTGGAGATTATCGCCGCGATGCCATACGCCATAGCTTCCAGCGGAGCAATCCCGAATGGCTCGGAAACCGAAGGAAGGACATAGATATCTGAGGCACGTAAAACTCGTTCGACCTGCTTACGATTCAGGAATCCTGAAAAGAGAAATCCGGTCTTGAGCCGCAGCGAAGCTGACTTTCTCAGCAGTTTACGGGACATATCTCCCGTTCCTGCCATAATGAAACGTGCGTCAGGATGAACTTTCAGGACACGTTCGGCTATCTCGAGGAAGTAATCCGGACCCTTCTGAATGGTTATCCGCCCCAGAAATAGAATAGTCGGTCCCTTGAACAGTCTTCGTTTCGCATAGACAGCGTCGTCCGGCATGGAGAAAGCATTGTGCACGATCCTGATCCTGCCGGTATCGATCCTATAGCGGGACATGATCATTTGCGCGGTGTATTGCGAGACCGCGATGACCATATCGGCATACATCATTCCGGCATGCTCGATCTTATGGATCCTCTCGTCTCCCGGTCCACCGGCACGATCGAACTCTGTCGCGTGAATATGCACGATCAGGGGCTTACCCGAGATCTTCTTCGAGAGCATTCCCGCAGGATAGGTTAGCCAGTCATGAGCATGAATCAGGTCAAAAGATAAAGCCGCAGCATAGCGCTCGGCTCTAACTGTGAATTCCTGAACCTTCTTCATCAGATCTTCATCGCCGGTGAGCTGAGTCGTCATCTCATTCCAGAGATCCTGTTCCTCATGCGTGACTGTGTCCGAAAGCCAATACTCCTTCTTAATGGAAAGGAAATGTTGGATCTCAGCAAGCTGAAAATAGGTCTCAGGACGGGTGCTGATCCCAATGTACTCCAGTTTCTCCTGAAGCGTCTCAAACTTCTCCTGAACGAATCTGCTATGCAGGATAGGATCGAGGAAGACTGTTGGAAGTGTATCCGCGTCACTTTCCTGACGAAGCGGGAAATACACCATTTCTTTGGTAGGCAGGACAAGGTCGATCTTGATCCCCTGGCTCAGCAAACCTTTGACCATGCCATAGCATGCCATTGCCAAACCACCGGAGATCAGGGGAGGAAACTCCCAGGAATACATCAGTATTTTCATGGCTTCACCTCCAGAGTCTCGATGAAGCTTTCTATATTATAGACAGCCGCGACGCTCATAGCGTGAGCCGGAGCTCCTTTGGGGAAGTGCGGATTCTCTCCGTCCCAGATCTCCGCGACGGAGGCAATATGTCCTTTCATAAAACCGTTGGTAAAGGCAGAGATGATCTCAGCCAGTTCAGCGCTTACCTCAGCATCTGTCCTGATACCACGATAGGCTTTGACATAGAGACCACAATAAGGACTCAGCAACCATGCCTGAACACTGCCATTGTGTCTGGAAGTATCCCTCTCTTTCTGATTGCCATAGTATTTCTTCCTGAAACGTACATCTCCCGGACTCAACGTGCGGATACCATACTTAGTATAGAGCTCTGCTTTGGCACGTTCAAAAACCTGTTGCAGCTGTTCCTGTTCCAGGAAATCGATAGGAAGAGAGAGAGCCAGAAGGACGTTGGGACGCACTTCCATGATCTTATCCTCTCCGACAAGCCTATCCGCCAGCCAACCATCAGCCCAGAACTTGGTCAGTGAGCGTTTTACCATAGGCAGCAACTCCGTGATCTTACCGAGGGCTGAGTGCTTTTCGCCGCTTATCTCCGAGTAACTTTGAGACATCTCCATATAGACCGAGAGAGCATTGAACCACAAGGCATTGATCTCGACCGGAGCTCCGTCTCTGGGTACCACGGCTTTGCCTTCGATGCGCACGTCCATCCAGGTAGCATGCGCAAAGTCAGGAAGCAATTCGATCAAACCGTCTTCTCTGATCCTGAAAGAATGAATATGATTTTCGATGATCCCTTTCAGGATACCTTCAGTGATCAGCAAAACCTCTTTCCAGTAGGTGAGATTATTCTTTTTCTTGCCGACTTTCCAAAGCAGGATCACATACCATAGGGTGGCATCCACGGAGTCATAATTAACCGTCCTGCCGGTTTCCGCAAAGACATTGGGTATCAGTCCGTCTTTGATGTGACGGCTGTATTTACGCAGCACCGTCTCGATCGCGTCCAGGTTTCCAGGCAAGTGCAGAAGGGCGTTCAGGACAAACATCGTGTCCCTGCCCCATGCGCCGTAATAAGGATAACCACGGACTATGTCATCATTGACGAGGAAGTCCTTCAGGCAAAAACTCAGTATCTTCAAGTATTCAGCTCTTTTGAACTGCTTGTTATCGTTGTAATCCAAGCTGGAAAGGAGGGTGTCGTCTTCATCCGCAACCGCAGGATAATCCATAGGTTTGGGCAGATTCTCATATCTCTTCTCGATCTCCTGGATCGAGCGATTGGCATTCTCTATCGGCTTATCCGAAAACAGGATATAGTTGCTCTCGTTCACTTTCAGATCAAAACTCAGATCAAAGAGACTGATCTGATCGCCCACTCCGGCATACCCGCTCATGACTTCCCAGGGATAGTAAACATTGTAATAGACATAGCGGTTTTCTTCGACGATACCCTTTGCGATAGCTCCATACGCGGAAATACCATTCGATCTGCGGCAGGTCGAGAACCTTCCTCCATCCATGTCGATCGAGATATTCGTCTCAAATTCTTCATTATCCAGGCTACCGGGATAATTCAATTCATGATGAGGAAGCATGGTGAACTTTGGCTGAAGGTTGAAATGCAACCGGTGATGCCCGAGATTGGTGTACTTCACCAGAATTGTATTGGAATCCTCCGCCATCATGAGTTCTTTGCGGATCAAGATATCATTCTGATGAGGCAGCGCGCTGTAGAGGAAGACGGGATAGGGACGCAACCAGGGTTTGACCAGATACATGAACCCTTCAGGATATATACAGTTGCTATAGTTATTACTATCCAGATGGATCAATTCTCCACGCCATTCAACCTTTTCCTCGATCCCCGCGACCAGATGCTTACGGTTAAAGTTTCGATCTCCGGCTATGAGCAGACCATGGTACTTGCGCTGATTGATCAGGTTTCCGGTGCCCAGCGCGTAAGAGCCAAGCTTATTAGTCAAGATCCACTCATGATGGTGGGTCTCCATGAAGTAGCTGTTCATACCACCCCCTAAATCCTCGTAATTTCTTTTGTGTTGATTTTTTTCAATAGTCTCAAAACCGTCAAGGAAAT
>Ga0116171_10003966_pt1 | contig 13473 bp, 9 predicted proteins | sample AD_JPNHW2_MetaG_FD_89798 | JGI IMG/M metagenome (GOLD analysis project Ga0116171, IMG submission 89798) | Active sludge microbial communities of municipal wastewater-treating anaerobic digesters from Japan - AD_JPNHW2_MetaG | ecosystem: Engineered > Bioreactor > Anaerobic > Digestate | place...
ACCATGCGCATGACCAGGTTGATGGGCAGCGGATCGGCGGTGAAGCACTTGGGGATGTAGATATCCAGGGGGGCGGGGGTCACGTCCACCAGCAGGGCGGTGGCGGTCTTGGGCATGCCGCTGAACCAGCTGGCGATGGTCTTGCCGAAGCTGTCCAGGTTATACACACCCGGCGGCAGGATCTCCTGCGGGACGCCCTGGGCAAATAACAGCGCCTGGGTGCCTGGCTCGACAACCAGGTCTTTATTGAACAATCCCGGCAGGTCTTTAACCTCGATGCGGGCGGCAAAATCGCCCTCCCGCCGTGCCCAGTGGCTGCCGCGGATGTCGGCTTCCTGGTTTACATTTAGTGGGCGGCCGCATGTCCGGCAAAAGAGGGCATCCTGCCGGTTATCGGTCCCGCAAGCACCGCATACCTTTCCGCCGGTTCCTGATAATGGCTCACCGCAACTGGCGCAGAATTTTGCGTCGTTGGCATTCACAGCCTCACATTTGGGACATTTTTTGCCGAATAAGGGACTCATTTTCTTCTCCTTTTTATTACGTATGAATTTAGACAATCCTCGAACGGGCATACAGGCCATCGTCGAGCGCTTGCGCCATCTGGATCAATTTATCCAGGTCTTCACTTGTCAGGCTGGGAGATTGGGCGCGGACTTTCTCCGCCATTTTTCCCATCCTTTTGGTCTGCAATAGCAGGGCTTCCTCCTGGTCGAGGATCCGGCTCCAATCGGCAGCTTTGACCGGTGAGGAAGAGAGGTAGTGAGGGGCAATGGAGTCGGACTTGGATACCTTCTCAACCTGCATCTCGAGCGATTTTTCGAACTCCTTGATCCGTAGTGCCAGGGCAGCATTGCCAGCGCTGAATACACGCTCCCGGGATTCGTTCAGCAAGCTGCGCGCATGCTGCAGTTCGTTGGCTGCCTGCTGACGAACCATTTTGTCCAGCCCAAGCTTTTCTTCTTGCGAGATGAATCGCGGGGTATCAAGACCGGACACCATACCCATGGACTGGAATGCCAGGCTCTCCTGTTTTTCCACGATCTTCTTTAGCCTGGTGATAATAAGCGAGAAGATCGAAGCCCATACAGTGGTAGTAAATCCGATCAATTCTGGCGTGTTCAGGTCAAGTTTGGAGGTGAAGAGTAAATAGGTGATGCCCGCACCAATGGCCAGGAAAACGAACAGCCAACGGAATTCCAGTCCACGGTATTTGCGGATGGCAATTTTGTCCTTGTCGGATAATCCTTCCATGTTGGGATCATGCAGCGAGCGCAAGATCCAATGCGGGCGGGGTGCCTTTTCGAGATTGCGGAAGAGGTGAATGTCCTCGAGCAATTCAGATAAGGGCTTTTTCTCGTTCATCAGGCGGGGAGCATCCTCATCCAGGCTGGCATCCGGGTTCGAGGTCAGCGGCTGGTTCTCCAGGGCGGCGGGGGCCTTTCGGACGCGGTTCTCGATCTCTGCCAGCTTATCCTCCACCAGCAGCCGGTCTTCTGAGCGTTTGAGAAAGACCTGCGGAAGGGTATTCAATTCCAGTCCCATTTGCGGAAAAAGTTGGCGCAGGCTGGAGTAGATCTCAGTGTTCACCGTTTCTGCCGGAATGCGGTGCAGCAAGTCTTCGCGCTCGTAGCGGCTGAAGAAGTTTTCCAATGCATGCTGCAGGGCTTGGGTGCCCGCAGGCTGCAATTCCTTCAGTTCACCAGCGGGAACGACCATGCGGGTAAAGAATTCAACCGGGTCGTTAACGATCGGTTCGGTCACCAGGGCGGCATCCAGCAGCTCATCATCCCCTGTGAGCAGGTTCTCGAAGCGGGCGCCGAGTCTGAACGACTGGGCGGGGACGAATCCGGCCAGCATGCCAATCCCGTCTCCGCGCAGGCGGGTGAAGGGGTTGAGCACCAGGTGCTTGCCGGCGGGCAGCAGCCGCTGCCTTCCGTCATGGTAGATGACCACGCCGGTTTTACCCGCGGGAATCGTGACGGCTTTTTTGAGCCAGCCGTGCAGTTCCTGGGGTGAGAATACCTTTGCAATCGGGATCGGGTCGGGAGATAATGTCATTTAGTCACCTCACTTTTTGAGTTCTGCCGGAACACTCAGGCTAAGTTCGGAAGCCACGCGTTCGGCCAGTTCTTTGACATTGTTCTTTTCGTTCAGCCTGAGTTTACTGATGGCTGCCAACCGGGTATTGGGACGGAAGCGCGGGTCCTCGCCCAGCAGAACGGCCAGGTCTGCCACACCGACCTTGTCCGGATTGAATGTCACGTTGGCTGCGATCAGGGCAGCGTACGGAACGCACTCCTGCCCTAGGTTTTCGGCGCAATTATGCAGGATTAATGACCCCAGGACGTATTTCAGTGGTTGACCAAGGGTTTGGGAAAAATAGTCCTCGAGTTGCTGATCCACCAGTTCGGTGAAAAGCACTGCATTGTGAAGTAGTTCACTGTTGACCATCTCATCGGAGAGCAGGACAGCCAGGCTTTGTAACATGGCGGTAACATATTGTTCCTGGTCTGCTGATTGACAAGGAATATTTTCGACGGCTCCGATCAATTCCCGGACAGAATACTCATGGGCAGTCGAGTTTTGTAAGATATTCTGCTCAAAGTAATTCTGGATCCAGGTAGCCCAGCCTTCTTCAAGCAGGCAGGAGGCGTTGAAGAGAAGTTCATATTGCTTGAACTTGATCCGCGAAGTAGCATCATCTCGGGAGAGTGATGGAAAGGCGGAGGCAATTTGTACCAGGTCCAGGTTGAGCGCACTCTTCAACTTGCCCATTTCAGAATACACGCTCAGGAAGCCGTGCCCAAGTTTTTCATGCACAACTGTGGATAAGACAGCCCTGAGCACCTCGGGATGACTGCGGTAATCCTGCGGGTTGATCCCGGCTTGTTTACAGAAGAGCCAGCCGTTGAGATAACATGCTTGCCCTGGTAAATTCACCCCATACGTCCCACCACGAGTGGCATTCTCTTCGGCTTCCTTGACCAATTGGTCAAGCGCGGCTTCGCGGGCCTGCCTGGAATAATCCAGTTTGTTCAGAAAGGGGGTGAAGAACTCCTGCAGCGTTTCGCAATAGACAGTCTGATAACGCAAACGCGCCGCCGGGAAATAGGACTGGATGTTGAACACCTGCAAAAAGACTTCATCCAGATCCTTGAGAGGAGATGAATCGGTAATATTGAATAATGCATTGTTTAGCGGGAGGGGAGGAGGGGTGAGTCCCGGTGTGCGGTCGGTTTTCGTCAACAAACTTTTAGCAGCGTCCTCCCTGGTACTGAAACCCGGAAGGGTAGCGAGACTGTTGTGCAATCTTTTTAGATCTGCCGCATGCTCATGCTGCTTAAGCTCTAGCACATTGTCAAGCTTTTTATTGTAGTTGTCGCGAATCTCATCAAGTGCTGGCATACTCCCTCATTCCGTCATGTGGTTTACTTCAGTTTTGTCCCGCAAAAATCACAAAATTCATCATCCTTGTCAATCGGCAGGCTGCAGACCGGGCATTTCTTCAGCAGGTTGGCAGGGGTGAGCTCGCCGTACTCAGAGTCAACCACCCTGGTTATTCCGAAATTGTTGACCTCAGCCTTGTCGCCTTTTTGTCCGCCAGCTTCGATCACATCGCCGCGGATGTCCTTGTGATAGTCATCACCGGCGTAATAATGGTCCGCTCGGATGATGACCGGCGTTCCACCGGTGCGGGCCTCATCCTGCTTTTTGACACTCACAGAGACGTTGGTCTTACTGTTAAATTCTTTCCCTGAGCGGTCCTGCCAATGCCAGGCGAGCGTGAAGGGCACGCCTTCCCCCACCTGGTCTTCCAGAGGGCGGATGGGAAGATATATCACCTCTTTATTCTGTGCTCCCAACACTCTGATCGGTCCCGGGATACTGTTCTGATCGATCTCAAAGCGGTTGCTCTGGATCTTGACCTCAATATTATCTGCCCGTCCAAATCCAATGTTCTTGACCTCCAGGGTGAGGGTGTTGAACTCGCACTCGCGGAAGGCTTTGCCCTTCTCCGATTCGCCAGTCACCAGGATCCAGGGCAGCTTGCGGTACTGCAGCACTTTGCGCCAGCATTGATGCTGCTGCTCGAGCATGCCTTCCTGTTCGTAATGACGATGAGCGGTCTCGTACAAAACAGCTATTTCCTCAGTTTTATTGGGAGATCTCTCCTCCATCTGTTGGGCAGCCAGCAGGTATGCGTAAGCTGCCTGCTCGATCACGCCGCGTTTTTCGAGAGCCTTGCCCCGGATATCAAAGCGACCCAATTGTCTGGCCAGGTCAGCGGTTTGATCGAGCGCCCAGTGTTCCGGGTTGGTCTCGCACAGGTGAACCAGCGCGTCCAGGAGCCGGGTGCGTTCTCCCACACCGGCTTGTGTAAACAGGTCAACAGCTTTGCGGTAATCACCCAGGCGGATGGCGGTATCCCCGGCTTCGACGAACTTTTTTTCCTTTTCAAGCTGCTCAATGTCACTGAACTCGTAGGGTACAAGGGCTCGCAAGCGGAAGAAATTGACTGTATCCTTGAGCTCGCGGTAGAGGTTCATGGCTGTGCGCAGTTCGTTGACGCGCTCGAATAGGACTGCCGCCTCAGCCAACTTTCCGGATTTCTGCAGCAGCCTGGCAGCACCCAACTCGTCACCCAGGTCCTCAAGCGCACGCGCTTGACCGGGAATATCCTTGACGTGCTCGTAGATCGACAGGGCTTTTCGCGGCTGACCCAATTTGTCCAGGTAGAGTTCGGCTGCCTTGACCCACTTGCCCTGGCTGACGTATGCCTGGGCAGCGCTGTCGTAATCCTCTTCCTCCAGGTAGTCTTTCGGCGCCGCGAGGACAGGGGCATCAGCAGTCACGCGGATGGCACAGGCAAACCCCTCATAGGTTCCCAGCAAGCAAATCCCGTCTGCGACCACCAAGTGGGATTGCACCCGGTTGACCCTTTCCCCGCCGAAGCAGTGCTGCCACTGGATGCTGCCGTCGCGGCTGGAGCAGATCACCAGGGTCGGGTCGCCCATGCCGATCAGCAGGTTGCCGTCCGGCAAGGGGATTATCTCCTGGGCTCGGATGCCGAGGGGTACCTGCCACTCGGTCTCGCCAGTGTCGGTGTTCAGGCAGGAGAGGCTGTAGTACTCAGGAGATTCCACTTTTTCTGCGCCGCAAACGATGAGATACAGCTTGCCATTGGCGTACACCGGCGGGCTGTACATTTTTGCGAATTTACGCTGCCAGAGCTGGCTGCCGTCCGCCGTATTCAGGCTGGTGAGCACGCATTTGTTATTGCGGTGGATGAGTTGGTTGTCCACGACCAGGGGAGGGGTGTCGATCTCAGCGGTGGCGGCCTGCCAGACCAGTTTTCCATTTTCGGCTGAAAAAGCTTTGAGTTGCAGGGTCTCCTTGGTCACCTCGCCATCCCAGGCAAAGACGAATTGGCTGTCGGCTGCGAGGGAGACCGGTTTATAGGTTTTGAGCGCTACTTCCCAGGCGGGCTTGGCCGGGTCACGGAGGTTAAAGGCTACCAGTCGCGGGCGGGCGGTGCGCACATAGAACTTGCTGCCGGCGAAAACTGGCTCGGTCATGGTGTAGCCATAGCCCTCCCACAGCTTTTCCTGCTTGCCGCTGCGCGGATCGATGCTTACCAGGCAGCCGTTGCCGGCGCGGTCAATGGGACGGTTATCCGCCACCACAGCCAGCAGCCCGCCGGATTCGTCCAGGTGCAGGTGGCGCGGGTATTGTTCAGGTGTGGGCTCGCTGCGCCACAGGATGTGCCCGTTGCGTTGGTCCAGCGCGGCCAGTTCACCCGAGCGCAGCGGGAAGACGGCCGTGCCGCGCACTATGCCGGGTCGGATGAAGGATTCCTGCGGGGGACCACCGAGTCCGCAGGCGAAGAAGACCGGATCCCACAGGAATGCGCCCTGAGGGATGGGCGGAGGCGGCTGCCAGCCACAGGTCGGGCAGGTAGGCTGGCCAAGCATCAGGTGGTCGGAGGGACAGAAGGGAGGATTATTCATGAATACCAATTAACTCCCGGTTGTGGGATTACGTTTCATCATAAACATACCGACGAGAGGAAGTAAATGCATTAAATAAAAAGCCAGGGATGTCTGGAAGGTAGAATTGTGAACAATGGCAGTCCAAAAAATAATCGCTACCCATCCAGATACCGCACAAATCAAACCCGGGAAGAACCTTCCTCTGAAAAAACCCACCCTTTTCAAATTACTAATAGGGAGAGTGTTTGCCAAGAATATCACAACTACACAAGCTAACCCCATCAAAGCGGTGAATATATTTACCCCATTCATAAGTGAAAACGCATTATGAAGATAGTAGTAGTGATAAATCAATCCAGATAGCGCCGTATGGATGAACAAAGCTGTAAATCCAATAACGAACGCGGTATTATTGATTTTCTGGAAAGGACCATTTTCTTTAGGTAATGAATCTAAATAAACGGATTCTTCTTCCTTATCAGTATGGATCCAATTGTTTTCAGAAAGGATATTCCTTATCTTTGAAGAATTCTTGTTAATCGAATGCAATAAATCTTGATATTCATTCCAGATTTCCTCGCGGTGTTGATTCTCTGTAAGCAATTCCCTTAATCGATTATCTTTATCTAGACCCCCGGAACTTTCAAGGATTGTTGTTGCTGTTTTGAAATGAAAGGATTCCATAGCCTTTTTTGCTTTAGCTAATTCTTCACCAAAAAAGACTTTTATGTGTGAATTTTGTTCCATTTCAATATGATTAAGAAATTCTATTCCGGAGGAATAGCGGTTCTTGTAATCTTTTGATAGGACTTTATTAAAGACATCTACAAGCCCATCTGGTAACACAGAATTTAGAAAAATGACGTTTGGTGGTTCTGCATGAACATGCCCATCCTGTACTTCATAAGGCGTGTTACCCTTAAAAGGAACCTGACCGGTCAGCATTTGGAAGGCGACCACACCTAGGGCGTAAACATCCACAGCCGAGGTAAGCTCCCTGGCAAGGATCTGCTCTGGTGCCATGTAATCCGGGGTACCTAAGGCTAGAGTGGTAGTGGAAGAAATCCCAGAACCTACATTTTTAACCAGTCCGAAATCAGAGAGCATGGGCTCGCCGCTTTCGGTGAATAAGATGTTGGAGGGCTTGACGTCGCGATGGATAAGGTTCTTAGAGTGCGCGTAGTCGAGCGCTTTGGCGATTGGTTTGAGGATCTCCACGGTTTGTGCCAGCGAAAGTGGTTTGCCGTCCTTCAGTTTATCCGCAAGAGACCCGTTGGGCATGTAATCCATCACGATGTAGTAGCGGCCGTCTTCCTCAAAGGTGTCGAATAGACGGTTAATATTCGGGTGGGAGAGGTTGGTCATCAGCCGGAATTCCCGTTTGAAAAGCTCCAGGTACTCGGGGATCTGGGAGAGCTCTGCCCGCAGTTGTTTGACAGCGACAGTTCGATCAAGCACGGTATCACGTGCCTCATAGACGATGCCGAAACCGCCTTCGCCGATTTTGCGGATGATTTCGTACCGGCCAACCCTGGTTTTGTCTTCACTCATGAGCACTCTCCAAAGAAGGTTTTGTTGAGTATTACAGTTTATGGGTTACAGGCATTTTTGCTCCATACCGGACTAGTCGGCTGGTTGAGCATCAGGCGGTCGGAGGGGCAGAAAAACCGACTATTCATCTTGTCCACTATTTAGACTCTCTTTAGACTTGTTCAGGAATAGAATACCGAAAATTCCACCAAAAATTCCGATAATCCAATACAAAGGATATCCAACAAAAATCCCAATAAAGAGGAAGGTTAATCCCGCTATAATAAATAACCATCCAGCGATCAACCTATAATTGGAGGTTCCTTGTTGATCCTCATGTGAATCCAGGTCGTTACTTTCGGTAGAGATAGTTTCTGCATCAGAATCCTCCTCGCCTTCACTTGCCAGCCAGTTTCGAAAGCCTTTTCTTTGGATAGGTTTTGAAGCGACATTATTTGACAAATGATTGTTGCTGACCAGCCATGTCTCTTGTGAACGAAGCGCTTCAAGTTTTTCGTTTTGTCGCGCAATATTCTCTTTAATTTCCTGATACTCCCCACAAATCTCTTTCCGCCGCTCAATCTCTTTCAAAGTCTCCCTTAGCCCGGGGTCTGGATTGGCAGATATCAACTCCTTGAGAAGTGTGATCGCCGCCGGAAAGTCCTTTGCGTCGATGAGTGATTGAGCCTGCTTCATCTTTTCAAAGCTCTGTTCCTGTTTGATCGCGCTTACTTTTTTATCCAGTTCCTGGATGAATTCCCTGGCAGTTGCATAGCGTTCCCCTGGTTTCTTCGCCAGGATCTTAGCAAATATGCCGGTGAATTCGGCGGGGAGAGCGGCATTGATGGCTACGATATCCGGGGGAGGGGTATGCACATGGTTTTCCTGGATCTCGTAAGGAGTATTGCCCTGGAACGGTACGTTGCCGGTAAGCATTTGATAGGCAACCACACCTAAGGAGTACAGGTCAGCGGAGGGGGTCAACTCTCTTCCCAGGATCTGTTCTGGAGCCATGTACTCCGGTGTGCCAAAGGTTGACCCGGTGGTGGTTAGGCCCTGGTTTAAAAGCGACTTTACCAATCCAAAATCTGAAAGCACCGGTTCATCATCCTCAGTGAACAGAATGTTGGAGGGTTTAATATCCCGGTGGAGGAGGTTCTTCCCATGCGCGTAGTCGATTGCCCTGGCGATGGGTTTGAGGATCTCTACCGTTTTCTCTACGGAAAGAGATGTTCCTCCCTTTAATTTATCTGCAAGCGACCCATTGGGCATGTAATCCATGGCGATGAAATAGCGCCCGGAGTCTTCGAATACTTCCAGCACCTTGATGATGCTGGTCTGATTCAGCCCGCCCATGGAACGGGATTCCTGTTTGAAGCGCTCCAAAGCTTCGGGAGAGCTGGAGAGCTCCGCCCGCAACTGTTTAAGCGCAACCGCACGGTCAAGCGTGGTGTCATTGGCTTTGTAAACGATGCCGAAGCCGCCCTCGCCGAGTTTACGTTCGATCTCATATTTTCCAACCAGCTGCTTTGAGTCTGTCATAATCTACCTTTTCGCGTGCCATCTTCAGTTTCCAGTTGCTTGCGGATCTTTTCCAACCCGGCATCGATGTCTTTTTCCACCTGCACATTGCCCTGGTTGACGATTTCCTCGCCCAGCGACTCGCGCAGTTTCTCGATGGATTCCTCATCCGCCGGGATGCCCCCGGCCAGGGTGGCATCCATCATGTCCATCATCACGCCGATCTTTTGGTCAGTGGAATCCGCCTGTGCCAGGCTGCGGTCCAGTTCTGTTTGCAGTTGACCGGCATCCTCGGAACCTGCCCAGTCGCTCATCGAATCCGACATGATCTTGATGGTGTGCACCAGCTCGGCCGAGGCGCGCACCTGGTCGCGGCGCGCTTCCATCATCTCCAGGGTCAGCGTGTAGCGTTCCCAGCGCGTGATATCGTTCTCGGTCCACAGCAACTGTTTGCCCACCTGGCGGAAGCGCGCTTCATCCCCCATGGCCAACGCGCGGCGGGCTAACGCGCGCAACTTTGGAAGCATCTCGCGCTGGTGCGCGATGTGCGCCCGGATGCGGTTCTTGCCCTGGCGCAATTGCAGGTCACGTTCGTTCTCCACGGCTTGCTGCTTTTCCTCTTTACTGCGGAACAGATGGCGGATGCCTTTGGCGACGTCCTTGGGGTCTGGAAGCATGACTTCCCCTCCGGTTATTCTGGATTAATGTTCACTTGCCCATTTTTCGAATTTCTTCACCATGGCCGGGGAGGTGAGGGGCTTTACCTGCTCAAATGCCCCATCGAATTCCTCTGTTTGGATGGTGTCGGTCTTAATAGTGTAATTTCGCACAGCCTGCATGCCCTGGTCCACGATCTTCATCAGGTCGGGGTTCATGCGGCGGATCATGCGCTCGCAGGCGTTGCTGCATAGTTCGCGGATTTCGTCGCCGGTATAGCCCTCGGTGCGTTCTGCCAGCGATTCCAGGGGTAGCTGGGACTGGAAGCCTTTGCGCGTGAGATGGATCTCGAGGATAGCGCGGCGCAGCTCACCGTCAGGCGGGGGGATGTAGATTCGCCTGGGGAAGCGGCGCAGGATACCTTCATCTAACAGCTCAGGCACATTGGTGGCGCCCATGGTGAGCACGAACTGGTCGCTGTCCTTGAACTTCAGCCCGTCCAGCTCGGCCAGCAGCGTGCTGACCACCTGCAGGTTTGCGGAGCTGATGTTTTCGTTGCGCGAAAGAGCCAGGGCTTCAATCTCATCAATGAAGATGACGGAAGGCGACATTTTGCGCGCCACTTTGAACAGGGCTGAGACCTTCTGGCTGCTCTCACCGAACCACTTGGAGAGCATGTCGCTGGCCTTGGCGCTGAAGAAGGTGGCATCCAGGCTGCCCGCGGTGGCGGCTGCCAGCAGGGTCTTGCCTGTTCCTGGCGGACCCACCAGCAGGATGCCGCGCGAAATGTCGATTTCCACTTCAGGCGGCTTTTTGGCCAGCGCGCGGGCGTAGGCGGACTTGATGGCGTCCTTGGTGTCCTGCATGCCGGCCACGTCGTCCCATGTGGTGGTGGTGCGGGTGATCAACTGGCGGATCTGGGCTTCGAACTCGTCTTCGTCCTCTGCGTTGGCGGGTGAGCTACCCTTCTTCTCGTTGCCTTTTTTCACGGCTGGGGATTTGGGTACTGAGCCTTCCGGCAGTTTGAGCAGCAGGCGGGCGTTCTGTTCCAGCGTTTCAGCTTTGGCCACGCGGTTTTGTTTGACCGCCGGGTCAAGGGCGTAACCAGCGTAGTTGCGCATAAATTCAGCCGCCTGGTGATAGAGACTGGCGGCTTCCTTTGTCCGCCCGCTGCGCTCTGCCTCCACTGCCGCCTTGTACGCGCGCAGGTACTGTGAGTAGATCGATGCGCTCAGGTCAACGGGCATGGCTTAGAGCTCTTCGTTGCTTTGCGGGGCTTCCTTCTGGCTGCGTTTTTCCTCGAAGCTCTTGTTCAGGTCCTCAAAGGCCTGGTCAATCGCTGCAGGATTATCGCGGGCATCGCGCGCGCTCTCGAACTGCTTCATGATCTCGGTGATATCGGGGTCTTCCACCTTGTTGTGATCCTGGCCGTGACCATCCAAAACGCCCAGCATTTCGTTGATCTTGGCCTGGTTGAATTCGCCGTCGATGTAGGCATTGTCGATGAACATCACCAATTCCTGCAGGTCGAAGTCCTGCAGCATGGCGCCAATGCCGGATTCTTTCTGAATGCGTGCCAGGTCCTTGGCCTGGATGAGACCGTTGATGAGGCGGGTCTGCTGCGAGAGGGAATCGAGCAGGCGGTCCAGGTTGGCGGCCTGTCCATCCACTTCCTTGAGCTTGCGCGCGATGATCTTGGCTTCGCGCGTGCCGGGGGCTTTGACACCCTCCTCAAAGAGTTTGCGTTTTTGTGCTTCCAGGTCGCGCACTTCAACCAGGGTCTTGCGTTCCTCCAGGTCCAGGCGCACCTTTTCGCGTTTCATATCGTCCAGTTTCAGGTCCTCCAGGCGGGCGGGTTTCTTGCCTTCAGCCTTATCCGGCTCTTTGATCAGCTCACGCAGCACACTCTTGCCGTACTCCCAAAGTGATTTCTTGATGCTCATGTTTGTCTCCTCCTGAAGAATAATAGATTGCGTAAAGCGTCATAATGCCTGTCGTCTGACAAGCGTGGTTCCCAATCCTTTGATTTCGGTGAGGATGTAATCGCCCCCGGCTGCCATGGCGTTGAAGGCCTGGTTGACCTTCTCCGCCGGATAAGGCAGCGAGCTGCAGGCGTCCTCCAGCCTCAGGCTGTCGTGCGCGCCCATCAGGTCTATTATCACATGGATCACTTGCGCGGTCTCTTCATCCGGCAGCATCGGGCGGAAAAGCTCGGCGTAGCGCCGCGCGGCGGCATCCGCGTTGTTGAAGAGCAGGGTGTTGCTTCCCAGGTCAAAGAGGTAGAGCAGCGCCAGGCGGTGGCTGAAAGGCACCGCGCCGCTGAGGGCTTCGAGCACGCGCGGCTCCCAGCCGGTGGCGGAAGCCAGCAGCACCAGGCGGAAGTTGCCCGAACGCGCTGGCTGCTCGATGAGTTTCTCGATCCAGGCGTTGAGGTCCGCCAGGGTGAGCGGCAGGGTGTCAAAGCCATCGCGCACCATCTTTTCCATGTTGGCTGCCACCTGCACATACAGCTCCAGGGTGGAAGCCTTGCGCGCCTTTGGTTTGAGCGTGTAGTGATGCCAGGCGTTGAGCGGGATCTGTGAGGTGGTGTCGGCGTCCAGCGCCACCTTGCCCAGCAGGTGCATCAACTCGGCGCGCTCGTCCCCGGTCTCCAGCACCGCGTCCCACGAGGGGATGTCGAGCGCTTCGCCGCTGAGGGGATGGATGAGGGTAGAGTAGCCGCCCAGGCGGGCATGGATGCGGTTGAGGAAGTTGATCTCCGACAGGCGCGCCTCGGGGGCTTCCACCAGCAGGCTGACCACGCCGGATTGCTTCCCTTCGCGCGCGGATTGCAGCCGTTCGGCGCGGGTGGGGGAGTGGCGTACGCAGGTATGGATGTGCAGCTGCCAGCATTTGTCGCAGATGAGCTCGCCGCAGCCGGCGCTGGAGCACATGCCGCCAACCTCGCTCTCGTCCGCCAGCAGCCGGTAGCAGAAGCCGCACTTCAAGCGCGGCAGCGGGCTGGCGCTTTCCAACTTGTCCTCGGGGGAGGGGGCTACGCGCCCGCCATCCAGCAGCGCTTGCAGGTCCTTGCGCTGGATGAAGTACAACCCGCCTACCTTGGAGGCGGGCAGTTCGCCGGAGAGCACGCGCCGGTACACCCAGCGCTGCGTGACGCCCAAGAAGCGCGCCGCTTCGGCAATTTTCATGTATTCGGAGGTGGGAAGAGATGTCATTTTACCTGCCTGTTGATTTCTATGAATAGAATACAACTTTCAGAATCAAAGGTCAATAGGCAAAATAGGTAAAAGTATGTAAAAGTTTGTCTTTTTATACCATTATTGTGTTTTTTTATAGTACAAATTAAGGGGTCTGAATCGGACTCAAAACGCAACGAAAACCCTGGCGGTTATTTTGTGAAGAAGCAAAATTAAAATCACGGCTTGCCGAGAAGAGGTTATAGACCAAGGAATCCCACGACCCACCTCTTAAGCCATGTTCCAAACCTTTGACAGGTCCGGTCGGATTTATTACCGGACTAGCGATTATTGTATAGCCATCTAAGTCGACATAATCAAAAACCCATTCCTTCACGTTACCTGCCATATCATAAGCCCCATATAGACTGGCAAAGTTCGGGTAATTGCCCACCTTTGTGGTATCGCCAATACAAAGACCGTAATTCGCCATAGTGCAATTGGGTTCCTGGTTACCCCAGGGGTAAGTATTTCCATCAGTTCCCTTGGCGGCGTTCTCCCACTGAGCTTCTGTCGGTAAATTTCGACCTGCCCAT
>Ga0116171_10003967_pt1 | contig 13473 bp, 12 predicted proteins | sample AD_JPNHW2_MetaG_FD_89798 | JGI IMG/M metagenome (GOLD analysis project Ga0116171, IMG submission 89798) | Active sludge microbial communities of municipal wastewater-treating anaerobic digesters from Japan - AD_JPNHW2_MetaG | ecosystem: Engineered > Bioreactor > Anaerobic > Digestate | place...
ACTCCCGACTCCCGACTCCTGACTCCTGACTCCTGACTCCTGACTCCTGACTCCTGACTCCCGACTCCTGACTCCTGACTCCTGACTCCTGACTCCTGACTCCTGACTCCTGACTCCTGACTCCTGACTCCTGACTCCCGACTCCTGACTCCCGACTCCTGACTCCCGACTCCTGTCTCCCGACTCCTGTCTCCTGTCTCCTGACTTATTTATGCTTTCTGTTCTTCAAATTCTTTCATGCAGTCAACCAATGCCTGGACACTCTCTATCGGCAAAGCATTGTAAGTAGAAGCCCTGAAACCACCCACAGAACGATGGCCTTTAATTCCGACCATACCTTTTGACTTCGCAAAGTTCATAAATTCTTCTTCCAGGTTCTGATAATCGGGTTTCATAACAAAACAGATGTTCATGCGCGAACGTGAATCTTTTTCAACGGTTCCTACGAATATTTTGCTGTTATCAATTGCATCATATAACAACGTGGCTTTTGCCTTGTTCATTTCTTCCATCACTGTTACACCGCCAATGGATTTCAGCCAACGCAGCGTTTCCATGATCGTGTAAATAGGCAGACACGGAGGTGTGTTGAACATGGAACCTTCCTTGATATGGGTTCTGTAATCGAGCATTGAAGGGATGACACGGGATACTTTACCCAGGATATCGTCGCGGACGACAACAAAAGTAGCACCTGCAGGTCCGAGGTTTTTTTGTGCACCGCCATAGATCATCGCATATTTTGTAACATCAACCGGGCGGCTGAAAATATCTGACGACATATCGGCTACCAAAGGAACCGGACTGTCAAAATCTTCCCTGATCTCCGATCCGTAGATCGTGTTGTTGGTCGTGATGTGGAAGTAATCAACATCTTTTGGTATTTCCCAGCCTTTAGGAATATATGAGAAATTTTTATCAGCGGAAGAACCAATGATCTGAACTTCGCCAAAAAGTTTTGCTTCTTTGATTGCTTTTTTTGCCCAAACGCCTGTTTCCAGATAGGCTGCTTTTTTTTCCATCAGGTTGTAAGGAACCATGCAGAATTGCATGCTGGCGCCACCACCTAAAAACAATACCGAATATCCTTCAGGAATACCAAGCAATTCTTTGAAAAGTGCTACGGCTTCGTCGATGATCGCTTGAAAATCCTTGCTTCGGTGAGAAATTTCAAGGATAGACATTCCTATTCCGTTAAGATCTAAAATTGCTTTTGCAGTGTTTTCAATGGCTACCCTCGGCAGAATCGAAGGGCCAGCGTTAAAATTATGTACTTTTTTCATACTTATATGGGTTTAAAATTATTTTGTTACGGCAATTTTTTTTGCAAAGTAAAGAATTTAAATGCAATAAAAAAAGTGAAAACCAAGAAAAAATAACTTTTTACATTACAGGTATTTACAGTTGCGGAGGGGCCAACTTTTTCTTTTTCTCCGGTTTCGGATTTCTTGCGTCCACATCTTTCACAAAATTCCATCTCCCGTTCTCAAAAATAAAGGCGTCATAGATGTTTGACTCTGGAACATAAAACTGGAATTGTCCTTCCAGATTGGCTGAATATTTTGATGTACGGGGATCGATAGGAGAGAGGCGGTCAAAAATGATCATATCGGCCTTGGTTGTCTTTATCTTTGCGGCAATCTTTTTATCGGCGGTTATTGCCTTGTTGGATTTTTTGTCTTTGGCCTTATATTTTGTCTTTACAGTTTTAGCCGGGCGAACCACAGTATGCATGGTTTGTTTCTCATAACGGAGCAACATTCCCGAACGGGAAGAATATTCAAAAATATGCCGGGTGGCCTTATTGTTTTTTCTGAACACGCGTTTCCCAAAAACCGGAATACCGTTTGAGCGGAAATACAGTATTTCAATAACTTTTTTAGTTGTAATGGCCGTGTTGCCTTTCCATCCCAGCAGCGTGTATTGTTTTTTACCCTGATAATTTGAAAGAATAATATCATAATAGATAGCCCCGTACCAGTTGTTATTATCGGTAACATCATTTAAGGGATAAAGTATCTTGTCTGTATTATCTGTCAACCGGATATACCTTTTAGTAAAAGATGAATTTTCCGGAAAAAAGATATAGCCAAAAAACTCATAGGTCCCGTTTTCTTTCGCGATTCCCCAAGTCAATAATTTAAACTTTGTATCGGGTGATGTTCTTACTGAAATTTTTTTCAGGGAATCAAAAGGAAAATCAAAAGAATTTTCAGACACGAAAATCTCTTCCAGCAGGGTGTGCAGCTTTTCATTAGCAGCATATTTTTTAAAGTCGGGATTTTCGCTGGCGATCGTATTCGTGAAAAGCTTTAATGAATCCAGTCGCCAGTCGGTACTTTGCGATAAAGAAACCAAAGGCATGAGAATTATGACTGTCAGAAAACTTAGAAAACGATGATTCATCCGTGTCTCAATAAATAAATATTTTAAACGAAAAAGCGAAGGCCTTTATTTTACATGACCAATTTCGTTTAATTTTGACAAAAATATAAAAAAATGCCGGATAAGCTTATTCAAATAAAATTAGACAAACATATAAGTAACTTCTGCAAACTGTCGGATGTTCTGGATGATTTTATTTGTGGCTCGCCGTGCCATGATCCCTGTGCAAATGAACTTCTTCAGAAAGCTGTTGATGACAGTATTAAGTGTAACGGTTTTTTTACAAGGGAAACAGTCTGTTTTTGCTTACGTTCATTGATTTTTATGCTTGAAGAAGGCAAATTTAAAAAATGGGTCGGAAATTATCCTGAGCCTGGTGATGCAAAAATAACAGCTAAAAAGATCGGGGTTGTAATGGCAGGCAATATCCCGCTTGTCGGGTTTCATGATTTTTTGTGTGTGCTGGTCAGCGGCAATATCTTTGTAGGGAAATTGTCGAAAAACGACCGTTTTTTATTGCCGGCAATAGCTGAAATCTTATTCCGGATCGATCCGATTTACAAAAACTACATATATTTTACAGAAGAAAAATTGAGTGATTTTGATGCTGTGATAGCAACCGGGAGCAATAATACTTCGAGATATTTTGATTATTATTTTGAGAAGTATCCTCACATTATCCGCAGTAACCGCAACAGCATTGCGGTGTTAAACGGCGATGAAACGAGAGAGCAGCTAACCTTTCTGGCCGATGATGTTTTTACGTATTTCGGATTGGGCTGTCGTAATGTGTCTAAAATTTTTGTCCCTGAAAAATACCCTTTTCAGAAATTTATTGATGCCATGCAGCGGTATTTGTATATCAATGACCATAACAAATTCAGAAATAATTATGATTATTACCGAACGATATTCACCATGAATAATCAAAAATTTATTGACGGGGGCTTTTTTATTTTAAACCCGGACCCGTCCGTGAATTCCCCTGTTGCGGTCATTAATTATGAGAGATATGCGGATACAGAACAGGTAAATTCATTTATCAGGGAAAATGAAAATAAAATTCAATGTGTGGTCAGCGAGATGGACGGGATATCAAAAAGTATTTGTTTCGGAAAAGCACAGCAACCTGAATTGTGGGATTATGCCGACAATATTGATACTTTGAACTTTTTACTTAAAATAAAATACAGTCTAATTGTGTGAATAGTAGAAAGTAAAATATAATTATTAATATAAATTTTATTTTAATTTATAAAAATTCTTTCTGAAAGTCTTGTTTATAACTAAAAGTAATGTAATTTTGCACTCGAATTTTTAAAAATAAAGTCATGAAAAAAGGCATTCACCCGAAAGATTATCGTTTAGTGGTTTTTAAAGATACATCCAACGAATATACTTTTATAACCCGCTCGACAGCTCAGACAAAAGAAACCATTGTATGGGAAGATGGTAAGGAATATCCGCTGATAAAGCTTGAAATTTCGCACACCTCACATCCTTTTTACACCGGAAAAATGAAATTTGTTGATACAGCAGGCCGTGTGGATAAATTCAATACGCGTTATAAAAACCGCGGGATTAAAAAAACAACTCCTAAGGTGGAAGCACCCGTGAACGAAGAGCTTCCGAAAGAGGAATCACAAAAAACGGAAGAATAATTTCTTAAAAACCCCGGACTTTTTCGGGGTTTTTTATTTTGTGAAACTAAAGTTTTACGTGTAAATTGGCCGTCCTTTGCGGCAAAAAAAAGATGGATACCCTGCTGTATTGCACTGGAGTAATTCAATAGATTTGCTTTTCAGCGTAGCCTTACACCAAGCCCGGTTGATATTTCAGTGAAAAATTTTTTTGTTTTTATCATAAATGTCGATATAAATAGTTAATATTGTATTGTGCATAAACATTATTGATCATGAATTATATACTTTTTGATGACTCTTCACGAATGGATTTATTCCCAATGACGTTAACAAGGCCTGTTGCTGAAATCCGGATAGGAATACTCACTATTCGCGAAAAATGGGAACGCTTTTTAAAAGATCCGACGTCAACGCTGACCGAAAAATATCTTAGCGCTAAATATCCGGTTGTTAAAGGAAAGAACAATATACTAATCAACGGTTCGGTATGTCCGAACAATGAACTTGTAAAAAAGATAAATGGGTTAAAAGCCGGACAGGCTCTCGTTTGTAAAGATTACATCATTGCATACAATATTAATGAAAAAGATCTTGAAATAGGCGATGCCGCTGAAACTGCAACAAATGATGATTCCGATAAGATTGATCTTGAGGGACTGAACGAAATTGAGTGCAGCCTTCCTCATTGTAAAATAAATTACCCGTGGGACATTTTTACCTATAATGGCGAAGCGATAAAGGAAGATTTTAAATTGCTTACCAAAGGGCGCAAGTCTCAAAAAATCAGTCCGTCGAACAAGCTGATAGCGGAAGAAAATATTTTTATCGAAGCAGGCGCAAAAATTGAATGTGCGATAATTAATGCTTCTGAAGGCCCTGTTTACATAGGAAAACATGCTGAAGTCATGGAAGGTGCCATCATACGAGGCCCTTTCGCATTGTGTGAACATTCCACCCTTAAGATGGGTGCAAAAATTTATGGGCCGACCACCATCGGGCCTTATTCAAAAGTTGGCGGGGAACTTAACAATACCGTGATATTCGGATATTCCAATAAAGCCCATGATGGTTTTATCGGCAATTCTGTGATTGGTGAATGGTGCAACATAGGTGCTGACTCCAATAATTCGAACCTGAAAAACACCTATGATGAAGTAAAGATGTGGAACTATACCCAGGAAAAGTTCATTTCTTCGGGTTTAACGTTTTGCGGGCTGATCATGGGCGATCATTCCAAGTGCAGCATTAATACGATGTTCAATACAGGCACTGTCATAGGAGTAAACTCCAACATTTTCGGACATGGTTTCCATCGGTGTTTTATACCTTCTTTTAGCTGGGGAAGTTCTGCTTCGGGATATACCACATATGATATAGCTAAAGCTATTGAAGTTGCCAAAAGTGTGTATCAGCGCCGGGGGCTTGAATTTAGCCAGATTGAAGCAGATATTCTGCAACATGTTTATAAGCTCACCTTCCCGTACCGGAAAAAAGTGAAGTTCATCAAGTAACTTTTCATCCTTCAAAACGTTTAAATGAAGCTTGGCATTTAAATTGCCTAAGATTGCCGTTAATCTCTTATTTCTATTGTTATTCTTGATTTTTGACCAAACACTCAAATAAATTTTTTACGATAACTGACACATTGTCATAACTGGATTTATATGGAATTTTCTGCTGAATTAGAAAAAAAAATGAAATTATTAAGCCTCGTGGATGGAGAAACAGAGTTTATTCCCTTATTCACTTCCGAAGAAGAAGAACAGATGAATTCTGAAGAACTGCCCGAAACGCTGCCAATATTACCATTAAGAAATACGGTTTTATTTCCGGGTGTGGTGATTCCCATTACGGTGGGAAGGGATAAATCCATACGATTGATTAAAGAAGCTTACAGGGCAAAGAAAAACATTGGTGTTGTTTCGCAAATCGACGCAAATGTCGAAGAACCCACTTTTAGTGATTTATATAAGGTTGGTACGGTTGCTATTATTCTGAAGACCCTGCATATGCCGGATGGCAGCACTACCGTGATCATTCAGGGCAAAAAACGTTTTACATTACTCGACATTATTTCTTCTGAGCCTTATTTTACAGCCCATATAGCTGAGTTTGCCGTAAGCGAGCCGGTGAACAAGGATAAAAAATTTCAGGCGCTGATTTCCTCATTAAAAGATTTTTCGATCCAGATCGCCAAACAATCGCCCAACATCCCTTCTGATGCGGCTTTTGCAATAAAAAATATAGAAAGCCCATCGTTCCTGATAAATTTTGTTTCTTCGAACCTGAATGTTGAAATTTCAGAAAAACAACAGTTGCTCGAAACCGTAGACATTACGGAACGTGCAACCATCGCGATGAATCATATGGTCAGAGAGCTTCAGATGATAGAGCTGAAAAACCAGATTCAGAACAAAGTGAAGACTGATCTTGATAAGCAGCAGCGTGATTTTCTTTTGCAGCAACAAATCAAACAGATACAGCAGGAACTGGGCGACAACCCTCAGGAACAACTTATCGGTGAACTGAAAGAAAAAGCAGCCGGGAAAAAATGGCCGGATGATATTGCTCAGTTATTTTCACGTGAACTTGCCAAGTTTCAGCGGATGAACCCCCATGCAGCAGAATATTCGGTACAGACCAATTATCTCGAAACTATTGTGGAATTGCCCTGGAACGAATATACGCAGGATAATTTCGATTTAAAAAATGCGCAACGCATACTTGATGAAGACCATTTCGGTCTCGAAAAAGTGAAGGAGCGTATCATCGAATACCTTGCGGTTCTCAAGATGAAAGGCGATATGAAATCACCTATCTTATGCCTGATAGGCCCTCCGGGTGTCGGAAAAACTTCGCTGGGGAAATCAATAGCACGGGCTCTTGAACGTAAATATGTCCGAATGTCGCTGGGCGGACTGCGCGACGAATCCGAACTACGCGGACATCGAAAAACATACATCGGTGCCATGCCGGGACGTATCATCCAAAACCTTAAAAAAGTTAGATCTTCCAACCCTGTTTTTGTTCTCGATGAAATTGATAAAGTAAGCGGAAACAATGTCAGCGGTGACCCACAGGCTGCCCTGCTCGAGATACTTGACCCGGAACAGAACACGAACTTTTATGATAATTTCCTTGAAGTCGATTTCGATCTTTCCAGGGTGATGTTCATTGCTACGGCAAACAATCTTTCCACCATTTATCCTGCTTTACGCGACCGTATGGAGATCATCGACCTGAGCGGCTACCTGCTTGAAGAGAAAATTGAAATTGCTCAAAGGCATCTTATTCCCAAGCAACTCAAAGAACACGGATTGCAGGAGAAGCAGATCGTATTCAGCAACAAACTCCTCGAAAAACTTATTGATGATTATACCCGAGAATCCGGTGTGCGTATGCTGGAACGTACTATCGCCAAGACTATCCGTAACCGGGTAAGGGATATTGCCATGGACGAAAAATACAATAAGAACATTCAACAGAACGAACTGACGAAAATACTGGGCAACCCGATTTACCAGAAGGACAAAGATATCCCGCATGATATCGCCGGTGTTATTACAGGTTTGGCATGGACCGCCGTGGGAGGCGAGATACTTTTTATCGAAGTGAGCCTGAGCAAAGGCAAGGGTAATCTTACGCTGACGGGTAACCTGGGCGACGTGATGAAAGAATCGGCAACGATAGCGTACGAATACCTTAAAGCACATTCGCACCTGCTCGATATAGGAAGCGAAGTTTTTGAAAACTGGAATGTGCATATACATATTCCTGAAGGTGCTACTCCTAAAGACGGGCCTTCAGCAGGGGTGACCATGTTCACCGCTCTGGCATCGGCTTTTACACAGCGCAAACCCAATAAGAATATTGCCATGACCGGCGAGATCACCCTGCGCGGAAAAGTGCTGCCTGTCGGCGGCGTAAAAGAGAAAATACTGGCAGCCAAAAGGGCGAACATCACTGATATTATTATATCTGCAGAAAATAAAAAAGACATTGAAGAAATAAATAAAAGTTATATTGATGGGCTGAAGTTTCATTATGTTACTGAAATGATGGAGATCATTGATATCGCTTTGTCAAAGCAAAAAGTCAAAAACCCAATTAAAATTAAATGATTCCGCAAAACGAAACCCATAAAAAATTTATCGGCCTCGTGATCGAAATGGCCGGCGAAAATGCTTTATCGCTCTCTGGCGGCCCTTTTGCAGCTATTGTAGTGCGCAACGGCGAGATCGTTGGCAAAGGCACAAACAAAGTAACTTCTACTAACGACCCCACGGCTCACGCCGAAGTTGTTGCCATCCGCGATGCCTGCAAGAATCTCGGTACCTTTCAGATATCTGATTGTGTGCTCTACACCAGTTGCGAACCCTGCCCCATGTGCCTTGGAGCAATATATTGGGCAAGGCCTGCACAGGTTTTTTTTGCCGCCACCCAAAAAGAAGCCTCGGCAGCAGGTTTCGACGATTCTTTTATTTATCAGCAGATACCACTTCCTTACGAGCAGCGGTCAATCCCGTTTATCAATGTGAAACACCAAGATTTCAACAAGCCCTTTGATCTCTGGGTGGTCAACGATAAAAAAACTGAGTACTAAGGATACCACTGCTTTGGATGGCACTTTAAAGATTCCGGTGTGCAGGGCTTTTATTCTTTTTCCAGCAGTTCTTTATACAGTTCGTAGTTATCGTAATCGTAACACGAAAAGACAACTTTTTCAAATGACTCGTTATTCTTCAGAAATTCTTTAACTTCCCTGATGGCAATTTTTGCAGCCGGTACGATGGGAAATCTATATACGCCTGTGGAGATGTTGGGGAAGGCAATGCTTTTGAGGTTGTTGGCCACGGCAAGCTGAAGGGAGTTTCGGTAACAGGCAGCCAGCAGGCCTTCTTCGTGGTTTTTGCCGCCATGCCAGACGGGCCCGACGGTATGAATCACATGGCGGGCAGGCAATTGGTAGCCTTTGGTAATTTTGGCCTGTCCTGTGGGGCAGCCGTTAAGTGTCCGGCATTCTTCCAGCAGTGCATGGCCGGCAGCCCGGTGTATGGCGCCATCTACACCTCCGCCACCCAGCAAACTGTTGTTGGCGGCATTTACAATGGCATCGACCTGCAGGGTGGTAATATCAGATTTTACTAAAATGATCCTTTTGTCCATGGTCGAAAAACTTGGTTAACAGATATAGAAATTCCTCGTGCAGATGACTGTTCGAGGTGATAATCTCTTTGCCAAAAAGATAATTGTCTTTTCCGCTGAAATCGCTGACTTTACCACCGGCCTGTTTTACCAGCACAGCGCCTGCCGCCACATCCCAGGCACTCAGATGGTATTCGTAAAAAATATCGAAACGTCCACAGGCAACGTAGGCAATGTCGGTGGCCGCAGAACCAAGGCGGCGTACACCGTTGGTGTCAAACATGACCGCTTTCAGCAGCTCCATATATTCCTGTAATTTTGAATAATCCCTGCTTGGAAAACCGGTGGCAATAAAAGATTTGCCGAGCACCGGTGTCTCTGAAACCCTGATGGGCTGATTATTTAGAAAAGCCTTACCGTTGATGTGAGCGCTGAAGCATTCATCAAGGCCTACCTCGTAAACAACGCCGAGTATTTCTTTTTCGTTATCGGTAAGAGCAATACTTACGGCATAGGGCGACATACCGTGTATGTAATTGGTGGTGCCGTCGAGAGGGTCGATGATCCAGTGATACCTCTTGTTATCTTTTTGCTGATGACTTTCTTCAGCGATGATGCCTGCTTCGGGAAACAGGGATGTCAGTTCCTGAATCAGAAATTTTTCCGAAGCTTTGTCCACATAAGTGACAAAATCATGGTCGGACTTAGTTTCAATGTTTTTCCCTGAAATATTATGGATCTCCGATCTCAGAAAGGAGCCGGCTGTTTTAGCAATGGAGCAAACACTATTTATTAATTTTTCGGGGTTCATAAAATAGTTTTCATTTTCGGAACGTTAAAGATACTGATTATTTATTTACAACGCGGTGTTATAAAATCATTGTTATGCATGTTGCATATCTTGTGAAAATGTACTAATTTTGTATTAAAATCTGTATCATGAAAAAAATAATAGTATACGCACTAATGTGTCTGGTTATCAGTGGTTCAATTGCCCAGACTCATCTAACCTATAAAAATAATGCATTGCGTGACGGTGATGTTGTTAAATCATACGAATTTGCATACACCGATCCCGGCTCCGCAGGCACTGATAAAATTTGGGACTTTTCGAAGATCGCTTTTACATCAAAAGAACAAACAGAGAATGTTGGCGTAACACCAGGCGTTCCGCTTCCGGATGTTGCAAAATATACTTCGGTGATGGCTGTAGACGGCCATGAATATTATCACAACATTACTGAAAATACTTTTGAATTAGTAGGGTATACCACTAAAGATATTGCTCTTGTTTATACCGACCCGATCGTTAAAATGAAATATCCTTTCTTTTATGGTGATCAGTTCAGCGATAATTTTTCCGGAGAAGCTCTTTACGCCGGTAGCCATATTACTTTTGAAGGGCAATACAATGTTAGCGCCGATGCAACAGGCACCCTTATTCTGCCTGATAGAACAAGTAAAAATGCATTACGTGTTAAAGTGGTGAAAAAATCACTTGAGTACAACCCTTGTTCAACTATTGAAGTTCATTTGGTAAATTATTACTGGTATGTTGAAGCTTGCAGATACCCCGTCATTTCACTTAATTACAAGACATATCAGAGCAGTTCCCAGGATGTTGAAATTACTGAAAAATCAGCTTATTTCAACCCACAGGAATCGAATAATCCAAATGAAGGTGTTGCGGGAAACAATGAACTATCCAATAATGATTTTGCCATAAACACATTCCCTAATCCTTTTGATGATAAAACGAGCTGCACTTATTTTCTGAGAAACCCCATGGATGTAAAGGTCGAATTATTTGATATTACCGGGAAAATGGCGGCGCTTTTAGTCAATAATGAAAAGCAGCAGGAGGGAATACACAACATCGACATTGACGCCACTGCACTGGAGTTGGTTCCTGGTGTGTATTACATAAAACTTACTTTTGATAAAAAGGAAATAGTTCAGAAAATTGTAAAAATATAAGAGGTCAAAACTTTTCGCTTCTTTTTATTGATATATCTTCCAGTTTACGCATTTCCTGTGTGCCGGGAAAATCGAAAATCTCTTGACGGATTTTTTCTGGAAACAAATCATTGATGTCCGATGAATACAATTCACCATCACGGGGTGCTGTATGGCTTTTAACTATTATTCCTTCCGGGCTGTTTTCTATAGTCAAAATTAATGGAACCGACCATCCGCTGCCGAATAATGTTTTACCATCTCTTTTATAATATTCCTGCATATAAGCCCAGAGGTATATTTTATTGTCCTGCTCCATGAAAACCTTATGGGAGCTGAATACTTTGCCATTATAGGCAGTTTCCATTACCTTCGTGTCTAAATATTTTTCAATATTGTCAGTATTTTTTTTATCCGGCACGGACGTTGTTTGCTGGCATGAACCGAATATGAAACTGATGCAAATCAATACCAACAGGCGGCCTGTTGTCAGAGTATTTTTCATTGGCTAATTCTTTATTACTTTAAAAGTGTGTTTAATGCTATTGCCAATCCTGAATAAATAAATACCATCGGAGAAATCCTTTATTTCAATAATGGTTTTTTCATCTGTCAGTTTACCTGTTGTTACGACTTTTCCCGCCTGGTTGCAAATGGTATAATCAGACCCGGAAAGTTTTGCATCGGAATGTACTGTTATCTGGCTATCGGCAGGGTTGGGCCAAATGCTTATTTCAGGCGTTGATGTATGATCTTCCATGCCTGCCGTGCTGTTGGTAAAATAAGAATAAGCGGCAGTAGCACCTTCGTGTATCGCTGAATCTACGTTGCAGACAACAAAAACAAGTTTGTTGTAAGCTATCCCAAAGCTGTCGGCATGATACACGGCATTATTATTTTCATCAGGTGTGATATAATCAATGCCTGCAACACTATTTGCAGGCATGTTCATTTTTATCATGGCCAGCATGAATTTTGAATTGGAATCTCCTGAAAATGTTATTGTCATTGGGTTTGCTACAGTTGTAGAAAAGTTTATGTAATCTGTGCCGTATGGATTTATTGTCTGGACACAGAAGCCTGTCGGGTAGGTAAAATGATTTGCGGCAGCATAACAGGCATTGAAATTATAATGTGTGTATCCGTACTTTCCGCCTTCAAAGTTGTCATCATCCAGATAATTTGTTATCGCCCAATGCTGAAAAGCTTCATCAAATGTTACCGGAGCATTTATTTGCCGTAAAGCGCTGTCCATTCCTGCAATTCCATTGAGCTGGTTATTGATCAGGGCTGAAATATAGTTCCATCCGCCGTAATGTTCAAACATAAATAGTGTCCAAAGTTTTACCTGGTTATAGTTTGAGAAATAAATCAGCGGTATATCGGGCTCATCTTCAAAAAATGCCTGGTAATCCATTACGTCAGGTACAAAAATATTTTCAGTAAGGTATATGGCAGCGAAAGTTGAAAATCCTTCATCAATCCAGGCATCTTCCCAATACTGAACAGGGTTTGTTACAGGTTCCGGCGAATGATCCCGGCCCCAGTGCAGCATATGTCCGAATTCATGTGCTGTGATGCCGGGAGCGCTGTTAAAACAGTCAGACGCGATGTATATTATTTCGTTTTCGTTACTATGGCTTCCCCATGTGGCGAACACCATGCTGTCTGTCATTTGCTGAGCCGGATCCCAGTAGCCGCACCAGTCTTCTTCATAAAAGATAAGGATGAATACATGCGAATCCCCGTCCAGTGCATCGGGCATAGGCCCGTAAACGGAAGTTAATTCAGGGACGAAATGCTTGTCGAACCTGTGCACCAGCGTGTCTATTTGATTTTGCGGAAAAGGAGCCAGGGTGTCTTCCCTGAAAATATAACAGTGTTCGCCCACTTTTTCGCAGGTGGCATGTATCCTGCGTTGCGGTGTTCCTGCCAGCGGTGGCCAGTCGATATAGGTTACCGACCAGAACGACATCGTGTCGCCGGCACTGATCTGGGCATAAGAATCCGGCAGGATAAGATAGCCGGCTATGAGTAAGGCAAAAAACAAACGAAAAATTTTCATGCTAAAATATTTTTCTCAAAGTTACAAAAAATCATACTTTTCGGAATAGGCTCAAGAAATAATAAAAATGACTTTTCAATTTGAACAAAAAAATAAATAAAAAATACACGCGTTATTTTGTTTAGCATTAAATTTGCTGAAAAATCCCGATTAAATATTTTTTTGAATTAGGCGCTTAGATAATAACAGAAAAATTAGTAATATTGTGGAAAGTATATTAAAATATATGGGGCAAAAGTTCAAGGGCTTTACAATATTCGAGTTTCAGCAAAAATTTCC
>Ga0116171_10003968_pt1 | contig 13470 bp, 14 predicted proteins | sample AD_JPNHW2_MetaG_FD_89798 | JGI IMG/M metagenome (GOLD analysis project Ga0116171, IMG submission 89798) | Active sludge microbial communities of municipal wastewater-treating anaerobic digesters from Japan - AD_JPNHW2_MetaG | ecosystem: Engineered > Bioreactor > Anaerobic > Digestate | place...
TATTTTTATTCACATTATTGTACTGATAATACTTTTAATTCTTTCGGCTTTTTTCTCGGGAACAGAAACTGCATTGTTTTCACTGAAAAAGGCGGATCTTCACAGGTTTATAGAATCAAAACATCATAGAGAAAACTCTATAGCACGGATTATGAAAGATCCGGAAAAAATACTCATTACACTTTTAATCGGGAACTTATTTGCAAATCTTTCATTAACCGCAATAGCTACGAATTTTATGTTGAGCTATTTTGATCATTACGGGCATTTAATAACAATAGCTTTTGCAACACCACTGATTATTATTCTTTCGGAAATAACACCCAAAATTATTGCTATAAACAATTATCATTCACTGAGTAAAAACTTCTTCCCTTATTTGAACTTTTTCCACAAAATTTTTTCACCTCTGCGGTATTGTATTCTTTATTTCTCTGACATGCTTATTAAAACTTTGAATCTTAATCTACAGCACAGCAATCTGACAGAAGATGAACTTGGCCATGTAATAACGAGCGGCGAGAAACAGGGCTTAATAAATAAACAGGAAAGCGAAATTTTAAAAAATGTGATTCGATTTACCAGAAAAGAAGCTTCAAATATTATGTATCCGAGAAATCAGGCAATTTTTATAGAATATGGTTCACTGATAGAAGAAGCAATGGCGTCCATTCTCGAAAATGAAATTGCAAGAATACCAGTCTATAAAAATGATCCTGATAATATAGTGGGAGTAATTGATTCTCGCGATATGATTTCAGGTTATCTGGGGAACAGAAAAAAGAGTATCAATAAATTTATAAGACCCATAGATTTTTTCCCGTTTTCAAAAGATCTTAATGAACTGCTGAATGATTTTCTTGAGAAAAAAATTCAGATAGCTATTGTTGTCGATGAATACGGCGGAACCGCAGGTGTTGCCACTTTAAATTCAATTCTATCCGCGCTTTTAGGAAAAGATTTCGGGAAGTGGGAAAACTTCAAAAGAGATATGGTGAGAGATCTCGGCGAGGATAATTTTATAGTTTACGGAGAGATGCAGCTTGATGAATTTAATACTTTTTTTAATCTGAATCTTTACAGCAGCAATTCAGATACAATAGGCGGATACGTTATAGAGCAGATGTCCTCTATTCCGGTGAAAGGTGATTCAATTATTATAGAGAATCTTGAATTTAAAATAAAAAGTGTCGTTAAAAGAACTATAAAAACTATTGAAGTTAAGCGTATTGACCATAGAAGGAATAACTGATGTCAGATCTATTTATTTATCAGTTGATTATTGTTTTTTTCGCTGTTGCATCAGCGTTTTTTTCAAGTATAGAAACTGCAATTATGTCATCAAGAAGAATATCAATTGAAACTTTAAGTAAAAAAGGGAACAGCAACGCGATCCGGAGTCTTAACATCCTTGATAATCTTGAAGATGCAATCGGGATGGTGCTTATCGGCAATAATATATCCAACATCGCCGCAACAGCTTTCTTAACCTATGTAGTAACAAAAGTTTATTCATATAATGATACACAATTGCTTCTTATAACAGTAATTCAGACAATGTTTATTCTGCTTTTCTGTGAGATTGGTCCAAAAATAATATCGAAGGGAAATTCCGAATCATTTTTGATGTTCTTTTCTTTACCGGTAGTTTTTTTAATGAAGTTTTTTAAACCCCTGATAAGGATCGCACTTTTCTTTTCTGAAACAATAACCGGAATATTTAAAATTAAACAGGGAGAAGTATCGCCGATAAAAAGCCGTGATGATATTGCCACTTTTATTTCAATCGGGCGTAAAGAGGGAATTATTGATGAAGAAAAAAATCTCTATCTATCTGAAATACTTTCATTTAAAAACGCGCACGCTTATGAAATAATGATTCCTGATGTTGATATAATTTCTGTTGATGCGGATGAATCTTATAAAAATATAATATCAGTCATTGAAAGAACACGGTTTTCCCGAATCCCGGTGTATAAAAATACAAAGGATAATTTTATCGGATATATATATTACAGGGATTTGATTAAAAACCCTCACAGTAAAATTGAAGAAATTCTTATTGATCCGGCTTTCATTCCCGAAACAAAAAATGTTTTTGATATTTACAACAAAATGCAGAAGGAGAGAATACCTTTATTATTTGTAACTGATGAATACGGGAACACAACCGGCATGCTTACTTTTGAAGATATTGCTGAAGAAATAGTAGGAGAGATCCAGACTGATGATCATCCCTCTGAAAAAATAATAACGAAACTGACTGAAAAAAAATATCTTCTAAGCGGGCGTCTCGATATTGATTATTTTCAAAGATATTTTAATATAGAAATAAATAAAATACATTTTGAAACTCTTGCCGGATTCATAATGAGTTTAAACGGTGAAATCCCGGATAAAGGGGATCATATCAGATTTAAAGAATACGAATTTATTATTGAAGAGACAGGTCTCCGGACTATTGATAAAGTATTATTCATTCTTCCTAAAAACAAAAAGTAGGCTTTCTATTTTGCAAGCATCGGTCCGAGTTTTTCCTTACCGCCAAGTATATGAAGATGAAGGTGAAACACTTCTTGTCCTGCAGCTTTCCCGTTATTGATTATCACGCGATAACCGTATTCAGAAAGATTCCTGACATTTGCGATCTCCCTGGCTGCCTCAAACATTGACGAAGTAATATCCTTATCATTGGACGAAAGATCATCAATTGATTCAATATGTCTCTTCGGAATGACTAAAATATGTTCAGGTGCCATAGGATTAATGTCATTGAATGCCAGTACAGTCTCATTTTCATAGATAATTTTGGTAGGTATTTCTTTAGAAACAATTTTACAGAAAATACAGCTCATATTTATTTGCTCCATTTTAGAATTCAGTTGTTGTGAGAGTACATAAGTTTAGTTGCATTTCTGATATATATAATCAATTATATCATGCTTAAAATCATCCTTTTCATTTTGATCGAGTGTTTTTACATAATTATCAATCATCGATTTGATTTTTATTAAATCAGCTGGTTCCTCAAGTGAAAAAGATTTATCATTTGTTTCAATTACAAATGGTATCGGTGATATAGTGTTGTAATTTTTATCTTCATATTCCTTTAAGCTTTCTTTTCCTGTCTGGAGTTGGAATTTTAATTGAGTAAAAATATTCTCTACTTTACTGATTTCAGTGTTGATTGTTTTTAAATTAGTTTCTCCGCTGTAAATGGAAATTTTTAGTTTTAATTTACTGTCATCAAAATAATCACGTTCAAAAATAAAAATGATTCTATTGCTTACTGAATTTTTATTCTTCCACGTGTTTTTTTCTGTTCTCATAAATCCGTCAGATTCAATTACTGAAGGCTTGTTAATGTTTATAAAATTTTTAAAATCACTTATATCTACCGTTATATTATATTCCTTAGCAAGCATAAACATGATTTTTTTTACAGGAAATTCTTTATAAAAGTTGTAAGCTTCTTCCTTGCTCTGATCCAAAAGGATAAAGTGAAATTCAGTAAAATAAAATTTTCGATCAGGAAGTTTTTCCCAATCCTCTTTTGTATTTAAAATACATCCGGTAAGGAAGATAAGAGAAATTATCAATAAAGTTGTAATCTTAAAAAAACTGATTTTCATATATCATATCACCTGAAAAATTTATTAAAATCTGTATTTAAGAATTTTATAATGTGTACAAAAATAATAATATGTACGCAATTTCGATTAAATAAAAGAGAATTATTTTTTATTCCATCACAATTGAATCAGCATAATTCATTTAAATCACATTTTAAAAATTATCACAATAAGTTTTTTTATAATTGATATTTCATGAATTTATGGCAATATAAAAATCATAATTTTCAAAACAATTTATACTTTCTTTTATTTAAGTCATGTGCTTAATAACTGATAAACTTTATTATCAGTTTTGACGAAAATTTAATATATCAAATTTTTTAGACATTAGAACTGATAGTATTATACGGTAAATTAATATTTATCATATAATAATTTACTATACGTGTTTTAAAATATATGCTGAAAATAACATTATCCAGGAGGATATAATGAGCAATGGTAATATTTTTACAAATAAGTATGATCCATCCAGTAAAATTCTAATAGGTAAAATTGAACTTTCTTCTATGGAAAAAGATGATGCTAAATCAATTTATGATTTAACTATAGACGGACTGAAAACCTATCCCGAGTACAGTGATTATATTCTCGATGTATCAAATGTTACTGAAGTCACAATTGCATCTCTCGGATTTTTAATGAAAGCACTCGGTACTGTTAAAAAAACTGCAGGATATATGATCCTTGTATTGAAAGAAGATGTACTTCAAAAATTTATGATTTCAAATCCTGAAATGTTTGATTTTTATGCAGTTTTTTTTAATATAGACGATGCAATAAAATACATTGAATCAAAAAGATAAAAAATGCAGAATGAGAACAATTACGTAACACTTACCCTTGAGGAATTGAAAAATAATTTAGCTCTGATAAGAACTAATAATATTCCGGTCTGGAGGAAAAAGAAAAGTGGTCAGTATGTGATAATACCTCTCGAGAGGCTTGAACAGTTTCTTGGCAGTAATGAGCAGACAGACATCATTTTTTTTATTACAGACGAATGGGAAAAAATAATAAGTATAAGTTCAAAAAAAAATGCCATTGCGCTGCAGAACAAATGGGCGACATCCGGAACTGATTATTATAAAGAAAAGCGCCTTGAAATACGCAGTATGACTCCCGCCCAGAGAGATAAGGAATATCAATCTGTCCTTAATTCACTTCAAAAAATTGAGTCTTCCTCAAAAATTTTAAGTGAAGATGTAATAATAAATTTGATTGAAGCCGTTTCAGATGCATTTGTACTTAACAAAGCCTCGTTTGAAGATAACTACGAAGATAATGAAAATATATCATCTGACCATATTAAACTCATGGCTAAAAATACGACATCACTTGTTCAAAGTATTATGGGTATATTTAAAAATAATAGCGCAGCAAATAATTTTATAAATATGCTTGGAGAGAAATCAACAGGATCAACAATTGATCATATGAACTCTGTTTTTTTGATTTTTCTACCCCTCTGTTACTTTTACAACTCATACTTCGCACAGGGAAAAATTGCAAAAATAAGAGCTGAGTACCGTAAAAAATACTATAAGTACTACCTTAAACTGCTTCCCTCTAATCCTCCTGATAGCCTTGAGGATGTTTTCAATGGAGGAATGCGGGAGATCCCCATAGATAAACTTCTTCAATTCAGTATAGGAGCATTGCTGCATGATATCGGAAAAATAGATAATATAGACTATTTTGAAGGGGAAGGGCAATACGATAGAAACATAATAATGAAACATGCGCCTATCAGCTACAACATGATTGTAAAGACAAGAGAATTTGATTCAGAAGTAGCGCTCCTCGCAGCTCTCCATCATGAGTATTATAACGATGCTTCCGGATATGGAATTTCGAAAGTTTTATTTCCTGATAACTCGAGAAAATATAAGACACCTCAATACTGTCTGACATATGATATTGCAGATATAAAAAACGGCCGTGCTCTTGCATATGTTCCTATTAAACTTCTTGAAATTGTTGATGTATTTGATGCTCTTACTGATAAAACCCGGCGATATAGAGAAAGAGAATTTACTATAGATGAAGCAATTGAATTGATGAAGACCGACTTCATTGACAAGAGCCTGAAAATTGATCCGATCCTTTTTACTGTTTTTCTGGATTATATAAACAGCCACTCCATTTTAAAAGATAAAACATTACTTAAAAGGGTGATGTTAAAATAACTCTCAGGGAAAAGCCTTTGAATACGTTTGATTCAATAAAAATAGTACTCTACAAAAAAGATGATTTAAAATATAAAATAGCGTCAGAGATTATAAACAAATCTAAAGAAAAGCAGAAACAGATTTTAGAATTTCTTGATGATAATGATCTTTCGTCGAAAATAATAGAATTAAAAAAAAAATTTAATTCAAAAGAGGTTTTAATACTCAAGGAGTTCATGGGCAGGAAATTCCAGAAATGCCCCGGTTCCCCGAATGTTATCTGCTGCAATTACTATCTGCTTAACACATGTTTCAATTGCCTTTTCAACTGCACCTATTGTTTTCTGAATTCATATCTTAATTCATACGGGATTGTCCAGTTTGTCAATCTTGACGAGCTGGCTGAACTAATAAAATCACATTGCTCCGAAGTGAACCATCCTGTTAGAATCGGGACAGGTGAGTTTACTGACTCATTAATGTTTGATGAAATGACATCTATAGCAAAAGATTTGATCGAGTCTGTTTCATCAATACCGAATCTTTTTCTTGAATTTAAAACTAAATCTTCTAATGTTGATCATCTGGAGCATGTTCTCAACAAAGGGAATACAGTGCTTGCCTGGACTATTAATACTCAGACTAATATTGACCTATATGAAGAGGGTGCTTCCAGTCTTAAATCAAGGATTGATGCAGCAGTCAAAGCGCAAAAATGGGGATATAATACCGCGTTTCATTTTGATCCTATTATCAAATATGATAATTTCATCGAAGAGTATTTCAGCGTAATAGAACTCATGGCTGAAAAGCTTGATCCCGCTAAAATTATATGGATATCGCTCGGGTGCTTCCGATATAGTTCTGGATTCAAGGAGATAATAAAGAATTCTTTTCCGGAAGAGAAACTTACAGTAGAAGAAATGTTTCCCGGCAGTGATGGCAAATATCGTTATCTTGCACCTGAAAGAACTGCGATTTTTAAAAAATTCAGCGAAAAATTAAAGCGGTACTTCCCGGAAGTTTTTATATATTTATGTATGGAAGATAATGAAATCTGGCATAAAGTTTACGGTAGGAATTACACAGAATCTGACGATTTAGAAATAGATTTTAATAAGTATTTACAAAAAAATTTCATGAAATAATCTTTACTTTAGACGTCCGGCTGACTATATGGATATATGCTGATTATCAGACATTGACTAACGATTACATCGGGGGATATTAGATATTGCAGATTAGTGATGTAAAAGAAAACCAGAGATATTTAAATCAATTGAAAATTAAAATTGATGAATTATATAATTCCATTGGAGTAGAAAAATTAAAATTCAGACTCTCAGAAATGGAGATGCTTGTCCAGAATGATGAAACGTGGAAAGATCAGGTAAAATTTACTGAGTTAAATCAGGAGATAAGCAAAATTAAGAGAAAAATTGATCCCTGGATATCAATCAAAAAAGAGACTGAGGAATCAATTGAACTTATAGAGATGGCTCTTGCCGAGGAGGATATGGATCTTATATCCGAAATTTCCTCCAGTATAAAACAGCTTGAAGAAAAATTTGCAGAACTGGAGACAAGAGAACTGCTTGCAGATGCAGATGATATGAAAGATGCTTTTGTTACTATCCATCCCGGCGCCGGAGGAACGGAATCGCAGGATTGGGCGAGTATGCTTTTCAGAATGTACACCAGATGGGGTGAAAAAAACGGTTTTTCAATTGAGTGTATTGATTACACGCAGGGCGATGAAGCAGGTATAAAAAGCGCTACTATTCTCGTTAAAGGGGAGTATGCTTATGGTCTTTTAAAAGGCGAAACAGGAGTGCACAGGCTTGTGAGAATTTCCCCTTTCGATGCGAACAAAAGAAGGCACACATCATTTGCTTCCATTGAAGTTCTGCCTGATGTTGATGATACAATTACAATTGATATAAATGAAAATGATTTGAAAATTGATACATATAGAGCGTCTGGAGCAGGGGGGCAGCATATAAATAAAACTGACTCCGCAGTCCGGATTACGCACTTACCCTCAGGATTAGTTGTTCAGTGCCAGAATGAACGTTCCCAGCATAAAAATAAGGCTTTTGCGATGAAAGTATTAAAAGCCCGGCTCTATGATTTGTATAAAGCTGAACAGAATGAAAAAAAGCAGGATTTTGCAGGAGAAAAAAAAGAGATCTCCTGGGGTAACCAGATCAGATCATACGTATTTCAGCCATACACACTTGTGAAAGATCATAGAACAGGAGAAGAAACCGGAAGTGTAGACTTCGTCTTTGACGGAGAAATAAACAGGTTCTTATATGCTTATCTTAAAAGCAAAAAAAATTCCTGACCGGGGTAATTGATTGTTCTGGAATTCTTCTAAAAATAAAAAACTTAAAACGATGAGATCTGAAAATGACAGTACCGATGAATCGTTTAAACTTGATATGAGTGATATAGATTTAACAGGTTCGCTCGAATCACTTCCGAGCCTTTCGGGTTCAAAAAATTTATTTTTAGGAAGATTCGATAGCGAAAATCTCTACTCAATGATGGAAAAAATCGGGCTTATTCAGCACCTTCAATCAATGGGATTTAACAAGCTCTTAGTCGATATTGATGTTGATGAAAACAAAATCAGCTGCATGAAACTATACTGGGAAGAGAAAATACCTTCGAAACAGCTTCTCGATATAAGAGAGAGTGAATCCTCTTTAATTCCTGATAAAAAATACTTTAATAAAAAAACGAAAATTACGCCTTACAATATGATTGTTATTGAATGGTTATCTGCTAAAAATCCTATAAAACAATTTGATGATGAAAAACCTCAACTTCCGGGGCAGACTAATCCCGGACTTGGAGTGCTCAAATATTGTTTCGAAATGATGTACCTGATGGCAAAAGAGGTTTTTAAAGACGGATTCCTTGATATACCAGATCATATGCATGGTGCACTTATGTATTCAAAAAGATTCAAATTTTTTGATCCTGCGCATGAGGGTATCATTAGAGCGATGGCGCGCGATCTAAAAGATTATTCACTTTCGGATATTTCATGGGGAGCAATTACAGAAACGATAATTGACCTGGATACAAATAAGCCTGCAATATATGATCCGTGTGAACAGATTCATTATGTTTCAGAACGAATGAAAAAATACTTCGAATCCAAAGAATATAAAACCGTGCTCATGAGATATTATCTGAGGAAAAAATATTTTTTTGATTATAATGAGATGCTTAAACGAAGGGAAAAAATCCTTCAAACTAAGAAGATTGAAGACCTTTAGGAAATATAATTTCTATTTTCCCCATTCTCTCCAGTTCGGAAATCTGAACTTCTAAATCTTTCTGGTTTTTATTCATTAAAAAATTATTCTTTTTTTTTAGGACAATAATCTCACTAATTATCTTTTTGTGAAGTAATACTTTATTCCTGAAATCCATTATTATTTCCTCTGATGTACAGTAATTACTCCTGAATACTTTGTTAAAATCAAAGTTGTATTTGCGGGAAATTTCATCTTTAAGCATTGATATGCTGTAATCTGCAACGTTAATTTCATCAATCAATGCTGTTTCATTTTCAATAATTTTTAGAATATCATCTTCAGCATCATTTCTGTTTTTGATCAGATCTGATGCTGAATTTTCATTTTCCAGAAGAGTGTTTAAAAGTATTTTTTTTGAATCGAGGTATTTCAGGAGATCTGTAAAGAGAGTTTTTACATCATCCCTCAATGCTGAAACTTCCTTTAGAACCGATATTTATATTCTTGTCTGATCTTGTTTCATTTGCTGATATCTGGTCCCATGCATCTCTCAGCTCTTTCAACAGTTTAAGAACCTGATTTATAATTTCGGCATCCTTTTTAATGTTAGCTTCGAGGAGCTGTCTTTTAAAATACATATAAAGATTGAAGAGATTCTGAGAGATCTCTCCGCCCTCATCCATATTAAGAGAAAGCAGTAGCTCGGTGATTATATCCTGGGCTTTTATAATATTATTATTTACTACATCATAGGTCTTCGGTGACATATTATCCAGAGCAATATTAAGAAATTTTATCGCTCCGTCATATAGCATAACAATAAGTTTCCCCTGGTTTGCAGTTGTTATTTGAGTCTGCTTATACTGATTATACGGGTTAGTGTTTGACACTTACTTACTCCAGTTCGCTTTTTTGTTTTGTTATAATATTATCGTATCAATATCTACTTAACTTTACTCGATTACACCGGTTAAAATCAAGTTTATTTAAAAACATTTTCAATCTTTAACAGAATTTCATTATATTTTTCATAAGTTTTATTAACAATTTCATCCGGAAGCGGCGGAGGGGGAGAATTTTTATCCCACTCTGTCGTGTCAATATAATCCCTGATAAACTGTTTATCATAACTTACAGGCGAAATCCCTGTTTTATAGAGTTTCCCATCCCAGAATCTTGAACTATCAGGAGTCATTACTTCATCTATAAGAATAATTTTACCATTATGGTATCCGAATTCAAGTTTTGTATCAGCAAGAATAATTCCTGCTGTTTCAAGATTATCTCTGCCGAACTGATATATTTTTTTTGTCATCTCTGAAAGAAATTCTGAATCTTTTTCACCGATATCTTTTTTTATAAAATCGATGGAGATATTCATATCGTGACCTGTATCTTCTTTGGTCGCAGGAGTAAATAAAATCTCAGGAAACTTTTCAGCCATTGTGAGACCGGCAGGAAGTTTAATACCGGAGATTTCACCTTTCTCTTTATACTCTTTCCATCCACCACCTATAATATAACCTCTGGCTACACATTCAAAATCTATTCTTTTGGTTTTTCTAACAATAATAGATCTGTCCTTAAATACTTCAGGATAAAGTGAATATGGTTTCGGAAAGTTATTAAAGTTATCTTCAACTATATGATTATTTATAAATCCGATCTGTTTGAACCAGATGTTGGATATCTTATTAAGAATTATACCTTTACCGGCAATACCATTCGGGAAAATATAGTCGAAGGCGGATATACGGTCTGTTGAAACAATCAGCATATGTTCGTCATCAACAGGGAACAGATCTCTGACTTTCCCTTGATAGAGTTTTTTAACTTCAGGAATTTCTATTGAAATAAGAGGTTTCATGAGCACTCCTTTACTGGTTTAATTTTTTTAATAACAGTTCGTTTACAACCTGGGGATTTGCTTTTCCCTTTGATTCCTTCATAATCTGACCGACCAGAAAACCCATCGCTTTATCTTTTCCGTTTTTATAATCAGTAACAGACTGCTGATTATTTTTCAATACAACATCAATTATCGCTTCTATTTCGGATGAATCACTAACCTGTACAAGGCCTTTTTCATCAATTATTTTCTGAGGGGAATTGCCGGTCTCTATCATATCCTTAAAAACAGTTTTTGCTATTTTCCCGCTTATTGTATTGTTATCTACAAGTTTAAGCAACTCGGCAATCCCGGAGGGTTTTACCGGAAAAGTGAATATCTTTTCAGGGTCTTCGATCTGTCCTAATAGTTCACTTGAAATCCAGTTGGCAGCTTTTTTCGGCTGCGCACCTTTCTGTACTGCTTCTTCAAAATAATCAGCTAACTGCTTAACCGACGTCAGTACATCAGCATCATAATCGGATAAACCGTAATCGTTTATAAACCGTGATTTCTTCTCATCGGGGAGTTCTGGAAGTTCACTTCTGAGCTTTTCTACATATTCACGTGTTATTACCATTGGCGTAAGATCAGGATCCGGAAAGTATCTGTAATCGTGGGCATCCTCTTTCGATCTCATGCTGTATGTTTCCTGCCGGTCGGCATCCCACAAACGGGTTTCCTGGATTATTAAAATCTTTTCACCGGATTCGATAAGCGATTTCTGCCTCTCGTACTCGTAACTTATTGCTGCTTTAACAGCCTTAAACGAATTGAGATTTTTAACTTCGACTTTCTCCCCGAATTTCGGGGCTCCCACTTCGCGGACAGAGATATTTACATCGCATCTCAGACTCCCTTCCTCCATATTTGCATCAGAAACATTTATATATTTGATAATTGATTTAATTTTTGTAAGGTAATTGTAAGCTTCCTCACCTGTTCTCATATCCGGTTCGGAAACTATTTCTGCGAGAGGAACTCCCGTACGGTTTAAATCTACATAAGATACATTATTCGAAAGGTCATCAGAGTGAACCAGTTTCCCTGCATCCTCCTCAAGATGAAGACGCGTTATTCCAATTCTTTTTGTTTCGTTATTTGACAATATATCTATGTAGCCTTTTTTACAAACAGGTTTATCATATTGAGAAATCTGATAAGCTTTAGGAAGATCGGGGTAAAAATAGTTTTTCCTGTCAAATTTACTATAATCCGCTATTTCACAATTAAGCGCAAGTCCTGCGAGTATCCCTTTCTTTAAAACATCTTCATTCAATACGGGGAGAACTCCGGGCATTCCGGTACAGACAGGACAAGTCTGACTATTAGGTTCTGCGCCGAATTTTGTAGAACAACCGCAGAAAATTTTTGATTCAGTATTTAATTGGACATGCACTTCAAGCCCTATGACAGATTCATACTGCATATTTTCCTCTAATATTTTTACTTGATTTTTTTATGCTTTAGTTTGTAGTAAATTTTGTCAAGTAAACCAGTATTTATTCTTTAAACTATTTACTGAAAAATCAAAATATCATGCGCTTTTAAATGATAAATATAATGTTTAAAACTTGATTGATCAAAAGAGACTTAAGAATACCATGAAAAATTTTACACATTCACAAAAACTAAATTTTTAGAAATGTTAATAATATATTTTGCAAATGGTAAGCCGGAATGAAATTTATAAAAAATTTTTGTATAATACTATGTCTTGTAATGATGGTGGGAGCTGTAACCGGTAAATTTTCCGGAGATTATATTCTTTCTTCCGCTCTTAAGGGGAATATCACATTTCTTACTTTTATTTTTTCGCCATCACAGAGTTTTATTGACACATACTCGCTATTGAATGATAGCAGTGATTTACGACGACTTTCAGGTTATTATGCCTATAAAGAATCCGGTGCGGTAGATCCTGAATTTTTATATGAAAGATACAAAATTGAAGATTCAGATATTATAAAAAAGGTTATAATATGGACTGCAGAGAATAGCTTTAAAGGTGAAAAACTAGTGGACTTTTACAGGAAAATATATAATATAAGTCCTGAAAACATTCAGAAAATTTTACTGATTAAAATCGGCAAATAAACATTAAAAAGGGTATAACATATGAAAAAAATTATCTTAGCCGCACTTATTTTCTCTTTATTTATTATTTCATCTTGTTCAAGTGACCCGGGAATTAATGTGCAGGCATTACCGGGTCTAATCAGTGAAGGTTTTACAAGTGATACGGAATATGAAATCGTTTGTATAGGCTATCCCAAAGAAGGCCTGAAAGGCGTACAGAAAGAGGAATCAGCTAAAAGGGCTGCTCTTTTAAATGCTTATTACTTTTCAAAAAACAGATTTGATGAAACTGTTAATCCGGATCAGGATGGCAAAGCGCAAAAATTTACGATGTATGATGATCGTGCTGAATTAATATATGTTATAACAAAGAATGATCTTAAAAAAAGATTAAAAAAATAAATCAGTACCGTTAATTTGCAAGA
>Ga0116171_10003970_pt1 | contig 13464 bp, 8 predicted proteins | sample AD_JPNHW2_MetaG_FD_89798 | JGI IMG/M metagenome (GOLD analysis project Ga0116171, IMG submission 89798) | Active sludge microbial communities of municipal wastewater-treating anaerobic digesters from Japan - AD_JPNHW2_MetaG | ecosystem: Engineered > Bioreactor > Anaerobic > Digestate | place...
CTAAACATATGTCACTAGAAGAAAAAATCAATAACGATATCAAGGCTGCCATGCTTGCAAAGGAGAAGGTACGTCTTGAAGCCCTTCGGGCTGTAAAAAGCGCAATACTACTTGCCAAAACTGAAAAGGGTCATGCTGAGAACTTATCTGCTGATGCTGAGCTAAAGCTTTTACAGAAGCAGGTAAAACAACGTAAGGAATCAGCTGAGATTTACCAGCAGCAGAATCGCCCTGAGCTTGCAGAAAAAGAGCTGGCAGAAGCAACGGTTATTGAGGAGTATCTCCCAAAAATGATGTCAGATGAGGAGTTAACCGCTGAACTAAAAAAGATTATTGAGCAGGTTGGCGCAAAAGCCCCATCGGATATGGGCAAGGTAATGGGCGTTGCAACAAAAGCATTAGCCGGCAAAGCCGATGGTAAAGCAATATCTGAAAAGGTAAAGGCTATTCTTGCAAGCTAATTTTTGATGTGAGTTGTCATTGGCTTCGCCGAACTAGCCCTTCGGGCTTCGGTTCTGAGCAAAGCGAAGGATCTCATAAAAGTGATAAGTTATAGTAATGATCTTCTCTACTAATTGTCAGAGAAGCATGGCAATAGAAAAATGTTAAATCAATCTTCTGTTTCTCTAAACTTATCACTCCCTTCAATTCGTTCGAGTTCTATCCCTTTTTTACTCTTTAGGTAAGGGATAATTGTTGGATCACAATTAGCAAGATAATTCAAATCGAACATCATAAAATGATGCTCATCCTCTACGTACTCCTCGGTTTCGGTTCCCGAGTAGAATCGCCAACCACTATCGTCTTCATCCTCCGATTTTTCGCGATACATATAGCCTACGGGTAAGCCATCAATAGTGATGGTATCGGAGGCGTAGCAGTAACCCATTGGATTTATCAAATCCTTAATATTCTCAGGTTTTATTTTGTACTCATTACTCATCTTGTAGGCTTTTTTTCAAATTTACATCACTAAATCATAATCACAAGCGAAAAGAAGTGGCAAATACTCCCCCAAAGTATAAAAAGGTGAAAAATACCATGGCCGTATGGGATTCTGTCTATCAGGTAAAAAATAACACTGGCAAAGTAGGCAAGGCATCCTGCCAGCAAAAACCATAACGATGTATTTGGAATATTTTTAATTATAGGAACAATTGCAATAATTCCAATCCACCCCATTGCAACGTATAGCCAAGCCGAAAGACTTCTATATTTTGGCGAGTAAAACCAAATCTTAAAAATAACCCCTGCAATTGCCATTGCCCAAACTACCCCGAATATTACCCATCCAAAAGCACCCCTAATCCCAATCAGGGCAAAAGGAGTATAGGTTGCAGCAATAAGAATGTATATCGATGAGTGGTCGAACCTGTTTAGTTTATACTTAACCTTTGGGTTTATTGCTCCGTGAAATAGGGTAGATGCTGCGTAAAGATTAACCAATCCTGCTCCGAAGATGCTGAATGTAACTATGTGCCATGCCGTTCCATAGTAAGCAGCACGAATTACAAGTAAGGCAGTACAAGCCAATGCTATTAAAATTCCAAAGCCATGAGAGGAGCTATTCACTATCTCTTCATTCTTAATACGCTCTTTTGTTTTAGGAACCATAAAAATCGGACCTTTAGAAATCTAGCGAATATAAGTAATTTAACAAGATGCTTTCTGAGAATCATCCAAAATGATTAATAGTGTTAGTTCATCATTTTTATTTCTTTAAATTTGCTGACAAATAAAAAATAATTAGATGAAAATTAGCGGTTTTTCCTATATCCGAAACGGAATCCAGGTTGATTACCCTTTTCTTGAGGCAATTAAATCAGTACTGCCAATTTGCGACGAATTTGTTGTTGCGGTTGGTGACTCAACCGATGGAACGCGTGAAGCAGTTCAAAATCTTGATCCTGTAAAAATGAAGATTATTGATACTGTTTGGGATATGAATAACAGAAAAGGAGGAAAAATATTTGCTGAGCAATCTAATATTGCATTGGATGGTGTAACCGGCGATTGGGTTATACATATTCAAGCCGACGAGGTGATACATGAAGATCAGCTAGCAACCTTAAAGGAGGAAATACTTAAATACGATAAGGACCTTCGTGTTGAAGGATTACTTTTCCCCTATTACCATTTTTGGGGTGACTATAGGCATATTTGGACTTCACGCCGTGTACATAGGTATGAAATTAGAGTATTCAGAAATATCAAGGGCATTCGGTCGTATAAGGATTCTCAGGGGTTTAGAAAGTACTCATCCCTTGAAGCATATAATAAAGGGGAAGAAGGCGAGAAGTTAAGGGTAAAGAAATCGAAAGTATACCTATTTCACTATAAACGAGTAAGATCGCCTAAGGATATGCAGAAGAAAATGATTCTATTTAAAAGTTTCTATCATGATGATAATTGGATAGAAAATTTTAAAAAGAAGGGTGAAGAATATGATTATGAAGTTTGCGATAAGTTAGATGAATTCAACGGAACGCACCCAAAGTTAATGCAAGAGAGGATTTCTAAGCTTGATTGGACTTTCCATTACGACAAGAAGAAATCGAATATGAAATTTAGGCACAAGGTTCTTCACTTTATCGAGGATATAACGGGCTATCGTTTATTCGAATACAAGAACTACAGATTGATCAAGTAAAACTATTTCCTGAGTCGTTATTCTTTGTTTGACTTGTACCTAAACTTAAGGTAAAGCATTACTATGGATAGAACTAGAATAATTGCATTCGTAAAGGTTAGCGCAAAGCTTCTGATTAGTATTCCGTAGACAAGCCATAAGGTTGTACTTACTGCAGCTATTATAAACATCAACAAGGAAACATCCTTTGTAGATTTAGACTTATACGTCTTTATTATTTGAGGTAAAAAGGTTGTACAAGACAAAGTTCCTGCAACAATCCCAACATTCATAGTGTTATTCTTAAATAATTACCGTAAAATAAAGCATAAGATTTCAAAAAAGATATTGTAAAGGAAATTATCCTTGAGATTTTGATTTACCTTTATTTCACCTAAACTATTACCACAATGAAACCTTTTATTAGAATGAGGGGCAATCTCGTTATAAACGGGATCATAGTTTGCCTGTTTTTACTGCTATCTACCTTAAACCTATTTGCCCAATTTGATCAAAATAAAGTACTAAAATCACTTGATGAGTACTACTCCAAATCACTCGCCGACTGGGAAGTTCCAGGGATGGCAATAGCTATAGTTAAGAATGATTCCGTAATATTTGCTAAAGGGTATGGTGTTAGGGAAATCGGAAAACCTGAAAAGGTTGATATTAACACGCTTTTTGAAATTGCATCGAATACCAAAGCTTTTACTGCCGCAGCAATGGCTATTCTTGTTGATGAGGGGAAAATAAAGTGGGACGATAAAGTAGTACAGTATCTTCCATGGTTTCAACTCTATGATCCTTACGTTACCTACAACATGACCATTCGCGATTTACTGAGTCATCGAAGCGGATTGGCAACTTTTAGCGGTGATTTACTTTGGTATGGAACAACATACTCTCGCGAGGAGGTGATAAAACGTGCACGGTTTCTTAAACCTATTTATGGCTTTCGCGAGCATTATGGGTATTCAAATATAATGTATTTAGCTGCTGGTGAGATTATTCAGGTTGTTTCAGGGAAAACTTGGGAGGAATTTGTTTCTGAAAGGATTTTTAAACCCCTTGGTATGAAGAGAACGCATACTTCTACCAATTCACTAAAAGGTTTGGATAATGTAGCCATGTGCCATACCGATTTTGAAGGGAAAGTTATTTCAATCCCTTACCTAAATTGGGATAATATTGCTCCTGCAGGTGCAATAAATTCATGTGTGGCTGATCTTTCAAAGTGGATTAAATTGCAGCTTAATAGAGGAACTTACAAATCGGTTCAGGTATTTGAATCTGCAAGAAGCAGGGAGATGTGGTCACCAAATACTCTCCAAAATGTTTCATCGTTCTCAGAAAAGTTCTTCCCTTCAACTCATTTCAGGGCTTATGCTATGGGATGGGGAGTAAACGATTACTTAGGGAGAAAGATAGTTTCACATAGCGGTGGGTACGATGGAATGATATCTTATACATGCTTAATTCCGGAGGAAAAGTTAGGTTTTGTAATTCTTACGAATAAGAATTCAGCACTATATAATCCGCTTGTTTATAAAACTTTAGATATGTTTTTAGGAGGTAGTAATACCGACTGGAGTGCTATGATGCTTGAAAACACTAAAAAACAGGCTGAAATGGAAAAGAAAAATAAAACAGATGAGGAGTTGAATCGGGTAAAAGATTCGCATCCTACTCTCGAATTAAAGGAATATGTAGGTTTATACGGGGGTGAACTTTATGGAAATGCTCAAGTGAAACTTGACAATAATGCTTTGACCATTACATTCCATCCTGCCCCAAAGTTCTATGCAACCCTAAAGCATTGGCAGTACGATACATTCACTGTTCGATTCTTGGAGTTTCCATCACTACCTGAGGGTAAGATTACTTTTATTATTAACGCAAAGGGAAAAGTGGATGAGATAAGGGTTAACGTACCTAATCCAGATTTCGACTTTACTGAACTTACTTTTAAGAAGTTGGAGTAAAAAATAAGAAATTTTCTTAATGAGTTTGTTTTAGTGTTTTTGGTAAAAAACACTAAAAAAGACATGCGCGTATTCAAATAAAATAAATAAATAATCCATTAAAATCATTTTCATCTAATTCTTTAATTTCCGTTTAAAGAAGTCTTCTATTTTGTCCATTGTCTTTTAATAATCACATTTCGTTTCCTGTTCTTTTCCTCTTAATTTTTGATCACCTAATCCTTTAAACCTTAACTTATGAAAAGAACATTACTATGTAGCAGAATCATACTTTTTTCTGCTATTCTGGCTTTAGCCGCAATGGTTATTTCCTGCGAAAAGGAAACTATTGAACCTCAAACCCCTGCTAATGCTCCTCAAAAAGCAACAACTACCGCTACTGCAACTCGCGATAATAATATGGCACTGGGAAATCCCTCTGGAGCAGTTGCAAGTACATCCTACCCAAACAACTACCTAATGACCAAAACCCAGTACACCATGTCATACAACAATAGTAAAAAGACTTGTAACTGGGTATCATGGCATTTAAGCACAGCATGGCTTGGTTCAACTGATAGGCAGGATGATTTCAGAAATGACACCTCTTTACCAAGCGGTTGGGTTCAGGTTGGTGGAACCGATTATTCTGGCTCAGGTTTTGACCGTGGGCACATGTGTCCAAGTGCTGATAGAACCGGATCAACAACCGATAATTCGGCAACTTTCTTAATGACCAACATGGTTCCTCAAGCTCCAAAGAATAACCAAATTACTTGGGCGAACCTAGAAAACTATTGCAGAACTCTTGTTAATGCAGGGAATGAACTTTACATCATTTCTGGGCCAAACGGACAAGGTGGGACTGGATCATCAGGCACAAAAACTACAATCTCGAGCAAGAGTATTGTCGTTCCTGCTTATGTTTGGAAGATTATTGTTGTATTACCCGTAGGTTCAAGTGATGTAACAAGAATTACAAGTTCAACCCGTGTTATTGCAGTTTGGATGCCAAACACACAAACTGTAAGCAGCCAAACTTGGGGTTACTATCGTACAACTGTTGATTATATTGAAAGCAAAACCGGATACGATTTCTTATCAAATGTATCAACAGCTATTCAAACCGTAATTGAAGCAAAGAAAGATACTGGTGCAACAAGCTAATTTCTTTCAGTAAAATAAAAAAGGGTAGGATTTCAATCCTACCCTTTTCTTTTACTATTTAGATTTCTAAATTCCTGTAATTGTAAACTCAACCCTTCGATTCTTTGCCCGACCCTGTGAGGTTTTATTGTTGTATTTGGGTTTGGTCATTCCGTAACCCTTAGATACCACTCTAGATGAGGGTATCCCCATAGACACAACATATTCAGCAACTGATCGAGCCCGCTGTTCTGAAATGGTAAGGTTAACGCTTGCCGAACCAACATTATCAGTATGTCCACTTATTTCAACCGTTACATTCGGATATTCATTTAAGAACGAAACTAATGCATTTAACGATTTGAATGATGCTGGTTTTAGCTCGGATTTCCCGGTTTCAAAGTAGATGTGCTCAATATCTACCGATTGTCCTACCTCAATTGGTGTTACATAGAAATTTTTCGGAATCTTAGTCCTTGATGCTACCTTTGTTAGGTCAACGGGCTCGTATTTATTGTAAAAGTTAAATACTGATGGAGTTAGGTCATAAACGTAACCAATAGGAAGTTTAAGGGTATATTCAAGTTTAATAGAATCATACTTAAATGCTGGTGAAATAATCCCATTTATTTTTAGCTTAACAGGAATACCCACTTCAAGTGGTTTCTCGGTTTTTGTATTAATCACTTTACCACTTAGTATAGCCATATTTGCATTGCTGAGCTCACCGAAGACATTATGTTTCACAACTGTATATTCAGCATAACCTGTCAGATCGAGAGTATTCTCAATCTTTGTATAATCTTTTGCTAAAATCGATGTTTTGTATGCTCTTCCAAAGGGTAATCGAATGGTGAATTCGCCAGTTGCAGGATCAATTTTAATACTATCAATCTTTGCCCCATCAATAATCAGTTTAGGAGTTGAATTGCCTAAAATAGGCGCAAAAGTGTTATTATCTAGGGCTAATCCTTTAACTTCAATCCATGGGTATTTAGTTACGTATAAGTCAACCTCTTTTTCTTGGTAAACAGTTTCTTTCAAAACATCAATAGTATCGGCTTTACTATTGTAGTTTGGAACCTTTGCAGCAAATACATACTTTGAACCAAGGGGCAATAGTACTTCATAACTTGATGTAAGCGGATCATATTTTACTGAGTCCGATACAAGGCCATTTATCATGACTTTGGGATTCTTTTCAGGTGCGATAGGTGCTCCTGTTCTTATGTTGATTATTTTGCCCTTGACTAGAATAAAAGGAATTGTTGATAGGTAAAGGTTTAGCTTTGATTCAGAGTACTCTTTTACGTTTATTAAATCAACATCATTTGGAACCCCCTTCCAGTTCTTTAGGAAAGGTTGAATGGTATACAGATTTCCAAATGGAAGCTTAGCCTCATATGACGCAGACGATTTATCCACCGTTAACCCAGTAAAGGGTTGCCCATTGACAAGTATTTGATAGTTGGTATCCGATAGCATTAGGGTTTCATCCTTTTTGTTTAGAATTAGCCCGATTACCCTTACAAATGGATTCTCCTCGTAAAGTTTTACTCTAAAGATATCCGATTTACCAATCGAATTGGTCACTGAGGAATAGTAAGCCCAGCTTTCCTTTGCATTTAGCTTGTAATATGAATCCCAACTGGGAGTATTTATTGTATCGGAAATCCTTTGGGGTTCTGACCAGTTTTTATAGGTGTCATCGGTGCGGGTACATTTATATATATCGAAGTTATCGCCATTTTTACCATAATTTCCTGAAAAATATAAAATTTTCCCATCAGTGCTTAAAAATGGTGATTCAGCACTTTTCCCTTTATTCAAACCACCCTTTAGCTCTTTTGGTTTGCTATATCTGTTTTCATCAATTTTTTTCGAAACGTAAATTGTAAGTTTAGAGCTATTGTTTGCAGGAGCAAATGCTAAAAAGATATACTCTTTGTCGGGGGTAATAAATGCATTGGCTACTTTCCCCCTATTTTTTCGAGCGTATCCCTTAATCCTTAAAGGTATCGGTTTTCCCCATGAACTATCATTTTTTTCGATAAGAGAAAAACCACGTTCAAGCCATAGCGTTCCACGTTTGTTGTAAACCCCATTAATCATAAAAGTTTTACCATCGCTAAGCGCTGAAAGAATGGCATTATAGCGTCCAATATTAACCTCTTTGGGAAGGCGCTTAGCCTGGCTCCAAGTTCCATCATCGCTAAGGGTACTATACCAAACGTCTTGACTTTTTATACGGCCAACAGTATTCTCGGGATGGTTTACCCTAGAGAAATAAAGCGTTTTCCCATCAACAGATATAACCGGGTTAATCTCAGAGTACTCAGAATTTATGCTTGATCCTAAATTTTGAGGAGAAAAAGTTGATTGGCTTTTTACGCTAGTACTAATGAGTAGTAGTGTTAAAGAAATTAGAGGTATATGTTTTACTATTTTATTCATAATTGCAAAGGTTGTAATCCAAATAGTTATAAAAGTAATTACCTGTAAGGTAAACCAATGGCATTCTTAACCCTACCGAATACAAGGTTAACACCAACTCGGATATTTGCATTGGTAAAGTATTTTGGGTTTATCGATGGATAATAGTTATCAGCCACTATATAGAATTGGAACGGACCCGGTTTAATAACTAGCCCTAACCCAAGGTTTCTAATGGTTCGTTGGTTATAGGAAACGTTTGCAAGAATATTGAAGTACCGTCCAATACCTTGTGATACTCCTAAAGTAAGAGCGGGGTAAAGTTTTTTGTTGTATACTCCTGATGCTGAAAAGCCAAGTATTGTCCGCTTGAATACTTTATAGCTTACTGATGCATTAAACTTAGGGTGTAAATAGGTTCTATATGCTTTTTGAACTGTATCTCGGTTGAAATCATCGAGAATAGAATCAATAATAGTATCGGTTTCAATCTTTTCATTGTTAAGGTAACTATGAAGAATGTCGAGCCCACTAAAACTGCTATTCCCTTTAAGGTTGTAATTTGTTACGCTATCTTTCCAATTTATAAAACCTAAATCATAAAACGAAAATGAAAAGCTAAGTTTATCATCCATTTTATAGGTAATCCCAGCACTTAGAGAAACCCCCTTATTTTTAAAATTTGAAAGATAGTTTGTAATATAATCTAATTCACTAACATGGTCAAAGCTTACGTCTCCATTTCCATCTTTAGGTATTCCTGATGTATTTAGCCTTGCGTTTGCATGGTATGTTTCTGAATACATTGAGCTGTCGACGTGTATGTACAAGCTTTTATTATCAAGCTGAATGTTCGATAATCCTTGTAGCAAACTTATTCTACCTCCAAATACCCAGTGATTATACTCCTTTGCCATGCCAAAGCTGTATTCGTTATAAAGCGAAGCTTCAACATTTAAGTTACTTAAATCGAGATTTTGCCCCAAATATGATGCATTACCATTTAATGCTAATGCTAAAAGATCTTTAGGGTATTGAAAGGATGTGCTTAAAATATTACGTGCGCTAATCCAATAATACCCATTTCGAATTTTTAACCTTATATGGAAAAGATCAACAGAAGTTCCAGCATTGATAAGGTTTTTATCTTTTAAATCAGAAAGCAGTTTATCTGGGCTGATATGGGTTGTGTCATCTTTAAAGTAAGTAATATTTTTAAGTAGAAAACCATTGGTAATAGCCTGTCCGTATACTGACGACATTCCTGGTAGGCCAATACTTATGGTATGCTCGGGAATCGCTGTTGGGTTTATATATGACGACTGGAAAACATCATTCATAAATGGCAAAGTGAGTTCCGACTGAGACTTTGCAATGAATATAAATCCCAAAAGAAATGGTATTATAATGAGTCTTTTCACAGTTGAACTATTTATTGTTTAAACTTAAGGTATGTTTTAACTTCTAAGCTCATATCGAGGGCAATTGAGTTTGTTGAAAGGATAGTTATATTTTGTGGCGGAAGATTATCGGCACCACCTGTTTTAAATTTGTAAATTATTACCATGTTCGTTGAAGAGGATATACTATCATACTTTTCTTTATCCATTTCAATGTATTCCCAATTCTCTGTAGCCCCAGAGGTTTCTCCGGTAATTGAATTTATAGGAGCACTTTTTACTAACCATTTTGCCCCATTTAGTAGAGAGTCGATTTTCACTCCTGTTGAGTTAAGAAAATAAACCTGAAAGTACATGTCAAGTGGTAATTCGTTGGAGAATTTGAACTTAAGTTTAATTTTTGCAGAATCAATTTTAATTGGATCTAAATCCTTTTTAAGATCGGGCCAATCCATGTTTTCAATTGTATCAGCAATATTATTCGTAATGACCCAGCCAGAAAGGGGTATTTCAATTTCTGATTGAAGAATAAATTTGCTGTCACTATTAATAAAATAATCATGGGAGGGGTCTGCAGCATTACCTATATTAAAGGTAGCATCATAGCTTAGCGATTTTGGGGTATAGTCAAATAGATCTTGAATATTCGAATTAGCGGAGTTGAGAACCAATGTAGTATCACCAGGTAATGATAGGGTCGCTGCTTTAAGGTTGTTATGGGATGCTACACCAATTTGTAAATCACCTGAGTTAGTTCGGTTGCTTTGCAACGAAAACAAATCACCATTGTACTTCTCAACCTCAAATCGAGTGAAACTAACATTGGTTGGTAGGCCATAACCGTTAATAAATTTTAGGGAAAATTTTGGATCGGCTAAATGTTGCTGAGCTAAAATTGTCGATTTAAAAATACCTATTGAGTAGGATTGGTCTGGTAAATCGAATGAATATGTTAACTTCCCGGTTATCCTCTGGTAGATAGGATTGATAATTGAGAACTGAACATCAACACCCCCTGATATACTTGAAGCACCGGTATAGGTGAATGATGCTGTAACAGCGTATCTCATCGTATTGTAAGTTGCCCCTTGGTAAAGATTTAAAAAATATCCACTTAGGTCATTTTCGATAGGAAATGATGCGCCTGCTGCAATACCTGTGACTGGGAAATTAATTATTAATGGAGCATGTGTTGCATTTTCAAGAGAAGTAATAGTAATATTCCCGTTAATGGGATGGTTAAAGTTGTTCGTTAGGTTAATTTGTAATGTACCCCCAGAAAGGAGAACCTCTTTAAGCTCTGCTCCAGGAAATGTAGTATAATTTTTATCGAATGATTTTGTAATTAATAAAGGATCGCCAATGTTTAAGCCTGGAATATCTCCGGCTACAATTTGAAAGTTTGAACTATAAGGTGGTGTAGACGGAATAGACGGAAATAGCTCTGATGCCGAACCTATATCATTTAAAGTATCTCTGAACTCAATGTAATACATATTGCTACCAGGGTGTTGTTCGGCAACAGTATTGGTTCCTCCTTTCTCAGCAAGCTCTTTGAAAGTAATTTTAGATTTCATCAGAGGGAATACATAGGACGAATTAATGGGATCAACAGCAATATTATCAAACTGGGAGAAATCGTAACATCCAGCTAGTCCAAAGAATAGGAGGCTAAGCCATTTAAGTTTTTTGATTTTCATATATCTAATTGAATTAGATTTAACCTTATCCTTTTACGATAGCCGTATTGATATGATATGGCTAAATGACCATGAAATTTAAATATTTATTTTAACCCAATCAATTATTTAGGGTGGTAAATGAATAAAGGAGGGTGTTCGCCCTCCTTTATTCAAATAATGCAAATAACTATTCTAATAGAATTTTGAACGTTTATCCTTTATGTTAGCATCTTTCTTTAGAGCTTCGAATGCCTCATAGTAAGCTCTTGACCCGAACATGCTAGTCATTCTATTTTTCTCTGTACTAAGGTCACCTTCCTCTTTGTTCTGGGCAGTTACTGCAAGAGCAAATACACCAGATTTTCCAATGATTGGACCAAGTATTTTACCTTCAACGCCTGTTGTTGCAGATGCAATGACGGATGGCTCAATTCCAAAATTAGGTAAAGCATAAGAGCTATATGAAACGCCTTGAGCTTGATCGGTTTTTGCACCTAAGCTTTGGGCAAGTGTTTCAATATTTTGCGAACTCTTCATTGCGTCTTTTATCTTCTGAGAAAGTAATTCACCCTTCTTTTCACGGATAACAGCTATTCTAACCTCATCTCTTACCTGTGATAATGGGGCAATACCTTCTTCGCGGGTTGCTGAAAGCGTAGCTACAACAAAATTTTCACCTAATTCGAAAACATTTGAAACCTCACCTGTTTTTGCTTTGAAAGCCCAACGAATTACCTCTCTTGGATTATCAAGGCCAGCGATTTTACGATCATTCTCAAGTAGGTTTGATGCAATACGTTTTGATAGTTTCTTTTGTTCAGCAGTTTTTAAGAATTGTGCTCTTGTTGTACAAGTTCCAGCAAACTGTGAAGCTTCGGTATAGGTTGCTTGAATAGTTTTTGAGCTAGCAGAAACTTTCTTTTCAACAATAGCCACTTGAACTTTCTTCACATCTTTACCTTTTTCAACTACATTGACAATATGATATCCGTATTGAGTTTCAACTACTACAAGATCACCTTTCTTACCATTAAAGCAGGCATTATTAAACTCTTTAATCATCATTCCTTCATGGAACCAACCAAGATCACCCCCTTTATCTTTTGAACCTGGGTCGCTTGAGTATTCTTTAGCAAGTCTCTCAAAATTGCCACCTCTCTTAAGAACAGCGAGAAGGCTATCCGCCGTAGATTTGGCTTTGTTAACAGCCTCTTGAGTTTTTTCTTTAGGAACGATAAGGATATGACGAGCCTTTACTGAATCTGGCAAATAGTTGATTTCTGCTAATCTAACTAGTTTATAGCTACTACCATCGAATATAGGACCAATCATATCACCATTTTTTGCTACAAAAGCCCAATCGTTATACTCTTTTGGAAGTTCACCATTCTTATAGTTTTTACCATCAAAGGGAGTATCTGAGTTTAATGTAGCATACTGTTTTGGATCTACTGCATTTTGGAATTCTTGTTTAACCTTGTTGATCCATTCTTGAGCAACATCATTATCTTCCTGTGAAGGATGTATAGTGAAAAGTACGTATTCAATATCCCTTGATGCTTTTTGCTCGTAATCCTGTTTATGAGCATCGTAGTATTTTTCTAGATCAGATTGAGAATATTTCACTAAAGAGTCAGATATTGAAGAATAGGGTTTTACAACGTATTCAAAATCAACCTTTGTGTTTTTATCACTTAATGATTTTTTTGCTTCAAGGGTGGTTGTGTAAAGACCTTTGCGTACTAAGTTAATGTACTTTGTAAAAATCCGATCGGTTTTAATCTCGTTTTCAACGTATAACCAAATTGTTTTTTGGCGACCGGTAGGATCAGAATCCATGTTTTTTAAGAATTGGATAATTGCGGCTTTATTTACTTCGCCTGTTTGAGGATTTCCAAAAAGCTGTTGAACCATTGGATGAATATTCCTACCTTGAACCATATCAAAAAGTTCATCAGGATGTAATGCTAATCCCAATTTGTTATACTGATCTTCCATTACGTCTTCCCTAACAAGTTGTTGCCAAACTTGTTCTCTTAGGTTTTCACCTGTTTGCTCATCAATATTGCTCTTCCCTGAGAATAGTTTATTAATCTCATATATCTCCTCAACCTTGCCTTGGTAAAGTTGATATGGAATAGATTTCCCTGCTATTTTAGCAATTTCATGCTCTGAGTTGGCAAAAATTGATTTCCCTGGTTTAATAAAATCTC